>Ga0310695_10001322_pt1 | contig 59276 bp, 38 predicted proteins | sample RumenRJG_04DNA_FD_203882 | JGI IMG/M metagenome (GOLD analysis project Ga0310695, IMG submission 203882) | Bovine rumen microbial communities from Lethbridge, Alberta, Canada - RJG_04 (v2) (version 2) | ecosystem: Host-associated > Mammals > Digestive system > Stomach > Rumen | place: Canada...
GAGGGAGCGTTCTGCGGCGGGTGTTCAGACCATGTGGTTTGAGCCGTGGAGGCCACGGTAAATTGGCTTGGCGAATTCTTCAACAGAGGAATTTAGGTTCATCACAGCCGGAGGCGTGCTGGTGTTTCCCGGCAAGACGCTCGCAGACCTCGAAGGCTACTCCTTCTGGGGCACGATGGGCGGCGGTTCCTTTGGCGCAGTCAAGACAGGGTTGTCCAACCAAGTCAAGCCGTATCCCGCGAACGCGACGGGCGCTGCCATCCAGCGCTACGATTTCGACATCGTGACGATAGAAGGGCAACATTACAAGGCCGTCCACATCCAGCTGTACAACGGCGAAGGCGGCGTGTATGCGAAGATACCAAAGGCATGGTACGTTTCCTCTCCCAAAGACGGTTTTTCGCCTATCTACTATACCGTAGACGCCAGCACGGGCGCGCTGACGTGGAGTGGCGTAAATAACAGCGCCATTGCAACGACCGCAACGGCGGGCGGCTACGGCGTGAGGGCAATGGGCGTTGCCCGAGGGCTTACATCGACGAAACAGCTTGCGTTCCCTGGGCTTACGGTTGCGCAGATCGGCACCAACGTCAAGGGCAAGCTGTCCGCGAAGATCACCGGCGGCTCAAGCGGCGGAATGCTTGGACTGCCGCTTCTCTTCACCAACGCCGTCATTGCTGCCGGCACGGCGGCAAACCCCACGGCGATACGCTGCGAGGCCCAGTACTATGATGGCACAAACTTGAAATGCGCGGTCGTGGAGTTCAGCGACGGCGAGGGGGGTGACGGCGTGTATGCGCAGCTCGTCGGCGCATATTACAAGCCAACCACGGAACTCGGCATGAGGTTCGTGAAGGACGACGGCACCAAAGTGGATGACGGCAGTGTCAATGCCGGCAGCATTCCTACGTGGATCTTGGCGAGCGGCTACGGGATGTACAACGTCGAAGTGACGGAGGAGGCGGTGATCCCTGCGGCAAATACGCATTTCTTCAACAGATACGCGTATCTCAACGGCACGGCGCAGATCGTGTTCCCCGGCGTGTCGCTTTCGGAACTTGAGGGCTTCAAGTTCTACGGGCTTATGCAAGGTGCGGCGATAGGCGGCGGGGAACGCTTCGCCGTCAACGCCTACAGCCATGCCGTGACGCGCTATCCCGCCGACACCGCCCAGCCGCTGGAGAGACTGTTCTTTGCCCTTGCGTGTGTGGACGGAACATACACGAAATACGTGGTGGTGGAACTGTCGCAGGGGACGGGCGGCGTCCAGGCCAAGGCTGTAAAGGCGATGTACAGGGCGAACCCTAAGGATAAAAACGGCAATGTGACAGGGCATTACGCGACGTCTATTCCGTTCACGGTCGATGCGTCCGGCACAGTTGCCGTGGTGTCCGGTTTCACCAACACAGGCGTCGCCGCAGGAGATCATGGATCTGGATACGGCATCAAGCAGCTGGGCGTCATGAGCATCATCGGCAGCAACACACTTGTGTTTCCCGGCTTGAGGGTCAAGGACATCTTCAACCACGAGATCTTCGGCAAGGCGTGCGGCAGCGCCATAAGCAATTCAGACCAGATGCAGGAGATGAAATGCTTCAACCGCATCATAACGGCCACTGATTCCACGACCGGCGAGATCACGGAATTCCGCGCCGAGATGCAGATGCCGGCCGGGTACGCGAAGTGCGTGGCCGTCCGCTTCACGAACGGCGAGGACGGCGTGCATGCAACCGCCTTCAAAGCAGGGTACTACAGTCTCTACAACGACAGGCTGGGGCGGAAGATCACGAACGACGCCGGAACGGGCGTCGTCGTGAACAACAGCAGCATCGCATCGGCATCGGCTTGGGCGGGGGGATACGGCGTGTGTGACCTTTCGGTGGCGCTGCACGATGCGGACGGCGCGCCCGCGACGGCGGTGTGGAACGGAGGCGATCCTGCGGAGGCCTCGAGCTGGACGTGCAAGGCCGCAGACGGCACGGCGCTTCCCGACGCGCTTCCCAACAAGTACACGCAGGTACACATCTCGTCGAGCATCACGATGGCAACCGACGTCGACCTGACGCCGTACGCCTCCGTGATGACGACGGCGGGGAGCCTCACGATCAACACGTCCGGTCACAAGCTCTACGTGAAGACGCTTGATCCGTGGCTCGCCACGACGGTGACCGACACCGTCGGCGGGGGTGAGCTGCACGTGGTCGTTCCGGAGGGGACCCTGACCTACAATAGCCAGATCGCGCTTGCGAACATGCTGAAGCTCGTGACGGAAGGGGATGGGCTTTTCATGTTCTCCAAAACCGGCCAGACCTACACAGGCGGCACGCAGGTAGCCTCCGGAACGCTGATGTACGACGCAGCTCCAGCCAACTGGCCCTTGGGCAGAAACGGGACAAAGAACGCTAGCGCGCAGGTCGTCACCGTCGATGCCGGCGCGACGCTTGACGTCAACGGAAAGACGGGCTTCGGCTACACGACGGTGGTGTTCAACGGCGGCACGGTTAGGGGCTCCTCAACGCAGTTCAACGGCGCAAAGAGTTTGACCGCCGATTCGTATCTTGTCGCCACCGGTGACTTCGCCATGCAATACAACGGTCTTTCCCTGAACGGGCACACCCTTGAAGTCGCCATTGCCGGAGGAAAGACGCTCAAGTTCGACAACTGCCCGCCGCAGGGCCCGGGCAAGATCAAAATCACCTCTGGCGGCTATATGCAGACGCTCAATGCCGAATATGATGCACGGAACGTGGACTTCATCATTGGCAGCGCGCTGAACATCAGTTCCGCGCTTAGCGTACACGACTACGAGGCGGCGTACAACTACAACGCCAACAGCGGCATGGCGGCGCTGAACGTGTATGGGACGTTCAAGCCCGGCGTCGACCACGACTACTTCTACGGCTGCACGATGCAGAATGGCTCGACGATCGACCTCTCGGCGAGGACGACGCCGCTGCCGCGTGCCTCCGCTTTTACAACCGGCGACAACACGCTCAAGTTCGTCGAGGGCGTCACAGTCAACATGGAGATCGGCGAGCGCAGTTCCGACGTCGGCACGTGCCTTGTCTCGTGGCCTTCGGGTTCTGCGCCTGAATTCTCGGTGGCCTTCGCGTTGGTGGCGAACGGCGCGGCCGTGGAGGGCAAGGCCCTTGCGGTGAAGGACGACGGCCTCTACATCAAGGCGGCAGGCGAGCCCGAGTATGCGATGTGGGTCAACGACGGATGGCAGTTCTACACGAGCGGCGTACAGGACACCGAGTGGGGCGGCAACGTGACGGGCAACATGCAGGTGCGGTTCACGACCGCCGCGGAATACGACGCGATCTGCGCAGTCACGCCGGCGGTTTCACCCGCCGCGTTCGTGCTGGCCACAAACGAGTTTACGAACGCCGCAGGCGCGGCCTTCGACTTCACGAGGACAGAATCGCTTGTTGTGGGAGACGGGACGGTGTTCGACGCCAACGGCGGACTCCTCAAGCTGCCCGCCGTGCTGGCCGGCGGCATCAATGTGTTCACCGTGACGAACTCCGCAGAGCAGGTTGGTTCGCTTGAAGTGGAAGTTCCCCAGGACGCCACGACGACCGTCACGAAGATGGCGCTCACGGGTAACCTGAAGTTTGTGAAGACCGGACCTGGAACCATTGTCATAAAGAAGGATCACCAGACATTCACAGGAGGTACGCAGGTCGCGGCGGGGACGTTGAAGTACGCGGCAGAGCCCGCCTACTGGCCCTTGGGCGGAAACGGAACGACGGATGTCAGCGCGCAGCTCGTCACAGTTGATGACGGGGCGACGCTCGACGTCAATGGGTATGGCGGTTTCGGCTATACGACGGTGGTGTTCAACGGCGGCACGGTGAAGGGAGCCTCGGGTCTCTTCAACTGCGCAAGGAGTCTGACCGCCGATTCGTATCTTGAAACAACCGGCGACTTCAACATGCAATACAACGATTTTACCCTGAACGGATATACACTTGAAGTCGCCATCGCGAATGCGAAGAACCTCAAGTTCCAGGACTTGGCGCCGCAGGGCCCGGGCAAGATCAAAATCATCTCCGGCGGTTGGTTTCAGACGCTTACTTCCGCCTGCGACGCGAGGACCGTGGACTTCATTGTCGGCTGCGCGCTGAATATCGGCACCGATCTGAGCGTACACGACTACGAGGTGGCGTACGGCTTCAACTACAACAGCGGTACGGCGGCGCTGAACGTGTACGGCGCGTTCAAACCGTCCGAGCACGACTACTTCTACGGCTGCACGATGCAGGACGGTTCAACGATCGACCTCTCGTCGCGGACGAACGCGCTTCCGCGCGTCTCGGCGTTCACGGGAGGCGACCACACGCTCAAGTTCGCTGACGACGCGACGGTCAAGGTCAAGCTGGGCGGATGGAAAGCCTCGACCAAGACGCCGATCGTCAGCTGGGAGACAGCCCCAGAAAATCTTGATGGGCTCAAGTTCGTGTGCGGCGACAAAGAACGGCGTTTCTCAATCATCAAGAAAGACGACGGCCTTTACATATACGCCGGTACTTTCATCATCGTTCGCTGACGCGACTTCGGCATCTCGGGCTAGGGCTATTGCCTTTCAACCGCCTGAAGGCGGCGATATCGCCGGGAGAAGTCTCCACGATGAAGTCATTCGTCCAGACGACTCCTGCGTCGATTGCTGTCTGCGCCACGCCATGGATTCGCGCGGCGGACGCGATGCCGTCGCATAGGTCCGTGAAGAAGTCGATCTTGTGGTAGTCGGGGGCAATCACGCCGAGTGCGCCGGTTGCATTGTGCGCGGCGAAGGTGAGGTACGATCCGGAACCGCTGCGCGACTCCAGCAGACCCTCGCGCTTCAGCGTGTCCGCCACGGCAAGGTATTTTGCGCTACGTTCAGTCACGATGTTAGTATATCATTTCAGGGTATTGTCGTGGTGGCGAAATCGCCTCCGATTACAGAAATTACAAAACAAGGAGAGAGGCGTGCTCTACGTGAAACATTTTTCGCGGTGTCCTTGAAAACGCAGGGGAAATTTTAGTATAATATCCACCGTACAGAAAGACTGACACGATGAGAGTGTACCTCGACAACTGCTGCTATAACCGCCCGTTTGACGACTGGCGGCAGATGCGTATTTCATGCATAATGGAGGCAGGATGAACCAGACAACAGACGATGAACTGTCCGTAAAGTGCATGAACGTGCTGATGAATTCCGTAGGCCCGGTTGACGCGGAACGTTTCATAAGCTTAGTCACGAACGCTGCCTTTGACTACACCGACTGGCAGAAGAATCTTTTTGAAGGCGAGACGCTTGACACCCTGTTTGAAAAGGTCAAGAATTTCCAGCCCGATACGGAGTTTTGTGGACAACCCGTATGACAAGCCGACGTGCAAACAATACACTTTGACGATCAAGACCAAGCCAGAAAATGAACATCACTCCGCTCAAGGTTACGGTGCGGGAGGTTGTGACGGGCTATGTTGACGACTCCGACCGCGAGGAGGGCATCTACGGCTACTCCGGCCGCCTGGATATTCGTGGGGACAGTCCCTCGCAGGGATTATTATGCGAGTCCGTCGCCGCGTTTGAAAGACGTATCTGGAGAGAGGTTGATGCTGGGTAGATACAAAGTCGGCTAAAATAGAGTTGATTTGTATGTTTTGGCTGAATAAAACGTCATTTCCCGCGAAAAGTTCGTTATAACAAGCCAAAACATTCCGCACCATTGACTTTTGGCAGAAAATAGTGTACTATATTGCCGCTTGCTCAGCGAGGAGGTACAGATGCACGACCAATGCCGTTCACCTTACCATGATAACCGTGAATGGCGTTCGCCGTAATTCGTATTGGAACGACATACAGTCCGAAGTGACGCTGGACGATCTCTTCGCATTGTAGTCGCGTTGCCGCGAACCGGTGCGAGGTCGCCGACGTGGAGGTAAAGAGCGAGAAGGGCGGACGGTTCCGGCGAATCGTTCTCGCTCGTCGACTAGCGGGAGCGTCCCGTGGGGGTATGTGGGGGCTGTGCCCGAGAAACCCTAATGTTGCCAATGCGGAAGTGTTGTCATTGCCAATTCCAATTCATTCAAACCTGCTAAAGCAGCTTTTTGCGCATAATCACTTTGCAGTGTTGATTTTACCATTCTGAAAATGGTATGATATTCACGCTATGAAAAAGATTGTAGTTTTGGGCTCCACGAACACCGACATGGTGATCGCCAACAAACGCATACCCGTTCCGGGCGAGACCGTGACCGGCGGAAGTTTCGTAATGAACCCCGGCGGCAAGGGCGCGAACCAGGCCGTTGCCGTGGCGCGCCTTTCCGCGAAGAAGGGCGAATGCACGTTCATCGCAAAGGTTGGCGACGATGTTTTCGGACGCGAGACCGCCGGGCGTATGAAGAAGGACGGCATTGCCGCGCACCTCGTGGTGGATGCGAAGGAGCCGTCCGGCACGGCGCTCATCCTCGTTGACGCCAAGGGCCAGAACGTGATTTCCGTCGCGCTCGGCGCTAACGGGACTCTCTCGCCCGCCGACGTGGCGCCGTTCAAGGCGGAGATAGAGAACGCCGCCGCGCTTCTTCTCCAGCTCGAGACTCCTATCGAGACTGTCACGTGGGCGGCAAAGACGGCGCACGATGCCGGCGTGACGGTGATTCTCAACCCTGCTCCGGCGCGCAAGCTGCCCAAGGCGCTCTACGGCCTCGTCGACTGGATTACGCCGAACGAGACGGAGGCGGAGATACTAACCGGCGTGAAGGTGACCGACACGGCGAGCGCGGCGAAGGCGTCCGCGGCATTGAAGAAGCGTGGCGTCGGCCATGTGATCATCACGATGGGGGCGAGGGGATGTTTCTGCGGCGACTGCGGAAAGATGTTCCCGGCGAAGAAGGTCAAGGCCATTGACTGCGTTGCAGCAGGCGACACTTTCAACGGCGCGTTCACGGTGGCGCTCGCCGAAGGGCAGTCCGTGGCGGATGCAATAGCCTTCGCGCAGAAGGCGTCCGCAATCTCGGTAACGCGCCGCGGCGCGCAGTCCTCTATCCCCTACCGCCGCGAACTTTAAACTCTGAACTCTGAACTTTAAACTCTAAACAGGAAAAGCCATGTACTACTGCAGTAATTACACACTCGCCGTCGCTCTCTGCGTTGTAACGATGCTCTGCTGGGGCAGCTGGGGCAACACCCAGAAGCTTGCGGGCAAGACCTGGCGCTTTGAGCTGTTCTACTGGGACTACGTGATCGGTCTCGTTCTCTTCTCGCTTCTCGCCGGCTTCACCATGGGCTCGCTTGGCGGCGGCGCGTGGAGCTTCGCCGAGAACCTGAAGTCGAGCTCCGCGTCGCAATGGACGTGGCCGTTCCTGGGCGGCATCGTCTTCAACGCATCTAACATCCTGCTCTCCGCCGCAATCGCGGTTGCGGGAATGTCCGTGGCGTTTCCCGTTGGCGTGGGCCTTGCGCTTGTGGGCGGAACGGTGGCGAACTGGTTCGTTGACGGCAAGGGCAACCCCTATCTCATCTGGACGGGCCTCGCCATCATCGTTGCGTCCATCATCTGCAATGCGCTTGCGTTCAAGGCGAAGCAGTCGGCGTCTGGCGGCGCTTCCGATTCGTCTTCCGTCAAGAAGGGGCTTCTCCTGGCGATCTTCGCGGGCCTTCTCATGAGCTGGTTCTCGCCGCTCGTCAACCGCGTGGTCGACATGGGCTTCGCGAATGCCGCGCCCGCGGCGGGCCGCATGACGCCCTACACGGCGTTCTTCGTGTTCACGCTCGGAGTGCTTGCCTCAAACTTCGTCTTCAACACGATCATGATGAAGAAGCCGGTCTCCGGCGAGCCCGTCAACGGAGCCGACTGGTTCAAGGGCGGAATTGTCGTGCATCTCGTTGGCATACTCGGCGGCTGCATCTGGGCCACGGGAACGCTCCTTTCCTTCGTCACCGCAGGCACGGCGGGCGCCGCCATCGCGTACGCGCTCGGCCAGGGCGCTACGCTCGTCTCGGCCCTGTGGGGAATCCTCGTGTGGCGCGAGTTCAAGGGCGCGCCGAAGAAGTCAGGCGTTCTCAATTTCGCGATGATCGTTCTGTTCCTCGCCGGCCTCGCGCTTCTCGTGGCGGCCGGCCAGTGAGTCGTGGCTCGTGGTTCGTGGCTCGTGGTTCGTGATTCGTGGTTTGTGAGAGAATGGAGTTTGGTAGGTGCAAAACTCCAGATGCGAAAAAAATAAAGAAAGGAAGATCGGAATGAAAAAGGCAGCAGTTCTTTTGATGTGTGTTTCGGCTATGTTCGCCTGTGCGGCGTATGGCGACTCGAAACCAGAAACTCGAAACCAGAAACCTGTCAAGATCATCTTCGACACCGACATGCTCACGGATTTCGACGACGTGGGCGCGCTTGCGTGCCTCCATGCGCTTGCGGACGCGGGAGAGTGCGAAATCCTCGCCACGATTAGCTCCACACGCGGCAACGCCTCGGTGGGCGCGGTCGAGGTGATCAACCACTATTACGGACGCGGCGATCTTCCCGTGGGCTCGCCGAAGGGCATGGGCGTGATCGGCGCCCACGCCGGCGCCAAGGTGAAGGTCGATCCTAAGGCGCCTCTCGGCGGCAGGACGGGCGGCGACGGCGGGCACTACAAGTACCGCAAGCTGCTTGCGGACTATCCCGGCTGGTACCGCTACGCCGACTCTGACGACGCGCCGGACGCGAACGAGACATACCGCCGTGTCCTCGCCGCGCAGCCCGACAAGAGCGTCGTCATCTGCTCCGTTGGCTTCATCACCAACATGCGCCGCCTGCTTGAGACGAAGCCCGACGCGATCTCGCCGCTTGACGGCAAGGCGCTCGTCGCCAAGAAGGTGAAGAAGTGGGTGGCGATGGCCTGCCGGTATCCCGACGGCAAGGAGTACAATTCGATGTGGGACCACGAATCGTCGCGCATCGCGTTCGAGAACTGGCCCACGCCGATAATCTTCTCCGACTGGCAGTACGGGCGTGACTGCTTCGCGGGGCGCGCGGTGGCGGAGATGAACATCGAACGCAGCCCGGTGAAGGACGTCTTCGCGAACAACATTCCGTCGCGCGACGCAATCCGCAAGGACTCGCACAGATGGCTCAAGAGCGCTTTCGGGATGGGCGGACGCGCCGCGTGGGACGAGACCGCGGTGCTCGTTGCGGTGCGTGGCATAGAGCCGTACTTCAACGCGGAACGCGGCAAGTACCGCATGGTCGGCGACAAGGGCGCCGATGAGTGGGCGCCTGACGCGGAGACGGGTCCGCACATCCGCATCACCGAGCGCATGTCCAAGGCCGAGGTCGCCCGCGTCATCGACGAGCTCATGACGCGCAAGCCGAAGAACGGCTGCAAATAACAAACGGCGGCTGCTTGGCCTTTCGCGCCTTCGCGGCATTTTCTTCCCCGTTCGCTCTGGATTTGTGGTATAATTCACGCGTAAGGAGGAGAAAATGGATCTGACGCTTATTTCGGAGAAAATCCAGGCAGGCCGCGCAAAGGAAGTCAAGGCGCTTGTTCAGCAGGCGCTCGACGAAGGCGTTGATCCGAACAGGATCCTCAACGAAGGGCTGATGGCCGGCATGGCCGTAGTCGGGGAGAGGTTCAAGAACGGCGAGGCGTTTGTTCCTGAAGTGCTTGTGGCGGCCCGCGCGATGAACAAAGGGGCGGAAATACTCAAGCCAGTTCTTGCGGCGGCCGGCGTGAAGGCCTCCGGCAAGGCCTGCATCGGCACGGTCAAGGGCGATCTGCACGACGTCGGCAAGAACCTCGTGAAGATGATGCTGGAGTCCAAGGGGCTCGAGGTTGTGGATCTCGGCACCGACGTGCCGCCCGAAAAGTTCGTGGAGGCCGCGCGCGACCAGAACTGCAGGATCGTCTGCTGCTCGGCGCTCCTTACGACCACCATGCCCGTGATGCGCGATGTGGTGGAGGCGTTCAAGGCGGCGGGCCTCCGCGACAAGGTGCGCATCATGATCGGCGGCGCTCCAATCACCGATGCGTTCTGCAAGGAGATCGGCGCCGACGTGTACACGAGCGATGCGGCGCGCTGCTCTGACGTGGCGGTGGAGTACGCAAGGGAAGCCGCCGATGCTTCTGGAAACATGAAACGGACAATATTGTCCGCAGTAATGGCAGTTGCACCTGAATCTCACGAACAGGGCAGAAGGGCATTCCTCGCGGATGCGGGGCTCGCGGCGATGGCCATTGCGGTAGGCGGGTGTGCAAGCGGCCGCCCGAAGATCGGCGGCGCCGGCGCGATGAGCAACTTTGCGGCGCCTCCGCTCGCACGCATCCGCGTGGGCGTTGTGGGCGTTGGCTTGCGCGGCACATCCGCCCTGAAGCGCCTCGCCTGCATGCCGGGTGTGGAGATCGCGGCGTTCTGCGACATCGACGAGGCGGCCATGAAGAGGAGCCGCGACTTTCTGGCGCTGAAGAAGCTGCATCCGGCGCGCGAGTTTTTTGGCCCGGTGGCGTACAAGGACCTTTGCCAGTGGGACGGCGTGGACGTGGTGTATGCCTGCGTGCCGTGGAAACTCCATGCGCCCGTTGCGCTTGCCGCGATGCGTGGGCAGAAGCACGCATTCGTGGAGGTGCCCGCTACGATGGACGTGGAGAGCTGCTGGGAGCTTGTGGAGACGAGCGAGGCGACGCGCCGCCACTGCATGATGCTGGAGAACTGCTGCTACGGCGAACACGAGATGCTGGCGCTCAACATGTGCCGTCTCGGGGTGCTGGGCGAGACCGTCTATGGCGAGGCTGGCTACCTGCACCGCGGTTTCAAGCTCAGCGGGTTCCGCGCCGAGTGGTATCAGGAGCACCGCGGCAACTACTATCCCACCCATGGCCTCGGCCCCGTGGCCCAGTACATGAACATCAACCGGGGCGACCGCTTTGAATACCTCAACTCCATGGAGTCCACATCCGTAGGCGACCTGATCCGCGCAGGAGATGCACGTTGGAACGGCGAGAACCTGGAGGCGTACAGGAAGTACCTGATCGGCGGCTACAGTTCGTCGCTCATCCACACCGTGAACGGCAAGGTAATCCTGCTCAACCTCTCGTGTCAAGTGCCGCATCCATACAGCCGCATCAACACGATTCAGGGCACGCACGGCGTCTTCATGGACTACCCGCTGCGCATCGACGTTGAGGACGAGCCCGGTTCGGGGCCGCACGAGAAGCGAGACCTCGAGTTCAACGACCGGTTCGACCACGCGCGCACAGCCGCCTATCGCGAGAAGTACCGCCATCCGCTCTGGAAGCAGGCTGGCGAACTCGCGAAGAAGTCCGGCGGACATGGCGGGATGGACTTCCTCATGGACCTGCGCTGGGTCTACTGCCTGCAGAACGGACTGCCGCTCGACATGGACGTCTACGACCTCGCAGCGTGGAGCTGCCTTTGCGAGATCACCGAGAAGTCGCAGGCCAGGCGAGGCGCGCCCGTCGACATTCCGGACTTCACGCGTGGCGCGTGGAAGACGATGAAGCCGCTTGGCATCGTCACTGTCGACCTTGCGAAGATGGGGACGTTCCCCGCTTGACAAAGGGGAGACGGATCCCATGATTTACGGCCAACGCATCAAAAAATCCTTCTCCCCGCTGGCGCGGGATAGAACGATTTTTTGATGCGTCGGCCGTATCCCATGATTTGATGCCTCTTGCAATGCCAACGCGTGGAGTGCTATAATAATTAACATGAAATTCATTCCAGTTCTATCATTCCCCGTGGCCAAGAAACTTGGCCATTCGGTGGGCGAATTCGTGAAGTCGGCGGACCTTCAGGCCGAGACAATGGCGTGGATCGCCCGCAATGCGCCTGTCGATGTGGTGCTTGGTCCGATGGACCTCTCCATCGAGGCAGAGGCGTTCGGCGCCACGGTGCGCTTCGGCGACGACGATGTGCCAGCGGTTATGGGCCAGCTCGTTGCGGAAGAAGACGATGTAGCGGCGCTTGCAGTTCCGCCGCCCACGACTGGGCGCTGCACGATGGCCGCTGAGGCGATCGCAAAGGTGAAGGCGATGAATGTGGGCAAGCCCGTCTTCGGCGGAATGATCGGACCTTTCTCGTTCGCCGGGCGTCTTGCGGACGTCAACGAGATGATGTTCCTTCTCATGGACGAGCCTGAGACGGTACATGCGCTTCTCGAGAAGACGACGGCTTTTCTTTCCGCATACGGCGCGGCGCTGAAGGCGGCAGGAGCGGACGGGCTTTTCATGGCCGAGCCGCTCGCAGGCGTGATATCTCCGGCGGCGCTCGAGGAGTTCTCCGCGCCATACGTGAAGCGGATCAGGGAGGCGCTGCAGAGCGTGGACTTCCCTCTAGTCTATCACAACTGCGGCGGAAACGTCACGAAGGCGGCAGAGGCGATATTCGCGCAGGGCACTGCTGGATGCCACTTCGGAAACGCGATCGATCTCGCGTCCATGCTCGAGAAGGCGCCCGCTGAGACGCTGGTGATGGGCAACGTGGATCCTGTGGCGATGCTGGCGCAGGGAAGCCCGGATGGCATAAAGGCGGCCGTGGCGTCGCTTGTGGAGCGCTGCGGGGCATATCCGAACTTCGTCCTGTCGAGCGGATGCGACATTCCGGCCACCACGCCGTGGGAGAATCTCGAGGCGTTCTTCGCGGCAGCAGGAGATATGCAATAGTGCCTGCAAGCCCCGGAACCGCAGAATGAAGAAACGTCCAAACTTGTAAAAAAAGGTGGTGTGTCATGATAGCGAAAAGTTTCTTTGCAGTTGCCGCGTCCGCGGCGGCGATGCTGGCGGCCAATGCCGAGGGGACAAAGCGTCCGATGACGCTTGTGGTGATGGTGGACGGCCTTCGCGCCGATGCGGTCGAGACCGGCGAGATGCCGAACTTCGAACGCCTACGCGCCGGAAAGTGGCAGCCGGGCTACAAGTCGGCTTGGTCCGTGACCGGCGAGATCACGCCAGGGTCGGCGCCTTCGTCAGCTCCGAACCACGTCTCCATCGCGACCGGCTACACCCCTGCGCAGCACGGCGTGACGGATAATTCCAAGCTCGAAGGCGGAACCGCCTCCTTGAAGCCCACGTGGCTCAAGCGCATCATGGACGCGAAGGACGGCGCAACGGCGCTCTTTGTCTATTCGTGGAGTCCGGACGGAAATCTCGCACCCACGGAAGGCGTGGAATACATGGGCGGAACGGATGCCGAGAACGCCGTGGCGCTTCCATCGCGCCTCGCTTCCGCTGCCGCTCCCGATGCGACTCTCTACTTCATCGACGCCGTTGACGCCGCAGGGCACGCAGGATACTACTATCCGATGTCAGCGGGATACCGCGCCGCAGTCGCGACGGTTGACGGATACATCGGCGCGTGCATGAACGCGATCGCCTCGCGCCCGACGTTCGCGGACGAGGACTGGCTCATCGCCGTCACTTCTGACCACGGCGGCTACTCGAATCAGCATGGCACGATAACCGCCGGCCGCCATGCCCATACGATTCCGATCGTCATCTCGGGAACGGGCGTGACGCAGGGGCGCATAACGGGCAATCCGTACAACTTCGACGTTGCGGCGAGCGCGCTAGCGCACTTCGGCGTGGCGGTTGACGACCTCCAGGCGACGCTGCGCGACGGCACTGCGGCGTCGGCAGGGCGTACTCTCAACGACGGACTTGCCGTATATCTGCCGTTCAGCGAATCCACCACGGCTAACGCCGCAGCCGGAAGCTCCGTTGTGCCGGAGGAAGGCGGCGCGCCTGCGCTAATTGCAAACGGCATGGTGGGCAAGGCACTGGACATTCCCTCCGGGTCGTACCTCAAGCTCACGGGTACCGACACCGGATCGCTCACCTACGAGGACTCCAGCCGCAGCTTCACCGCCGTCGTCTGGGCGAAGTACGACATTTCAAAGCAGACATCGTCCGCAAATGCCAACGACGACCCCGTTCTTTTCGGCAACAAGGGCTGGACAGGAAAGGACAAAGGCATGATCTTTGCCGCGCGCATGAGAAAGCAGCTCGGCAGCACCTACTACGTCGGCGCCGGGGTGAACCTCGGCAGCGGCGTGAACAACCAGACGCAGGGATCTGGCCGCCTCGACTTCTATCCCTTCGACGTGGAGTCGGCGTCCCTCTGGACGTTCTACGCCATCACGCGCAACGACGACGGCGTGATCACCGTCTATCAGGGCCGCAGCGACGGCACTCTCGGCTGGGCCTGCGGAACGTTCGACGGCTTCACGCTTGAAAGCGGCTGCCCGTTCTTCATTGGCCAGGACGGCAACGGCAACTACAGCAAGAAGTTCGTTGGCGCGGTGGACGACTTCGCGCTCTGGACGCGCGGCCTCTCGCACGACGACATCCGCCGCATCTACGAGAACGGCAGGGCCGGAATGGAACTTGGCGATTTGCTGAAGATGGACGCAAACGACGCGCCTACGATGGATGTGGAATCGTCAGGCGCAGGCGTCTACACGCTGACGTTCGGCGGGCGGAGAACAGCCGCCCATTCGCTCTACATCGCATACGGCGCAGACGACGCCGGAATGTCAAAGTACAACTGGAGCTCCTTCGTCAAGGTGGCGGACGTTCCTGTTGGCATGACGTCCTATGAGTACACGGTTCCCGACGGGATGAAGGCCGTGAACGCCAGATTCCGCTTCTTCCTGATGCAGACGGAGAACCTGCCATACGCGAAGGAGGTAGAATACGTCCACTCGGACGGCAGCGGCTACTTTGATTCCGGCATCGCCCCTCGGCGCGATCTGATCACTGAGTTCGACGCACGTCTCACGGCCAACAACGGAATGTACCAGAACTTCTTCGGCGCGTTTACCTTGGACGGCAACAAGCTATCCAACTACGGGCTATGCAGATACTACAATCCCGGAAACGGCAGCAACGACAAATGGGATCGCGAGTACAACACGGGCAAGGGCTATCAATTCACGGGCCAGTGCACTCTGGACGTAGACTACCATGTGGTCTTCTCCGCCACCAATCTTATTGTGAACGGAGAGGCGCAGAACAGCGGAATCACGTTGAGCCAGTTCGTGGAGGGCGGCAAGCCGACAGTCAACGTGTTCAGAAACGAGAAGCTGAAGAGCGACGGCTCGTTCGTCACCTACGACCAGACCATTAACGGCTATTTCAAGAACTTCTCGCTCTACACGCCGAAGCGCAGGGTGCGCGACTACGTGCCCGCCGTGGACGCTGGGGGAACGGTTGGCATGTTCGATGCGGTGACGGGGCAGTTCCAGACGAGCGTGGGCACTGCGTTTACGGCGGGAACAGACTGCGATCCCGGGCGCACTGGCTGGGTGCGCTGCGTCTCAGATGTGTATCTCGCAAGCGACGTTCTGCCCGTCGCCGCCGACTATATCGGGTTGGGCGAGAATCCCCTCGATTTCGCCGACGCCGCCAACTGGCGCTGCTTCAACACGTACGGCATGGAGCTTGACGACGCAGTTCCGAACGCAGACACCGCAGTCACGGTGGCGGGCGAGACGGTGTTCGCAGTGCCCGCCGGCACAACGCCGCCTGCATGCGCGAGCGTCAAGTTCGCAAACGCCACGCTGGCGGACGGCGCGGATTTGCGCGGACTCAACTTGGCCAAGGTCACGTCCGACTCCGTGATCGACCTCAGGGGACGCACGCTCTTCCTCGCTGACGGAACTGGCGCGGGATTGGGCGCCTTTGCCGTCACCGACACTTCTGATGGCGAGCCGGGAACGCTGCGCATCGAGGTGCCCGATGGCGCTACGCTCGTCAACTCGTCCGTCGCGCTGATGGGCAACCTGAAGCTCCGCAAGGAGGGCGCGGGCGTGTTCTCCGCCGCGAAGGCGTCGCAGACGTATTCGGGTGGCACTGACGTCATCGCTGGCTGGGTACGCGTTGGTTCGGCCGGCTCATCGCACTTCGGCACAGGCGATGTTCTCATTCCCGAGGGGACGACATACGATGCCTATGGCAATGCCGACGCCGCCGTCAGCCTTGTCCTCGCCGGCGGAAAGATCACCAGCATCGGCGAATACGCCACGCTTCCCTCTACGCTCACGATGACTGCCGACTCGACTCTTGAGTTCGCAGTCCTTCCCACGAACCACGACATGGCCCTGCCAAGCGGCGCAGTGTGGAACCTCGGCGGAAAGACGCTCTCGGTGGTGATGGACGGCTACGACCCCGACTGGAACGTGAGGGAGGTGACGATCTCCAACGGAACCATCAACGTTTCGGTCAACACCTACAATGGCAACACGAAGGGCTACATGCAGATCGGCAAGTTGAACGGCAGGGACGGCCTGAAGCTCGACCTCGGCATTTCGTATATGCGTATCGCCAATGGCGTAAACGGCAACTCGACGGTGTTCGACTTGACGGCGAACACGCCCGACGAGTCGAACGCTGTGTGGAGCTACTCCAATTACCGCATGCAGATATTCGGCACGTTCACGCCGCAGACGGTGCGCGGCTTCAACATGACGATGATGGACGGCTCCACTCTGAATCTCGCGAATTGGAGCGGCGCGTTCGACTGCACGTTCACGAATCCGAAGTACAGCAACAACACTGCTGGCACCCTCTGTAACCTGCAGTTCAACGCCAATTCAACTGTGATGGTGAATCTGAAAGGGCGCGACCTCTGGGCGATTGCTAATTCCGAGTCGCCATACATCGTGACTTGGAAGACAAGGCCGGACGACACGGTCTCGTTCACGCTCGATGAGGTGACGGCGAAGAAGGGCTTCACCACTGAAGTATGCGACGAAGGCCTGAAGCTGGTGGCGCCGCAGGGCTTCTCGATATTCCTTCGATAGCAAATGCGTTCGTGCGGAAATCGAGGCGCAGAAGACGTTCTGGATTGAACAACATGGGAACGCGGAAACCGGAAAACTGAAAGGGCAAATGTGACGAAGGAAGAATCGACGGCGACGCTTGGGTTTGAGGCCAAGCTCTGGCACGCGGCGGATTTGATGCGCGGCAAGCTGCCCGCCACGCAGTACCGTCAGGTGCTTATGGGGCTGCTGTTCCTTCGGTATGTCTCCGACGCCTTCGAGAACCGCTACCGCGAGCTGAAGGCGGAGGGCTACGGCGACGAGGAGGACCGCGACGCCTACATGGAGAAGAACATCTTCTTCGTCCCGAAGTCCGCGCGCTGGGCGAAGATCGCCGCCGTTGCCGCAACGGAGGAAATCGCGGAAAAGAAGTTTAAGCTTACGCCCGGCCTCTATGCGGGCGGCAAGGTGGAAGAAGACGACGGCGAGCCGTTCGACGCGAAGATGAAGCGGCTCACGGGCGAACTGAAGGGGCTTTTCGGCGAATCGGCGCGGCTTGAGGCGGCGATTCGGAAGAACCTGAAGGCGATAGGATACGAGGTATGAGCGCGGTGGAAGAGAGGGCGGCCTTTTGGCAGGAAACGAAGCACCGCATGACGCGGCGCCTCGCCGGCTGGGATTACCGCCAACGCGCCATCTACATGATCACCGTGACGCTCGAAGACCGCCGCGGCGAGCCGCTGGGTAAACTCGCCAAGAATGGCGAGGGCTACATCGCCCCCACGCCATTTGGCGAGGCGGTGCTGGAGGCGCTTGCCGAAATGCCGCGCATTGCGCCGCAGGTTGAAATAATCGCAGTGCAGCTGATGCCCGATCACATACATTTCATAGTTTTCGTAAAGGCGCTGCTCGCGCGGCCGCTTGGTTCGCTGGTGCGCGGCTTCAAGGCCGGCGCGGTGAAGCGGTGGAAACTACTCGCCGAAAACGGCGAGTCACAGGGCTACATCGCCAAGAATGGCGAGTCACAGAACTGCCCCAGTTCTGTGCCTGGGCATTCTTGCGCAGGTGGTTCAGTGCCTGGGCATTTTTGCGCAGGTGGTTCTGTGCCTGCGCATTTTTGCGCAGGTCTTAGATGGGCCGAGGGCTTTCAAGATACCGTGCTTTTGCACGAAGGGCAGCTGAAGGCGATGATAGCCTACCTTCGCGACAACCCGCGCCGCCTCGCCGAGAAGCGCGCCAACCCCGCGCTTTTCAGGCGCGTGGAGCGGATCGAGCTGCCGCTCGACGGCGGGCGGCTCACGGGCAGCTTCGAGGCGCTGGGCAACCGCCACCTTCTCGAACGACCTCTTGCCCAGGTGCAGTGCTCGCGGCGCTTTTTCGCCTACCGGCGCGAGGCGAAGCGCGGCGGCGGAATGAAGATCGTGCGAACGCCCGACGGCGAGCCGATCATCGAAAGCGAGAGCCCCGAATACCGCGAGCGGCTGGAAAGCGCGCTCGCCGCCGCCGAGCATGGCGCGGTGGTGCTGAGCCCGTGCATTTCCGACGGCGAACGCCAGATCGCCCGCGAGGCGATGAAGCGCCGCCTGCCGCTGGTGGCGCTGAAGAACATGGGCTTCGCAAAGCTGGAGAAGCCGGCCGGCCGTTACTTCGATGCCTGCGCGGAAGGGCGGCTCTTGCTGCTCGCCCCGGCCGCCTGGCCCTACACCACGCAGGAAAAGCCGATGACGCGCTTCGACGCCACCGCCTTGAACCGCATCGCCCAGTGGCTGGCGGGCGGTTCTGTGCCTGGGCATTCTTGTTCTGTGCCTGGGCATTCTTGCCCAGGATTCCCCGTCGAAATAAACTACCACGGCATGAAACCCGCCAACATCGACGAACTGGCCGAAAAGGCGGTGCTGGCGCGCAAGGGAGGTGCCGCATGAGTGGTTTTTTTTAGCCGCAAAGAACGCAAAGATCGCAAAGGCAGGTGTGGCAAGGGCGCCCTCGCCCTTGCAGCAAGGCCGAGGCGGCCTTGCCACATCATGCACATTCGGTTTTGCAATTGCTTCAGAAGTTTGTATTGGAGGCAATTGTGAAAAATACGAGGTTATAGGCAAGAAATATCTGTTGGTCTTACGGGGAGGGTGTGATATACTATTAAGCATGAGGGATATTAGAATCCTAGAAACACCAAAAGGAGAGGTTGGCATGATAAGCAGAAAGTTTCGGCTAAAGGGCTCAATCGCAAATGCGAACTGGGCGTTGCTTGCGTTTGCGGCTGCGGCGATGTGTGCGTCAATGCACTGCGGCGCGTTCGAGCTCACCCACCGGTGGAGCTTCAACGGCGACTACGCCGATTCCATCGGCGGCAGCGACGGAGTGGTAGTCGGGCGCGCGGATCAGCTCAGCTTCGAGGCGAGCGCCTTTGGCGGACAGATGGTCAAGATGGCCTCCGACAATACCGACAACGACTCAAACAACGGCGCCTCGCTGAATCTAGGCACGGGAGTGCTGGGAACAGACGACGCGACGATTGAGATGTGGGCGAAGCGCAACGCCGTGCGCAACTGGGCGCGAATCTTCGACTACGGGCCGGACAACAGCCAGTACCTGTTCATGTCGTGGAGCCGCGGCACGACATCCGCCGCCGACCAGGTGGAGGTGAAGAACAAGTTCTCCAGGCTCGACACGATGGCGCCGTACGTGGACGGCACCCTCTACCACATCGTCATGACGTTCAAGAAGAACGACGACGGCTCCACGACGATCGTCTGGAAACGCCGCAACACCGTGACGGGCGTCGTCGAAAAGGGCGACTCGGTCACGCAGGCGGGATGGACGCTTGCCGATCTCGCATCGCCCATCTTCTACCTCGGCCATTCGCAGTGGCCTTCCGACCGCGACGCCAACGCGAGCTACGACGAGGTGCGCATCTACTCCGGCATCGTCGGCGACGAGCAGCTTGCGGCGAACGCCGTGCTCGGCCCTGACGCGCTTGGCACACCCTCGCCGGCACCGACGCCTCCACTGGCGTCGTGATACCCGCCGGCGCCACGTTCAAATTCCCCGACGGCGCCTACAGCGGCAACGCCTACACCGTCTCTGGAACGCTCACCATTGGCGTCGGCGCCAAGATCGTGTTCGACACCGCGAACGGCAGTGGCGCTGACATGGTGTTCTCTGCCGCGGCGTTCTCTCTTCCCACAGGCGTGGCGAGCATCCTCGACATGGTGGAGCTCACGGACTCGGCGAACTTTCAGGCCACGCTCTCCGGCACCACGATCACCGTGGCGTCGAAGCTCTCCGCCATCTGGACTGGCGATGCGGGCGACGGTGATTGGCAGACTGCCGGCAACTGGAAGGACGGCGTTGTGCCGACTGCGAACACGCCCGTGTTCATCGGCGGCGACAAGATGAACCTTCAGCTCCCCGTGGGGACATCGTTCGCCTGCAGGTCCATCACGCTTGAGGCGTGCACCTTCACGGCGGACTGCGACTGGCGCGGACTTCAGGTCGTTCCCGGAATATCAGGCATCGTCGACCTTGCGGGGCACAACTTCACCCTCTCCGCTCTGACGGCAAGCGCCGGCGCGGAATTCAAGAACAGCGCCGAGACCGATGGCGAGGTGCGCTTCTATGCAGACGGCGATCCCGTGACCGCTACGGAGTCCGGCTTCATAACGGGCATTGAGAACCTCAAGAGCGCGGACAACGCGAAACTCGTCATCATCCGCACGAGCGATGCAGACGCGGCAAATTCGGTCCTAAACCTGGGCGCCGCGAACAACACAACCGTCTTCCGCGCCGGCGGACACGGCACCATAACGACGTCGGGTCGCGGCAACATCGGCATCGTCAACGGCGGCGCGGGACGCCTCGAAGTCACGGGCAACGTGCTTGACTTCAGCGTGGACGGTCTGACGATCGGCGGAAACGCGGCTGCATCCAAGTCGTCCGTGGAGATCTCTGACGGCAAGATCCTCACGAACTGGATCGACGCCGGCGACGCCAACGGCCTCGAGTGCACGATCGTGCAGTCGGGCGGCGAGGTGTGGACCGGCATCAACAGCAACGGCAACCTCTGGCTCGGCCGCTGGAGCGGATCCGACGTCAACTACGGCATGTCGGGCGGCATCATCCATCAGGGCGGAACGAATCATGACCGCGGCACGTTCCAGGTGGCCTGCTGGAGCGGCAGCAAGACCACGTTCGACATGACGGGCGGCACGATCTACGGCTTCGACATGTACGTGGGCGCAGGCGGCAACGGCACGTTCACGCAGAACGGCGGCGAAATCAGGACCAGAGACCTGCGAATGGCCAACGGCAACGGGAGCGTGGGCACATACATCATGAACGAAGGCACCAACACCTTCACAGGATGGGTGCGCCTTGGCTTGCACACCGGCGGCAAATGCGCCTATACGCAGAACGGCGGCGAGGTGACATGTCCCCTGCGAATTCAGGTGGGCGAGTCGGGACCTGCCACCTTCACGCTCAACGGCGGCACGTTCACGGCTGGCAACGACTCCTCCATCGGCACCGGCGAAGCCGGCAACGGGCAGGTGTTCGTCACCGGCGGCAAGCTGCGGATCAACGGCAACTTCCAGGTTGGCCAGAGCGGCGTAGGCCTTCTTGAGCAAAGCGGCGGCGAAGTCTCCTGCACGGCGGGTTGGTTCGCTCCCGGTCGTTTCGTAAAAGGCGTGGGCACGTATCGGTTGACTGGTGGCACCTACGCCTCCACCGCGAATCCCGCGGCAATTGGCGAGGAAGGCAGGGCAACGTTCGACGTGAGCGGCACTGGCGTGGCCACCTTCGAGAAGGGCGTGCGCCTTGGCCATCAGGCCACGGGCGTAGGCACTCTGTATGTGCGCAATGGCGGCAAGGTGGTGACGCCGTTCATCGAGAAGGGGCCCGGCTCTGGCACGGTGGTGTTCGACGGCGGCACCGTAGTGTCGTCTGCCGACGGCGCCATCCTCTCCGGCGTGGGCAACGTGGCGTACATGAACGGCGGCGTCACATTCGACACGGCAGGGCACAACGTGAAGATAACGGGTTGCAACTCTTCCGCAACTCCTGGCAGCAAGGCTGTGAAGACGGGCGAGGGAACGCTTGAAGTCGAAGCGCTTCCGCCCGTCGCCACGATGCAGGTGGAGAAGGGCACGCTCGCGATCTCCGCCAACGCCGACAACTCGGCCTTCGCAAGTCTCGCGCACCGCTGGAGCTTCACCGCCGGCAGCCTCGGCGACTCTGTTGGCGGGCTTACGGCCACGACGATTCCAGCGACCGACGCGGCGCTCGTCTACGAGAACAATGCAGTCGCAATGACCGGCGATGGCAACAGCAAGGGATCGCTCAATCTCGGCAAGGGCATTGTTCCCGCCGGAAACGCCACGATAGAGATATGGGCCACTCGCACCGCCGCAAAGAACTGGAGCCGCATCTTCGACTACGGTACAAGCTCCACCGACTACATCACAATGTCGTGGGTCAGAGGAACAAACGGCGGTCAGGACGAGTTCGAGCTTTGCCAGGGAGGCACAAAGTACGCGTCAACCGACAATATGGGCTACGTCAACAACGAGAAGTACCACATATCGATGACGATAACCGTGAACGACAACAAGACCACCACCTTCACCTGGACGCGCCGCAATGTCGAGACCGGGAATATCGAAAGAACCACCACCTACACTCCTGATGCCGAGTGGGATCTTGCAAAGCTGGCGCATGCGAATTTCTACCTGGGCCACTCCCAGTACGGGGCTGACGCCGACGCAAACGCCATCTACGACGAAGTGCGCATCTGGAACGGCGTGCTTTCCGATGACGCGCTGAACTTGAGCGCGAGGCTGGGTCCCGACGCCACGGCCGAGCAGATCGCCGCCATCGCGGCGGCGAACGGCGGAGAGGGCACGAGCGCGGCGCGCACGCTCGTGCTGGACGCGGGCACGTCGCTTGAACTGAACGGCAATACGCTCGTTCAGCCTGTCGTGAAGGGAACTGGCACTGTGTACGGCGGCACGCTCAAGGTCACCGACAAGCTCGTCGTCAAGACAGGCGAGATGCTGCTCGCAGGCGGCACTGTGGATCTTGACGGAGCGAAAGTCTCGCTTGTCGATCCGGAGAACCTTTCGAGGATATTCACGTTCCTGAAGGCGCCGAATAGTCAGGCTCTCGAGATTGTCGGCACGCCCGTGCCTGAGAATCTGCCCAGCGGATGGATAGTGACGACAAGCGGCGGCGTGGGCAAGATCATGAGATGCGGCTGCACGATCTACGTGCGTTGATTCAGTCATTGCACATGCAAGGATGGTCGCCGGCGTTCTCCACGTCGGCGACCGCTGTATTGTGCTGTGCGATTTTTCTTTCTGTTTTTCTTTATTGCGTCTTCAACGCATGTTTTGGTAGAATGTCCGCAAAATTGTTTTTGACAAGAGGAGATTTAAGTTATGATGACGAAGTTGATGACGGCGATTTGCGCGCTCGCAGGAATGGCGGCGTTCGGCGTGACGATGCCCGAGGTGGTGTCGCACCGCGGCGAGTCGAAAGACCGCCCTGAGAACACGATGGCGGCGTTCCGCCTCGCGTTCGAGCGTGGCGTTGACGGCGTTGAGTGCGACGTGTACTGCACTTCGGACGGCGTGCCGGTCATAATCCACGACTCGACGACTGGGCGCACGGCGGGTTCAGGCGTCAATCTCACGGTCACGTCAAGTACGTGGGACCAGCTGAAGGACGTTCAGGTGGGCAAGTTCAGTCCGTGGATCGGCACGGAATGGGAGAGCGAGACTCTGCCGAAGTTCTCGGACTACCTTGCGCTCCTTTCAATGAACACGACCACCAAGTGCATCGTGGAGCTGAAGGGCAACGGCGCGAACAACCTCGTGGCGAAAGTCGTCGAGGCCGTGCAGGCTCAGCCGCTTGCCACGAAGGACCGCGTTGCGTTCATCGCGTTCGACGCGTCGCTCATCAGCGCCGTGCGCGCCGCGCTCCCCGACTATGACGCGCTTCTCCTTCTCAGCAACGTCTCCGATTCCAGCGCGACGCTTAACTCCAAGATCGCGGCGTGCAATGGCACCGGCGTGGACATCCACTATCAGGCCGCAGCCTGCTCCAGCGAAAGCGAAATCGCGGCGGTGAAGGCGGCGGGATACAAGTTCTGGGTGTGGACGTGCGACGACGTGAACACATCTTTCGCCCTTGCCTCGCGCGGCGTGCAGTCCGTCACCACCAACAAAGGCAAGGTGACCAAAGACGCCCTCGCCGCGATGGTTGCGGATGCGGAGAGCCACGAGGAGATCGTCAATCCCAATTTCCCCGCCGGACTCACGGCGATGGAGCCTAGCGCGTATGTGCAGACCGGGCTTCTGGGGAATTACGATGCAATCCGCAACGTGGGTATGGACCTTCCGCACGACAATACGACGGCGACATGGAAGAACCTTGTAGCAGGTGGCCCAGACGCAACGCGTACCGTCAGGAGCGGAAAGACGCCGGCAGGCTGGACCAACACCTCCTATTCTTTCAACGAGGACGCGATGTTCATCGTCAATTCCACGTTCAACCTGGGGATAAACTTCACCGTCCAGATTGCGATTACGGCCACGCCTTCCGCACAGGGGAATTCCGGCGACGCCTCTGCGTACAACTCCTGGTTCAACAACCACCCCAAAGGCAACTACGGTTTCTGGACAAACAAGACAGAAGACAATCTCGTGGGCAACTTCAACTTCTTCGTAAACGGCGGAACGTATCGTCCCACCATCAATCCGTGGGGAGGGCGGTATGTGACATGGATGCTCGACGGAGCGAACAACAAGTGCTACACGTTCAAAACGGAGCACATCCCGGCAGGAACCAGCCTGACCGTCACGAAGAACCCTGGTGCGCTGACATATTGCTGGGGTGCGGAAAAGAGCGGCAACACCTATCAGGCGTTCGTGAAGGGCGAGTATCATTCCGTGAGAATATACAACAAGGTGCTTACAGACGACGAGCACGTCTGGAACCGCATCCTCGACGACGCCCGCTTCCGCGGCGAGTTCGTGGGTGGCTGCGTCGAAGTCGCTTCCAACCGCGCCGGCGCGGAGGGCACTGAGGCGAGCGGCAAGTACTACGTGAACGGCAACCACACGTTCACCGCTCCCGCGACGGTGACGATCGACGGCTGCGTGTACGAGCCGGCTGGCTACAAGCTCGAGGCGTACAACCCCACGAAGAAGGCTTGGGAGTTCGTTGGCCAATTCGACGGCGCATCGTTCGCCTATACCAACTGCGCGGCAAGCGCAGGCGCGCGCGTCACATGGAACTGGCGCCTCAAGAACGGCGTGAAGAAGATCGACGCCGACGACTACCTCCAGGCTGGCCTTGTGTTCGGACTTGACGGCATCCGCAACGCTGGCCTTGACGTCGCGCACGATTCGTCTGCGACGACATGGAGGAACCTTGGCACTGGTGGCGACTTGACGCTCACAACGTTCGACGCGACCAATGGCGCCGGCTCATGGAAGGACAAGGGCTATTTCTTCACGGCGGGCAGCTGCTTCTACGCGGACAATAACATATTTCTCGGCCGTCAGGCCACGATCCAGTTCGCAGCCAACCACAACATGTCGATTCAGGTGACAAAATGGCCGAGCGTCTTTGGTCCGGGCAGTGAAAATATAGACCGCTACAATCTCTACACCTACACTCCCCGCGCCGGGACCGGGAATGACAATCGCGGCGACCATCTGCGGTTCAACGCGGCCAGCGTCAACGGCTTGTCCATTGGCCACCAGCCGTGGGACGGTCGCTTCTGCAATGCGATAATCGACGGTGATCGTTCAAGCGTGACGAACACGGCGACTTATGCGTGGAGGCCCGGTACGAAGAGCGGCGACATCGGGGCGTACAGATACGCCGTTGGCGCAGCCCACAACAGCACGGCCAACCGTCAGCCCCGCGCCTACTCTGGCGAGATACGCGCCTTCAGACTCTACGACCGCGTGCTGACCGAGGCGGAGCTCGCGTACAACATGGAAATCGACAACATGCGCTACTATGTGGGCGCGTCACGTTCCACCGCCGCCAGTCTCGTTGAGGTCGCGGTCGAGTCGCCTGGCGGCGTGGTGACTGTTGACGAGAAGGGCTGCTGGCTCATCCGAGGCGAAGGCGCAAGCAAGACCTTTACCGCGCCCGCCACCGCCACAGTGGGCAACAACACCTATTCCTGCACGGGCTACCGCATCGAAACCTGGAACGCCACGAAGCGCATGTGGGAAAGCCCGGTCGAGACGCCAGACGTACTGACGGTCGAATTGAACTCGGCCGCAGCCAACCGTCGCCTCACCTGGCTCTTCACGCTCACCAACGGCATCCGCTCCGCCGCAGACTATGACGTGGGCGACTACGTGCAGCAGGGCCTTGTGGCCAACTACGACGGCATCCGCAACATCGGCGCCGAAAACACGCATTCGCTTCTGGGCATGTTCTGGCATGACTGCTCTTACCGCGACGTTCCGATGCTCGCCGCCTCCAACACCGCGTTCAACGCGTGGATCGGCCTTGGCCACCATTTCACCTCGAAGGACAACAGCATCTTCCGCACGATGGCGCCAATAGACCTCGGCTACTCCCTGACGATCCAGGCGGTCATGGACGCTCCGCCCGGATCGGGGCAGACGGGCGGGCGCACTGGGAATTACTGGCCTGCCTACTTCGCCGCGCCAAACGACCATGCCATGTTTACGGTAAAGACGGGAACGGACCTCGAATGGAAGATGGACAATTTCCTCTGCGACATGGCTACGCGCGCCAAGATGCAGAACTTCGCAGGCAAATACATAACCGCAATGGTCGATGACGTCGATGTGTATCTTTCGCAGGACGCGACACGTGCCAACCATGCGTCAAACAAGAAGAAGCGAGAGGTCAACGGGCAGACGTGGTCAATAGGCGGGCCCAACAGCGATGTCCTCAACGAGATCGCGCCGCGTACGCTCAATGGCGACTACTACGCATTCCGCATCTACAATCGCGCGCTCACGGAGGCCGAGCTCGCGCATAACATGATGGTGGATGAAATCCGCTACCGCGGCGTGTTCACGAACGCCAACGTGACGGTGGTGTGCGAACCGCCGCTGGAGGGCGTGACGGCGCCGGTCTTGATTCCGGCGGGCAACTACGAGGTGACGGGCTCGTTCACGTTTACGGCAAGCGGCGTTACGGTGGGCGAATCGACGTTCCCGCCGTACTACACGGTCGAGACGTGGGACGGCAGCGCGTGGGGCGAGCCGGTGGAGTACGACGGCGCGAGCTACACGTACACGGCGAACGGCACGAAGGTGCGCCTCACGTGGAAGTGGGCCGATCCAACTGTTCCCGTCAAGGCGACATGGACGGGCCTTGGCGATGTGAGCAACCTGCTTGATCCCGCGAACTGGAACTGTGTGAACGCAGCAGGAGAGGTGATCGTGGCCGCGCCCACAAGTTTGACGACGGTGTTCATCAACGGCACGACCTCGTTCAGCATCCCAGAGGGCGTGACGACGTTCCCGTGGAAGGAGATCCTGTTCGGCGGCGACGTCCACACCGCGCTGCGGTGCGGCACATGGAACTATAATTCCAACTCCAGCTACACCGGGACGCTTCCGGGGGTGTTCTCGCTTCTGCCGGCATCTGAAACGGATCTCGCCAACCTGGACAACGGCAGCTATTCCACCACTCCTTCGGCATGGCAGGCGTCGCACCTCAAGAGGCAGCGCGTCCGCTTCGACGGCTGGTTCTACGTGACCCCTGCGCAGGCGGGGACCTGGACCGTAAACCAGAAGTTCGACGACTACTACTGTTTCGGCATCGACGGCGAATGGGTGGTCGCGAATCCCACGTATCAGGCGCTACTGATCGGAACGCGCGACGTCTCCGCAGGATGGCACCGCTTCACGATCATCTGCGGCGACACGGGAGGCAACGGCTGGGGCGCGTATCCGAACTCCGCCGTCCAGGTGGAAGGCGTCGATGCGCCGATCTCGATTTCGTGGGGCGATGCGGCCGTCAGGTTCGCGCCCTCCAACTTCACGTTCGGCACGGATGCAGCGCCGGTGATCACGCTTTCCTGCGACTGCGACTGGAGCGCACTTGGTGAGCTGACGCTCATGAATGGTTTGACGATCGACCTTAACGGACACAACCTCACGGCGCAGCCGTTCGCATCCGACTATATGGGCGCGATGATCACGAACTCGAACGAGGAGGTCCTCTCGACCGTCACGTTCACCGTCCCCGAAGGAAAGACGCTCACGGGCGGCGTGGCGATCTGCGGCAACGTCAAGGTGGTGAAGAAGGGCGCAGGCACGTACCGTGCGGGCGCAACGGGATGCACCTACACCGGCGGCACGTTCATCGACGAGGGCAAGGCGCAGCCGCCGGACGGCAGCGGTGCGGACACCCTGTACTGCTGGGACCAGTTCAAGGCGTTCGGCCTCGGCGAGATCGTCGTCGCGCCCAACGCGGTGTTCGATCTTCGCGCCAACTACGCCTACAGAAGCTGGATCGTCCTTAACGGCGGCTCCCTCGTGAACACGAAGGCGGACATGGGCAATACGACCTGGGGCGGTTCCGGCATCGGGCGGCTGACGGCGGATTCCTATCTTGGCGTTACCAACAGCGTTGTCTTCGGTGACAACAACGCGGCGAAGGGCGACACCCTCGACCTTGGCGGACATACGCTCACGGCGTGGATCGGCACTGGCGGCAAGTATCTCTATCTGCGCTGTGCAAAAATCGAGAACGGCAAGATCGACATCACGGCCGGCGGTTGGCTGCAGGTGGTCAACGCCTGTGTCGCGACGAACGTTGATTTCAAGATCAACTGTGCGCTTAACATTGGAGCGGCCTTGAGCGTGCGCGACTACGAGGCGGTCTGGACATCCACCAATGCAGAGCACAACAAGGGTACGGCGGCGCTGAACGTCTATGGCACGTTCACGCCAAATCCGGAACATAATCGCTTCTACGGCTGCACAATGCAGGATGGCTCGATGATCGACCTCTCCGGGCGCACAGGCGCGTTCAGCACGCTCTCCACCTTCACCACGGGTTCCACGAGCCTGAAGTTCGCCTCGGGCGCAACCGTGAAAGTGAAACTTTCCGGGCGTACGGACTTTGACGATCTCAGGGCCCGCGACGCGCCGTGCTTCATGACGTGGCCCGAGGATCTTGCGCCTGCAGCCGACGTCAAGTTCGAGCTAGACGACGATTTGAAGCGCCGTGGCTTCAGGGTCCGCCGCGACGACGATGCCCACGGCCTTAACCTCGTGTACCATGGCGGCACCACCATCTTCGTGCGGTAGCGCCACGAGCCACGGCCCACGAGCCACGAACCACGAACCACGAACCACGGACCACGAAATTTCTCGTTTATGTTTTTTCCACTTGCGTTGGAACGGCCGTTTTGATATACTACGCGCCGTTTTCAACGCAAAGAGGTCAAGAAATGGTCAAAATCAGAATGCGTCGCACGGGTTGCAAGAACCACGCGACATATCGTATAGTCGCGGCGGACGAGCGTTCGCCCCGCGACGGCAAGTTCCTGGAGATCCTTGGGTGGTACGACACCGCGATGAAGGAGAACAACTTCAAGCTGGATCTCGAGCGTGTGGACGATTGGCTCAAGCGCGGCGCCAAGCCCTCCACCACGGTGGCTTCGCTCATCCGCCGTGCCCGTAATCCCGAGCTCAAGCCGCATCACGCCCGCAAGGCGAAGAAGGCCGACAAGAAGGCCTAAGGAGGTAGACAATGGGTATCGCGATTATTGACAAGATCAACGCGGAGCAGACGGCCGGTCTCGCGAAGAAGGGCTTCCCCGAGTTCCGTGCAGGCGACGTGGTGCGTGTTTCCGTGCGAATCAAGGAAGGCGACAAGACTCGTGTTCAGGACTTCGAGGGCAAGGTGCTTGCGGTTGACAACGGCCGTGGCAATGCCTCTGGAAACTTCACGGTCTCCCGCGACAGCTACGGCGTGCGCGTGGAGAAGCTCTTCCCGTTCAACAGCCCTGCGGTCGAGAAGATCGTGGTGGTGAAGAAAGGCACGGCGCGCCGTGCGAAGATCTACAACGAGCGCACGTTCTGCAGCCACAAGGCTGTGCGCAAGCTCGTGAAGAAATAATGCGTATTGACATCATCACCGTCTTCCCCGAGATGTTCCGGGGATTTCTTGGTGAGAGCATCCTTTCCCGTGCCGTGCGCGCGGGAAAGGTTCTTTTTCGCGTGGTTGATCTGCGCGATTTCGCCCGCGACCTGAGGCGCACGGTTGACGACCGCCCGTACTCCGGCGGGCCGGGAATGCTGATGAAGCCCGAGGTGTGGTTCGACGCCGTGGAGTCTCTGCGCACGCCCGAGGCGCGTGTGGTGCTCACCACCCCTGCGGGCGAGCCTTATGTGCAGCGCAAGGCGGAGGAGTTTGCCGCATGCGAGCACCTCATGTTCCTCTGCGGACACTACGAGGGGATTGACGCGAGGGTGAGGGAGATCGTGACGGACGAGGTCTCCATAGGCGACTTTGTGATGACGGGCGGCGAGATCGCGGCGGCGGCGATGGTCGATTCCGTGGTGCGCCTTCTGCCTGGAGTGCTTGGCGGCGGAGCGGCCGCCACGGCGAACGAGTCGTTCGGCCGAGATGGCCTTCTCGAGGCGCCGCAGTACACGCGCCCGCCTGTCTTCAGAGGCATGTCAGTGCCAGAGGTGCTGCTTGGCGGCGACCATGCGAAGGTCGAGAACTGGCGAAGGGGCGAGTCGATCGACCTCACAAGCCGCCGCAGACCGGAGCTCGTCAAATGAGATTCTTCGCGGCGGCAGTTTCCGTTTTGCTTGCGATGGTCTGCGCGGCTGCAGCGCCGAGGCCGCGCGCGCAGATCGCAGTTGTGCGTGCCGAGAGCGCATGCGCGGCGGCGGACAAGGCGTATGCGGCGTCGCTGGCAAACCACGTGTCGCGCTGGCTTGCGAATGGCGGCGTTCGAGCCGACCTCGTTGGAGATGGCGCGCTTGCGCGCGACCTGGCGGGGCGCCGCCTAGTGTATCTCGTCACTTTCCAGAAGCCGTCGGCCACGCAGCTCGCCGCCCTTGCCGCGTACAGGGCGCGCGGGGGCAAGATAGCGGCGCTGCAGTCGTATTCGCCCGAGCTGGCGTCCTTCATGGGCATGGCTAAGCCTTCCAACGAGCCGCGCCGCGCCGCTCCCGTCTCTTCGGAGCCGGCAGCCGGAGGATGGTGGGTTGCGAACATGTTTGCCTCTGAGGATGAAGACGAGGCGAAGGAGCGCTTTGTCTGTTCAATCGCGGCCGCTGCAGTGCCAGGCTCCTGGAATGCCGCCGCGTGGGATGCGCGCCGCAGCAGGCGCCGTGCGGCCGACCGCGCCAAGGCGCTTGCCCAGAAGCCGCGTCCTGGCGAGATGCATGCGGTGTGGGATCATACCGGCCTTGGCCTTTATCCAGGCGACTGGCCGCGCACGATGCGCATTCTGCGAGCAAACGGAGTTACCGACCTTTTCGTGAACGTTGCGGGCGCTGGTTTTGCGCACTATCCATCGCGGATTCTGCCGCAGTCGGACGCGATGCGCGTGCATGGCGACCAGCTTGCGGCGGCGGTTGCGGCCGGTGTGGCCGCTGGCGTGAGGGTGCATGCGTGGGTGCTGTGCTTCAACGCGACGCGCGCCACACCTGCGCATCTTGCGAACCTCTCGAAGAAGGGGTGGAGGCTCAAGGACGCCGCCGGGCGGCCGACGGTGTATCTCAACCCGTCCAACACCGACGTCCGCTGGCACATGCTCTCGGCGATTGGCGAGATCGCTGCGAGGTATCCCGTTGCGGGAGTGCATCTCGACTTCGTGAGGTGGTACGAGAACGCCGCCGGGAAGCCGCGCAACGCAGCGCGCGTGGTGGAGACGTTCGTGGAGGCGGCGCGCGGGAAAGTGCGCGCAACGCGTCCGAAGGCGGTCTTCACGGCCGCCGTGCTGGCGTCGTATCCTTCGTGCGTCGCATCGGTCGGGCAGGACTGGAAGGCGTGGATATCTAAGGGCCTCATAGACTACGCCGTGCCGATGAACTACACTGCCGACGCCGCCAAGTACGCGAAGTTCATGGCGTGCCAGGGCGAATCGCCTGCGATCGCCCGGCGCGTGATCGGCGGCATCGGCGTTACGGCGAATGAAAGCGCGCTTACGCCTGGACAGGTGATTGACCAAATAAACGCCGCCCGCCGCGCGGGCCTTGCCGGAGTCGCTCTCTTTGACCTCGACAAGACCCTTGCGCTGCGCATTCTTCCACTTCTCCGCCTCGGTCTCTGGAAGTAGCGCGTTTGAATGGACGCATGGCGGCGGTTGTGGTAAAATATAGGCGCATTTCAAACAACCGAGGAGCATCATGAAAGATCTTAAAGCCGCATACAAGACAATCGAGGCAGACCACTTTGCGCCGCAGATGGAGATTTCCTTCATCGACGGCGACAAGCGCGAGACGCTGAGCTACGAGAAGGTGACATGGAACATCGGCGGCGAGGAGAAGGGCCTGCGCTACGGCGAGAACCCCGGCCAGGAGGCCGCCCTCTACAAGCTCGTGAACGGCAACATCGTTCTCGGCGACGTGGAGATGATCAAGCCCGGCAACTATCTCGCCTCCACGCCCGAGCTTCTCCAGAGCGGCAAGCACCCCGGAAAGACGAACGTCACCGACACCGACAACGCCCTCAACATCCTGCGCTACCTCAACGACCGCCCCTGCGCCGTGATTGTGAAGCACAACAATCCATGCGGCGTAGCGGTGGCGGACACTCTCGCCGAGGCCTACTTCCGCGCCAACAAGGCCGACCGCCTCGCCGCGTTCGGCGGCGCGATCGCCCTCAACCGCGAGTGCGACATCGACACCGCGAAGCTCATCGTGGAGAACTACGCCGAAGTGGTCGTTGCACCTGAGTTCGCTCCCGGCGTGATGGACCTCTTCGCCACCAAGAAGAATCTGCGCGTCTTCCGCATCCGCAACATGGCGCGCCTCACCGACTTCGTGGCGAAGACGGTGGTGGACTTCAAGAGCCTCATCGACGGCGGCCTCGTGGCGCAGATGAGCTTCGTCTGCAAGGCCCGCAAGCCCGAAGACTTCATGCCCGCCTACTGCAGCCGCAAGATCACCGACAAGGCGACGGGCGCCGTCACCTTCGAGGAGCACAAGATCAAGCGCCTTCCCACCGAGAAGGAATACGCCGACCTCGTGTTCGGCTGGCTCGTCGAGGCGGGCGTCACGTCCAATTCTGTGCTCTACGTGAAGGACGGCGCAACCGTTGGCATCGGCACCGGCGAGCAGGACCGCGTGGGCGTGGCCGAGATCGCGCGCGACAAGGCGTACACCAAGCACGCCGACTGGATCAGCTGGGAGAAGTACCATCTTCCCTACAATGACCTTCGCCTCAAGTTCGGCGAGGCCGACGGCGCGATGAAGCAGGCCGAGATCATGGAGCAGACGCGCGCGGAGAAGGGCGGCCTTCCCGGATGCGCGATGGTGAGCGACGCGTTCTTCCCGTTCCGCGACGGCGCAGAGGTGGGCATCCGCGAAGGCATCACCTCGATCGTGCAGCCCGGCGGCGCTCTGCGCGACTGGGACGTGATCGACTGCTGCAACGACGCGGGCGTGGCGATGGTCTTCACCGGCCAGCGCAGCTTCAGGCACTGATGGAGGCGCGCCGATGAAGATTCTAGTCGTAGGCTCGGGCGGACGCGAACACGCAATAACGTGGCGCCTCGCGCAGGACGAGGCGCGCCATGAGCTCTTCTGCGCGCCAGGCAACGCCGGCACGGCGGCGATAGCCACCAACGTGGCCATCGGCGCGGAAGACGTGGAGGGCGTGGCGGCATGGGCCGCCGAGAACCGTCCCGACCTCGTGGTGGTGGGTCCTGAGGCGCCGCTCGTGAAGGGACTTGTTGACGCACTCGACAAGATCGGCGTCGCCGCGTTCGGTCCAGTTGCCGCAGGCGCGCGCATGGAGGGCTCCAAGCGCTTCGCGAAGGAGGTCATGAAGGCGGCAGGCGTGCCCACTGGCATGGCCGAGACGTTCACCGACGCCGCGGCCGCAAAGGCCGCGCTTCCTGCGTTCGGACTTCCCGTTGTGATCAAGGCGGACGGTCTTGCGGCCGGCAAGGGCGTTGTTGTGGCCGAGACGGCAGAACAGGCCGAGGCCGCGATCGACGACATGCTCGTGGCGAACAAGTTCGGCGCAGCCGGCGCGGAGGTGCTCGTGGAGGAGTTCCTGCACGGCGAGGAGTGCTCCATTCTCGCGCTCGTCGACGGCGAGCGTGCGGTGCTGCTTCCGAGCTCGCAGGACCACAAGCGCGTCTTCGACGGCGACAAGGGACCCAACACGGGCGGCATGGGCGCATACTCGCCCGCGCCCGTCGTGACGGCCGACAAGCTGCCCGCCATCAAGGAGAAGATCATCCTCCCCGTTCTGCGCGAACTGAAGAAGCGCGGCATAACGTACCGCGGCATCCTCTACGCCGGGCTGATGGTGAACGACGAGAACTCCAATCCGCACGGTCCGCTCGCGAAGAGCGGCTCGAGCGTGAACGTGGTCGAGTTCAACGCGCGCTTCGGCGACCCCGAGACGGAGGCAGTGCTGCCGCGAATCGGCGGCGACTTCGCCACGGCGCTTCTGCATGCGGCAACGGGCTGCCTGCGCGACGAGGACGTGACGGTGAAGGACGAATGCGCCGCCACCGTTATCGTGGCCTCGGGAGGGTACCCGGGCTCGTACGAGAAGGGCAAGGAGATCACTGGCCTCGATGGGAATCCGGCGCTAGTCTTTCACTGCGGCACGAAGAGGACGGAGGACGGCAAGGTGGTGACGAGCGGCGGACGCGTCCTGTCGGTCACCGGCCTTGGCCCCGATCTTCGCTCTGCAGTTGACGCCGCGTATGCCGGCGTTGAGCGCATCTCCTTCGAGAATTCGTTCCACCGCAGCGACATCGCGCACCGCGCGTTCGAACGGGGGTAGGCCGATGCTCGCCCACCTGCTCGAGTTCATGATGCTCATCCTCTTCGGCGCCTCGTGGCCGTTCGCGATTGCGAAGACCTACAGGGCGAAGAGGGTGGACGGCAAAAGCCCGCTCTTCGAGATCATCGTGATAGCGGGCTACCTCTGCGGCATCGGCAGCCACTTCGCAAGCGGCCAGGGCATGTGGGTGGTGGGAGTGTACGTGATGGACATACTGCTTGTCTCGACCGATCTCTCGCTCTACTTCTACTACAGCTTCAGGAACCGCGGCCGCGCGCCAGACGCCGCGCCGCCGAAGGTGGAGGGCGCGCCGTGACTGACGTGCTGAAGAGCATTGCCAAACACGTGCTGTGCATCGTGCTGCTTTTGGTGGCGGGGCTGCAGGTGATCGGCTCGTCGTTCATCGACCAGTTCATGTTCCATCCAGGCTATGCTGGCAAGACGTACACTGAGCGCACGAAGGGGTTTGTGGACATCGGCACCAACGGCGTGAAAATCGCGGCCGTGGTGCTTGGTCCGGAGCGTGGAAAGAAGGCGATTCTCCGCTGCCACGGAAACGCGGAGAACATGTACCACTCGATCTCCGTGCTGCGCGCCTTGGCGGAGAAGGGATACACGGTGGCGGCGGTGGACTATCCCGGATACGGGCTTTCGGACGGCAAGCCGGACGAGGATGGATGCTACAAGGTGGTGCACAGGCTTTACGACTGGCTGCTGAAGGAACGTGGATTCGAGCCGAAGGACATCATTGTGAACGGCTTCTCGATAGGGTCTGGCCCTGCGACGGAGCTCGCCTCAAAGCGCGAGGTGGGGGCGCTTGTCTTGGAGGCGCCGTTTCTATCCGCGCCCAGAGTGGTCACGCGCAAGAGGCTGCTCTTCGTGGATCCGTTTCCGAATCTCAAGAACATCAAGAAGGTGACGTGTCCCGTGCTGATAATGCATGGCACGGACGACAGCGTGGTGCCGTTCTGGCATGGTCGCGAGCTTTCGGGGCTTGCAAAGAAGTCCGCATCAGTCCGCTTCGTGTCGATTGATGGGGCGGACCACGGCGAGATCGCGAGCGGAATCGGAATCGACAAGTATCTTGAGATGGTGAGCGGCGCGTGCGAAGTGCAGGCGGGCGCGAAGGTGCAGGCAACAACAGAAAAGGAAGGCTCGGAGAAGGGCAGATGAATCGTGAACGTTGCGAGGGGTGGGGGCTCGCGGGCGCGGTGGCAGTCGTGGCCGGGGTGTTTGCGTATTCGCATGGGCCGATCATCTGGAAGCTTGCGCAGGAGACGCTCTTCTACGCCGACTTCGCGGGATTGCGCGAGCTGCTGGGACGATGCTCGGCGCCGGGAGGACTGCTCGACTGGCTGGCGCGCGGGGTGCATGTGACTGGCCTGGGCGGCGTGTGGTGGCTCTTCTACATGATTGCGGCGGCGGGGACGATTCTCCTTTGGCGGCACGTATTCAAGACCCAGCGGGGAGGCCCGCTTGCGGCGCTTTCGTTTCCTGCGGCGCTTCTCTGTGTGTATCCTGCGCTTCTCGCTGGCACGGCGGTGTGGATGCTCGACGATCCGTCCGCCGGCTTCCGCAACACGTTCGGGCTCTGGACCGCGATGGGTGTGTATGTGCTTGGGCGTTCCACGCGCAGATGGGCGGCGGCAGTTGCGGCAGTGCTGCTCTTCCCGTGGTTCGGAATCTATCCGATCCTTGGCGCGGTGGCGGCGAGCGTGTGGTGCCTGCCGCTTCTGCTGCTGCCGGCGTGCGCGGCGCCGTTCTACAACGACCTCGCGGTTGGCGAACTTTATCTGAGAAGCGGAGCCGTGTTAGACAGGCTGCGTTTTTGTCCGCTCAACGTCTGGACCGCAGGCGCGTTCGCATGCTTCTTCCTCGCGGTGGCTGCGGAGAGGTTCCGCTGGGCGGAGAAGGCGAATGGCGTGCGCCTTCTCGCGAAGCCGCGCATGAGGTACGTTTTTCTCGCGGTCGTGCTGGCGGCTGTCGCGGCGGGCGTGTGGGCCAGCAGACCACGTCCCGACCTGCGCGGACAGTTCACGCGCGAGCGCGCCGTGGTGGAGGGCCGCTGGAGGGACGTTCTGGCGGTGCCCCCTTCCAACGGCAACGCCCTCCGGATGGAGAGCGCGTACCGCATACTTGCCCTCCAGCGCCTCGACATGCTGCCGCAGCATCTCTTCGACGAACCGCTCTGGAGCACGCACGACTCCACCGACGCGCAGGAGGATCTGATGGACGGCCATGAGCTGCTCTTCGCGTACGGACTCCTCCTGCCTGCGCGCCGCTATCTCTTCGAGACGATGGCCACGAAGCGCTGGATGCCGCGTCACTTCCAGGTGCTGGGCGACATCGCGCTCCTCTTCGGCGAGAACGCTCTCGCGGAGCGCAACTACAAACTCATGCTGCGCTGCCCCTACTACCGCGACGCGGCGAAGGCGCGCCTAGCTCTGCTGAACGCGGAGAAGCCTGCTCTTCCGGCGGATCTCGAGCAGGTGGCGAACATGGCGCGCACTCTCATGCAGATGCTCAAGGAGGAGAAGGTGGAGTTCTTCGACGTGCAGCAGAACGCCGAGCAGCTGGTGTACAGCCACTTCGTGAGCGTGAAGAACTGCGACGCGCCGACGGCCCGCTTCTGCATCGCGTGCATGCAGCTCGAGAAGAAGCACGCGATGCTCGCGCTCAACGAGAGGCTGCTTGCGGAGATGTTCGGCTCGGCCGGGAACGTGCCGGCGAGCGTGCAGCAGGCGCTGATCGTCGCCGGCAAGCAGTCCACGCTAGTGTCGCCTGTGGTGATGCAGCAGGCGGTGATGTATCAGGCGGACGCGAGGCGCGCGATGTCGGGCGCGCTCGCGCAGGACGTCTTCCTTTCCCGATGGGCCACCTCATACTTCTTCTACAATGAATTCGTCAAATGACATCATCCGCAGATCGGCCCTCGCCATCGCTCTCGGCGCATGTGCCGCCGTGGGTGCCGCGACGGTGTTTCCCGACTATTTCAACATAGAGATTCCGCCGAACATCGCGCCGCTCAACTTCGACGTGGAGGGCGTGGATGGCGCGGTGGCGGTGACGCTGCGCGCGGAAGACGGCGCCACGCTCGCGGCGAAGGGCCCGAAGGTGCGCTTCCCCGAGCGCGCCTGGCGGAAGTTCCTATCCGCGCACGCCGGCTCACGGCTCATGGGCGAGCTCAGGACGGGCGGCGACACGTACTTCTTCACGAACACCGTCTCGCGCCATCCGATCTCCACGCATCTCTCCTACAGGCTCATTCCGCCGGGGTACACCGGATTCAACGAGGTTGGCATATACCAGCGCGACATCACCACGTTCGCGGAGCGTCCACTCTACCGCAACCTTCAGACGAGCCGCCAGCAGTGCGTGAACTGCCACACGTACAACGCATGCGATCCCGCCCAGTACATCTTCCACACGCGCGCGCACTTGGCGGGCACGGTGATGGTGAGCGCCAAGTACGGCAAGAAGAAAATACGCCCCGAGATCCCCGGCGGCTATGCCTACGGCGTGTACCCCGCATGGCACCCGAGCGGCGACTACATCGCCTTCTCGTGCAACGACACGAGCCAGATATTCTACTCCACGAATCCGGACAAGATCGAGGTCATGGACTCGCGCAGCGACCTCTTCCTCTACAGCCTCAAGGACGGCAAGGTGACGATGATCGACGAAGACCCCACGCTCTTCGAATGCTATCCCACGTGGAGCCCCGACGGCAAGTTCCTCGTCACGTCGTCCGCGCGCACTCCCTTCGAGAACCTCCCTGCCGACCGCGACGGACGCGAGGCGCAGATGCGCGACAAATACTCCCAGGTGATGTACGATCTTTCCGTACGCACCTTCGACGCGACCAACTGCACCTTCTCGCCGAGACGCATTCTCGTGAACGCTCTCACCTCGAAGCGCTCGTTCACTTTCCCGCGCATCTCGCCCGATGGACGCTGGCTCGTGTTCACGGTGGGTCCGTACGGCGTGTTCAGCATCTGGCACCGCACGGCCGACCTCTGGATGCTCGACCTTCAAAAGAACGAGGCGCGCGCACTGAACGAGATCAACAGCGCCGCGTCGGAGAGCTATCACTGCTTCTCGAAGAACGGGCGCTGGATGGTGTTCTCGTCGCGCAGGATAGACGGCGTGTACACGCGCCCCTACTTCGCTGCGTTCGATCCCGAGAAGGGCGTCTTCTCGAAGCCGTTCCTTCTTCCCGTCGAGGATCCCGCCGAACACGGCCGCAGGCTTCTTTCCTACAACATCCCAGAGCTGAGCGAAGGCCCGGTGCGCGAATCGCCGCGCGAGCTTCGCCGCCTCGTCGAGAGCGAACCGCGCTGAAGAATGGGTGGGCAAAATAGTTGAAGGTTGATATCTCATGCTATGAAAACTTATCATATCCATCGAGATATTTTAGGCGCTGATTACCAATGCCTTATAAGGTTTCTTGGTGGATGGGCTAAGACTTGCCAGTTGATATCGCATGGCGAGCCGAGGGGGCTATCTTGCCGAGAAGCGTTGTCTAGGCTTGTCGAGTTGGGAGGGGAAACAAAAGAAGTCTCGGAGTGGCATGGCACGACTCTGGAACATGGGGCGACGGCAACTCTGTACAGTCTTCCAGTGACGTCCGAATCACTGGAGTTTCTTTTGACGCATGTCCAATCGCTCTTCTCGTGGCGATGGCCACAGGAGCCAGAAGATTTGTGTTTTGAAGCTTCAGATGGGACGCCACTCCTGATTTCAACGGCTCATGAACAATATGCACAGTTGTCTGTCATTGATGATTCATGCATTGATGACACACTAGAATTTGTGCTCACTAGGGCTGCGCAGAAAGGACCTTGCGGACTTTTGGTAAATGTACCAGCTCAATCATCGTCAGACTCTCACAACAGGGGACTAACTTATGTCGGCATTGAAGGGGAGGGATGGCCCATTGATATGCCGAATATGCCGCCACTATCCTTTGGTCTTGCTCCTGAAGAGGCATACGTGAGTAGTGTCTCGTATTGGCGTAGCCTGATGAGAGTCAAAGGCTTTGAGGCCGCACGACTTCTTTATCTTGGCGAGAAGCCGCCTTGCGCGGACTTTTGTCATATAGGGTTTGATCTTGGATATTATTCAAATGAGACAGATAACCTATCGCTCGTTTTAAGCGAACTGTATCTTAGAACAATCCCTAGTCTTGCTGAATTTAGAAGTCAGCTTATTAACAGATACGGACTGTTTCCAACATTTGAGTTGGCAACTGGTTTTATGCAGCGATTTTTGTCGGAGCCCCTATTGAAAGATTCGTATAGAGGATGCCTTCAAGACGTATCAATTGTAAAAATCTATTGCTACTACAATAATAATCAATTCTCAGGGCTAGAACGAGTAGCAGATTTGCCCTATTAAGCTGATCTTAGATTTGAACCTCAAGGTTAGTCTGAGCTCGTGCACGGTTACGTCGTTTACGAGAGTGAGCAGATTCTCGGCTTGAATATCAAGGTTAGTTTGAGCTTCAAAGTTAGCAGGCGAAACTTCTCTCCCTCCCTCTACGCCGAACTTCGCCCCCGCCCCTCGTTCCGGGCGATTTCAGTCCGAACTGTGTTCTCGTCACCTCCATCCTCCACATACTCGGGCGACAGCACCAGCTCCAGCTGCGCCGCCAGGCTCGCCACCGTACCCTCGCATCTCCCAAGCAGCTCCCCTGCCCGCTCCCTCGCCACCGCCATCGCCTTCCCCAGCTCGCCCTCCTCCGAGCAAGATCCCTCCGAGCTCTCACGCGACTGTTCCGAACTGTGTTCTCGCGTCTTCCCTTTCTTGTCCCCTCCCCTCCGGATCCTTACGCCATCCCCCTTTCGCGCTCCACCGTCCTCCCTCTCCCGGACCGGCTGCTGCGGCAGGACGGCGCTGGCCGGGACGGGATCCGACACCCCCACCGCCTGGCGGAACCTCCTCGCCAGCGCCTTGTACTTCATCACCGTCTTGTAGCGCTCCGAGAGGTCGGGCGCGTTCTCGCGCAGCCACTGGCGTATGCCGCCGTGCCGCCCGACGATCCTCCCTTCCCCCTCACCCCAGATGACGGAGTTGTCGACGTAGCACTCGAGGTCCTCGAGCATCGAGCCGAAGCGTATCATGTCTGCGGCCGAGCCACGGGCGCGAGCGAACGCGGCGCGCAGCTCGTCCGGCGTAGGGCAGGGGCTCGTCGTGCGCCTTCTGCGGATGCGCCGCCTCTCCGCCGCAAGGGCCAGACGCCTTGCGCGCTCGGCCCCGTAGTACGTAGGGCGGCGAAGCCGCCGCACGTGCGCGTCCACCGCGCGCGCGAGCCACCACGCGACTGCCGCCGCGCCCATGACGGCCGCGAGGAACGCGAGGTCCAGGAGCCACTCGCCGTAGGGATGCAGGCGCGGGTCGGTGAACTCGAGCGCCGTGCGCGGCATATGGCCGACGGTGCGCCCGCTCTTGAGCGCCTCGCGCCAGAACCTGCGGCGGTACTCGAGGGTGTCGAATCCCATCACGTCCTCGTGGAACCAGCGGAAGAAGTCCGCCCGTCCGCCATCGGCGCCGAGAAGCCCCTTGGCCGGTCTGCCGCGCGCGGGAAGGATGCCGCGCCTCTCGAGATGTCTCTTTGTCTGCTTGTCCATGGCCCAAATGATAGCAAAAACCGGGCGGGATGTAAACGAGAATATTGCGCGGAACAGTTCTCGTAGAGTGAACAACTCCGAGGGTTTTGCAGCTGGTTCTATGCACACTGCGCGTAATATGGTATAATTCACAATGCATGGGGAACCAAAAAGGAGAAAAAGAGAAATGAAAAGCGACAGTTTCTTTTCAACCAGACGCAGCTTCATGCTGGGCTGCGGAGCGTTCGGCCTCACTGCCGGCGCGGCGGGAATCGACATCGCGCCGAAGGACACCTTCAAGGGCAAGGTCTCGGGCCGCAGGCTCAAGATCGCTTCCGTCGGATGCGGCGGCATGGGACGCTCCGCCACCGAGAGCCTGATAAGCGCCGGCTGCGATCTCGTTGCGGTGTGCGACATCGATCCTTCGGCTTTCGGCCACTGGGAGAAGAAGTATCCCGGCATCCCCAAGTTCACCGACTACCGCGAGATGCTCAAGACGATGGGCGACAAGTTCGACGCCGTCCAGGTGGGCACGCCCGACCACACTCACGCCTACATCTCCATCGACTGCATGAACGCCGGCAAGCACGTGTACGTGCAGAAGCCCCTCGCGCGCACCGTGGAGGAATGCGAGCTGATGCTCAAGACCTCGCTGCGCACCGGCCGCGTGGTGCAGATGGGCAACCAGGGCCATCCCGGCGTGTGGCGCTACAAGGCGCTGCGCGACGCCAACGCCTGGGGCGAGATCAAGGCCATATACAGCTGGAGCGATCGTCCCATCTGGCCGCAGGGCATGACGAAGTACGCCAAGGCCGAGCCGCTTCCCGCGAACTTCGCGAAGAACGCCTGGGACTGCTGGTGCGGACCCTCCGCCGATCACGGCTACTCGCCCGCCTACCACCGCTTCAAGTGGCGCGGCTGGTGGGACTACGGCTGCGGCGCCATCGGCGACATGGCCGTGCACAACGCCGATCCTGCGTTCTGGACGTTCGAGCTCGGCCTGCCCGCAAAGGTGAAGGCCGACACCTTCGGCGGCCCCGCTGTTGACGTGGCCTATCCAAGGAAATCCAGCATCGAGATGGAGTTCCTTCCGAACAAGTGGATTCCAAAGGGCGTCAAGCTCGTGTGGACCGACGGCGGCGTGAAACCCTCTGCCGACAACGTGCCCGGTCTCGCCGAATACGCAGCGTCACTTGGCGCGGCGGCCGAGGCCAAGAAGGCCGAGAAGGCGAAGAAGGAAGGCAAGCCCTACAAGGCGCCGGCGAAGATTGCGTCTATCATTCCCGGCAATGGCCTGATCGTCGTCGGCACGAAGGCGACGACCATCGGCGAATCGCATGCGGCGAAGCCTGTGTGCATTGCAGGCGACAAGGCCGCCGTCAATGCGGCGCTCGCGAAGGGCGAGAAGGCGTCGCGCTACAACCACTACCGCGAGTTCGTGGAGGCCTGCCTTGCAGGCGATCTCGAGAAGTGCGGCTCCAAGCTCTCGTATGCGGCTCCGCTCACCGAGGCGCTGCTCATCGGCTGCGTGGCGCTTAGGTTCCCCGGCGAGGAGCTTGCGTTCGACGCCAAGAAGATGCGCTTCACGGGCAATCCGCAGGCGAACAAATTCCTGAAGGCGCCGCGTCGCGGCGACTGGGTGTTCAAGGGAACGACGTTCTAGGCGTCGATCGCAAGAAGCGAACGTGCCGCGGCGATGGGCTGCGAGAGGTCGAACTTCTCCGCGCCCATCGCCGCGCATGTTTCTGCGAAGCGCCTGAATTTGTGAGGGCCGGGATTCAGGTTGTCCATCACGCGAACTTCGGCTGTGCCGAACGTGCATGCTTCGGAGAGCATCCCTGTCGACTCCGCCGTGACGTAGAGCGTCTTCGCGAGCGAGACGAATCCAGGAATCGGATTGAAGTGGTCGCGAGAGTAGATGAGCTTGTAGTCGAAGGGGAATGTGTCCACAACGGCTTCAACGGCAGGCGGTGTTCGGCGCGACGTGGTGACCCAGAATTCGAGTTTCTGGTTTCGAGTTTCTGGTTTCGAGTTTTGGGTCTCGGGTTTGTAGGTGCCGAAGATCTTTTCGAGTTCGCGGCGCATCCAGTCCGCCGTCATTGTTGAGCATTTGTTGGGGCCGCCGATGATCACGGCAACGGCTTCGGCGTCCTTGGCGGAAGGGTGGCGCTCCAGAAACGCCTTCGTGCCGGACTTGTAGAACGCATCGTCGTTGGCCACGAGGTTGGCGGGAATCTCGACGACGTTGGGCGCCTTTGGCGGACGGTCGAACGCCGGGGCGAGGATGCAGTCGAACGTGGATATCTTGTAGCCGCGCGGGTACAGCACAACTCCGCACTTCACTCCGGCGGCGCGGGCGAGCGTCTTTGCGGCGTAGAACGTGCCGGACCCTGTGCCAATGACGGCGGCGTAGGCGGGGGCCGGGTTTCTAGTTTCTAGTTTCTGGTTTCTAGTTTCTGGTTTCGAGTTTCGAGTTTCGAGTTTCGGGGCGATGGCTTCGATGGGTGTGAAGAGGGAGAGGGTATGGATGCCGAGATGGTCGAGAAGATACGAAAGCGCCTTGTGGAGGGGCGACTTGAACTTCACGGGAACCATGACGGTTTCGCGGCCGAGCGCGCGGGCGAAGGCGCGGGACTGGTTTTCGTGGCCGGCCTTTCCGTCGGTGAGAATCAGGATTTTTCCGGCGGGCATTTGATGAGCTCCTTCACGGCACGGCGCATCTGGCGCTTGGCGAGGGCCATGCCGCCCTTGATTGTGCATCCCGCGGCGCGCAGGTGTCCGCCGCCGCCGAAGCGGGTGGCGAGGGCCGTTGCGTCCCACGGGGCGCGTGTGCGTATGGAGACGCGCGTCTCGTGGGTGCGGTCCGGGATCTGGTAGAAGAAGAGTGCGATCTCGTTGCGCGCGACCTGGCGTGGAATCTCGATGACGTCTTCCGCCTCGGCCTTTGTGCCGCGCACCTCGCGGAAGTCGTCGCGGGTGAGGGTGACTTCGGCGACCTTGCGGTTCTTCCAGATGTGGAGCGAACGCCATGCGCGCCGCTTGAGCTCCACGGCCTTGGAGGCGAAGGAGCAGTAGAGGATGTCGTTGATGTAGGCAGTGCGAACGCCGCGCTTGAGAAGGTCGCACGCGGCGCGGAGCGTGGCGGGCGAAGTGGAATCGTAGGCGAAGCGTCCAGAGTCGGTGACGATCGCCACCCACAGGGCCTCGGCGGTGGCGCGGTCGATGGGCCATTGCATCCACTTGGCGAAGCGCCACACGAGCTCGCCGGCGGAGGAAGCCGCCGGGTCGATGATCGCGGCGGAGTCTGCGGCCTGGCTGGTGGCGTGGTGGTCGATGACGACGGAGGGAAGCTTCTCGGCGAAAGGACGCACCTCGGGCGGGAGGCGCGAGGGAGAGGCCGCGTCGACGTACACGAAGAGGTCGAACTTGCGGCGGCGCAGCTTGCGCACGGGAATCAGATCCGCAACGCCTTCGAGGAAGCCCGGCTTGCCGAGCGCGCGCACGTCGGCAGTCGCGAAGGCGTCGTGACCAGCCGCGCGCAGCATGCGCGCAAGCGCGATCATCGAGCCAAGCGAATCGCCGTCGGGGCTGAGGTGCCCCGATACGAGGATGCGCTTTGGCTTTTCCAGCAAGGCCTTTGCGGCTGCAAACTCTGCTCGTAGATGCTTCGTGTCCATGACGCCTAATATTAAACCATATATTTCCCCTCTTGACTAGCGGAAAAAGGTAGTGTAAACTATTGTACTATCAACCCACCGCTAGGCGTGTGCCTGGGGTGGTTCTGTTGAAGTGGTCAAAAGGATACAAGAAGATGGACATCTATGTTGGTAACCTCGCTTATGCGACGACTGACGAAGGATTAAAAGCCGCGTTCGCGGCGTATGGCGAAGTTACCTCCGCTCGCGTGGTGACCGATCGCATGACCGGTCGTTCCAAGGGTTTCGGCTTCGTTGAGATGCCGGACCGCGCGCAGGCGCAGGCAGCGATCGACGCCCTCAACGGACAGCCGCTCGACGGCCGCCCGGTTCGGGTGAACGAGTCGCAGCCCAAGCCCCGCCAGGAACGTCGCGGCGGTGGATATGGTGGCGGATTCGGCGGTGGGCGTCGCGATCGCGGCGACCGCGGCGATACCCGCTGGTAAGGAAGCGCCGCAAGGCGTGAATGCGGAATCCGGCCGAAAGGCCGGGTTCTTTTTTTAGTGAATAGGTGATAGGGAATAGTGAATAGGTTTGGGGTGGGGTTCGAGGTTTCTGGTTTCGAAGTTTCTGGTTTCGAAGTTTCTGGTTTCGAAGTTTCTGGTTTCGAAGTTTCTGGTTTCTGGTTTCGAGGTTTTTGGTTTCGAGGTTTCGAAGTTGACGCACTAGGCATTAAGAAATTAAGAAAGGGATAGGAAATGAAGAAGAAGATGTTCATGGTGGCGGCGGCAATTGCTGCATCGTGCGCCGTTGCCAACGTGCCCACCGTGGTCACGCCTGATTCGCCCACTGCGGTGGAGATGTCGGCCGCGAAGGAGCTTGCCGGCGAACTTGGAAAGTGCCTTGAAAAGAAAATCGAGATCGTTTCCGAAAGTGCGGCGAGGGATGGCGTGGGCCTCTTCGTCGGCGCGACCAAGGCGGCGAAGGCGGCGCGGAGCGGGGCGGACGGCGCGGCGAGTTGTCCCTACCAGGTGGATGAGGTTTTCCTGAAGTCTGTTGATGGCGGCGTGGTTCTGGACGGCGATCCGGCGCGCGCGCCGCTGTACGCAGTTGATCTCTACCTCGAGAAGTACTGCGGCGTGCGGTGGTGGACCTCCGACGCGGCGACGTACCCGAAGCTCGACGCGGCCCCCGTGAAGGACATTTCGCTCTCGTACGCCCCGCAGTTCAAGTTCCGCGAGACGTACTACCTAGATGGATTCGACCCGCTCTTCAAGGTTCGCTCGAAGGGCAACTTCACATCGCTCACGCGCTACCTGCTCACCGATATCAAGTTCATCCCGCCCGAGCTTGGCGGCAACCACCGCCTCTACTTCTTCAAGGGACGCCACAGCGCCTACCATTCCTTCTTCGAGGTGCTGCCTCCGAATGTGTACTTCGAGAAGCATCCTGAATGGTATTCGCTTGTGAAGGGAAAACGCGAGCCGAAGCAGCTCTGCCTTGCAAACGCCGAGATGAAGGCGGAGTACATCAAGGAGACGCTGAAGCGCCTGCGCGAGGATTCGTCCGTCGATTTCATCCAGGTGTCGCAGAACGACTGGCACGGCTACTGCACGTGCGAGAAGTGCAAGGCGATGATGGAGGAGGATGGCGGCGCGCCGTCTGGCCCGTACCTGCGCTTCGCGAACGAAGTCGCGGAGGCGGTGGAGAAGGAGTTTCCGAACGTGCGCATCGACACGTTCGCGTACCAGTTCACGCGCAGGGCGCCCACGAAGACGCGTCCGCGCCACAACGTGGTGGTGCGCCTCTGCGACATCGAGTGCGACTTCGCGCGTCCGCTCGTCGAGCCGCTTCCGCCGCACAAGGCCGACTTCGCGAAGGACCTCGCCGACTGGCGGCGCGTTGCTGGCGGCAACCTCTTCATCTGGGACTACCTCGCGAACTTCAACAACTACATGATGCCGCACCCGAACATCGGCTCCATCGCCCCGAACATCCGCCTCTTCGCCGACAACGGAGCAGTGGGCGTGTTCGAGCAGGGCGACGCGCTCTGCTCCGCCGGGACGTTCGCGACGCTCCGCCACTACGTGACGGCGCATCTTCTCTGGGATCCTAAGGATGACGAAAAGCGGCTCATGGACGAATTCCTCAACGGCTACTACGGCACCGCCGCCGCGCCGATACTCAAGAAGTTCATCGCCGTCATCGAGACGGGGCCGCGCAAGACGAAGCAGGTCGTGAAGTGCGGGCACAAGGGCGCGCCATTTCTCGGAGCCGACGACAAGCTGGAGGCGGCGAAGCTGATGGACGAGGCCGTTGCCGCGGCGGCGAAGGAGGGCGAGCCGTTCGCGTGGCGCGTTCGCCGCGAGCGCCTTTCCATCGACCACATGATGCTCCTCAACTACGACATCCTCAGAAAGATCGCGGCGAAGCTGGGCTACAAGTGGACGCGTCCCGCGACGAAGGCCGAGGCCGTCGAGAACTGGATACGCGACGTGAAGTCGTTCGGCGTTAAGGCGCGCCGCGAGACGACGCGCGCGAAGGAGATTGACGACTACTTCAACAGTCTGCGCAAGGAGTCGACGTCAGCTGCGTCTGTGCCGGCAACGACTGTGCCCGTGGGCGACGTGCACGTGGGGTTCACGATTGAAACGGGCGAATGGAAACCCTCGACGAACGCGAAGACTGGCGGCGGAATAGGGTCTGACCGAGCGCTCGTTCATGCCTCGATCATCCCGCATGGGCAGATGAAGTCGCTCTCTGTCACGACTAACGGAAACGTGGTTACAGCGGTGTGGAAGGGGCATCCCGTGTGCGGCGAGAACTTCACGGTGACGGCGAAGATGACGCTTCGTCCGGACGGCGGATTCGAGTACACGTCCTTCGACTACGCCGGGAACGAAAGCGGACAGTATCCCAAGCGGATCGTGTTCCCCGAGGTCGTCGTTCCGCGTACGGCGAAGACGGCGCTGTTCCGTCCGTTCTTCGCGGGCGACATCCTGCGGCCCGACTGGTCGAAGATGAAGACGATGCAGCGCGTCTATTCGTCGGGGTTGATCTTCAAGGTGTTCAACTGCATGGCGGCGCTGGAGGAAGGGGGAGTCTCGCACTTCTTCGACCAGCGCGGCGACGCGCGCCTCCATGCTGCGGCGTTCGAGGTGACGGTAGGGTCCGCGCCGAACACGCTCGTCCTGCGCAACATCTGGCTTCCGCCGGTCTCGGAGGAGACGCGCAAGGCCGGCTCGCTGCCGTACACGGGCGTGTACGCGCCGTATCGCGGCGGCTGGTACGAGGCGGCGAAGATGCACCGCGAATGGATGGAGACGACGCCGTGGTTCAAGGCGGCCGCCGCCCGCGATTTCTCGAAGCTGCGCGAGATCGACATGTGGATGTGGAGTCGGGGAAACATCGCGGTATCCGAGCCGCCTGTGCACTGGTTTATGAAGGAGACGGGCCTCAAGGTCGCGCTCGACTGGTACTGGTGGCACAATGTCCCCTACGACACGTCCTATCCGTTCTTCTGGCCGCCGCGCGACGGCGAGGACGCGTTCCGCGCGGCCGTGAAGCGCATGAAGGACCGCGGCGCGTTCCTGCAGGTCTACACGAACGGGATGCTCTGGGACGAGGACGATCCGCGCTGGGCCGAGGGCGGGCTTGAAAGCACGATTGTGCGGAGCAATGGCCGAATCCACGGCACGACGTTCAATCCGTTCACGAAGCAGAGCCAGGGGCACATGTGCGGCGAGGCGCCGAAGTTCCACGCGAAGATGCGCAAACTTGAGAAGACGCTCGCCTCCACGGGGCTTGACGGCGTGTACATGGACATGATCAGCTGCGCCGCGCACCTGCCCTGCTTCAACCCGCGCCACAAGCACGCGCCAGGCGACGCGCACGCCCTCATCGACGGCTACCGCGACTACGTGAACGCCGTCCATTTGGACAATCCGGGCTTTCTGCTCTCCTCCGAGGGGACGAGCGAGGCGTACCTCGACAGGTTCGAGTCGTTCATCATGCTCTACTCCAGCTGGGAACGCAACGGCCTCGGCACGATGCCGCGCGTGGAGCCGGTGCCCGCCGTCACGGTGATGTACCGCGGCGCGGGCGTGCTCTTTGGATCTTTCGCGACGCCAGGCGGTATCCCCGGATGGGATCCGCTCTGGGGCCCGTGCCCCGACAAGCCGGACGTGGAGAAGCAGATTGCGAAGTACCCCGACCAGTTCGCGGTCGAGTTCGCGCGCGGCATCGTCTGGGGCGTGCAGCCGATGGTGCACAACTTCGTGATGCGGGACGTCACGAATCCGCGCATCGCGAAGGACATCCAGTTCATGAAGGACTCCGCGAAGTTCTACCACGACCACAAGGACTTCCTCTTCGACGGCGAGATGCTCAAGCCCGCTAAGCTCGCGTGCGCCACGAAGCGCGTGCCGTTCCTCGGGACGAGCAGCTACAAGCGTCCGCACGAAAGCAAGGAATGCGTGCAGCCGGCCTTGCCGACGGTGTTCCACTCCGAGTGGCGCGCACCTGACGGACGCGTGGCCGCCGTGCTCGTCAACTGGACGCGCGAGGAGCAAGAGTACGAGATCGAATTTGGCGGTGTGAAGCGCCGCGGCAAGCTTCCGCCTCTCTCGTGGCGTCTCTTGAACCATGCGCCAGGCGTTTGAGTGTTTGAAAGTTTGAAGGTTTGAGAGTGTTAAGGCCACGAGCCACGAACCACGAGCCACGAGCCACGAGCCACTAGGCACACCGCACTCAATATGCTATAATTCTGGCATGAGAAAAAGCACAATGATTTTCGCAGCGGCGGCCGTGACGGCGTTTGCCGCATTAGCAGATGAGCAGGCGGAGTTTGCGGACTCGCGCGTGAGATCGATCGTGCCGCCGACGAAGGTGGTGGCGACGTCGCAGGGCCTTGGTGGAGCAGAGCGGCTGTGCGGGGCGCGCTTCGGGCAGGTGTCGGAAGGGGCGTTTCTGGCGGGGTCGGGTCCGGTGTTGAAGTCCGGCGAGTGGCTGCTGCTCGACTTCGGGCGCGAGCTGCACGGTTCGGTGCAGATCGGCAGTGGGGCCAGAAGCGGCAGGGGCGTGAAGGTGCGAGTGCGCTTCGGGGAATCCGTTGCCGAGGCGATGAGCGAGCTCGGCGAACGCGGGGCGTGCAACGACCATGCGATACGCGACGGAGTGATAGACCTGCCGTGGTTCGGCCGGCGCGAGATTGGCGAGTCGGGCTTCCGCTTCGTGCGCATAGACAACGTGGGAAGGGATGCTGCGCAGATAGAGTACGTGAGGGCCGTATCGCTGATGCGTCCGATGAAGAGGCTGGGCGCGTTCCGCTCGTCCGACGAGCGGCTCAACGCAGTCTTCGAGACTGCCGCGCGCACGGTGCATCTCTGCTGCCAGGACTACATCTGGGACGGCATAAAGCGCGACCGTCTTGTCTGGATGGGCGACACGCACCCCGAGACGATGAGCGTTCTCGCGCTCTTCGGCGATGCCGACGTGCTGCCGAAGTCGCTCGACTACATGGCCGCCACCACTCCCCCCTCGAAGTGGATGAACGGCATGCCCACCTACACGCTCTGGTGGATCAGGAACGTGGCAGAGTGGTACCGCTACACTGGCGACGTCGCGTACCTGAAGAAGCACGCCGCCTATCTCTCAGCCACGTTCGACCATGTGCGCAGCGGGATGAGGAATGGCGAGTGGAGGGCGGGCAACTTCCTCGACTGGCCCACCAACCACAACGGTCCCGGCGCGACGGCCGGCACGCAGGCGCTCGCGCTCATGTGCGCGAGGGATACCGCGTTCCTTGCGGACGCATTGGGCGACGCGGCGCTGGGCGGGAAGGCGCGCGCGCTTGCGGCCGAGCTCGAGAAGCTGCGTCCTGACCCGTACGGCGCGAAGTCCGCCGCCGCGCTTCTCGCGCTCTCTGGCCTGCGCGACGCGAAGGAGATGTTCGCGACTACGCTCGGCCGGAACGGGCACGCGGGAGTCTCCACGTTTTACGGCTACTACATGATCGAGGCGATGAGCGCGGCGGGCGAGCAGCAGCGCGCGCTCGACACGGTGCGCGACTACTGGGGCGGAATGCTCGACATGGGCGCTACGAGCTTCTGGGAGGACTTCAACCTCGCCTGGACCAACAACGCCTTCCGCATCGACTCGCTGGCGGTGCCGGGGAAGAAGGACGTTCACGGCGACTATGGCGAGTTCTGCTACAAGGGCTTCCGCCATTCGCTGTGCCACGGGTGGAGTTCGGGTCCAGCCGCGTGGTGCATTGCGCACGTGCTGGGGGTGCGTCCGACGGGCGTTGGTTGCAAGTCGTTCGAGGTGAAGCCGCAACTTGGAGATCTCAAGTGGGCCGAGGGCGCGTACGCGCTGCCGGGCGGGCGTTCGCTCAAGGTGCGCGCAGAGCGCGCGGCCGATGGCACAGTGCGCACAACCGTCGACGCTCCTCCCGGTGTGACCGTAGATCGCAGCACGCGCTAGGCACTAAAAACCCTTGCGCTCTGATTGCGTTTATAGTATCATACGGCGCCAAGGAGAACTAGAGAGATGAGTGCAAAAGACGACATTCCCTACAAGACATACCTTGCCGAGAACGAGCTGCCGAGCGCGTGGTACAACATCCGCGCCGACATGAAGAAGAAGCCGGCGCCGCTTCTGAACCCGGCCACGCTCAAGCCCGTGACGGCGGAGGAGCTGGAGCATGTGTTCTGCAAGGAGCTTGTGAAGCAGGAGCTCGACGAGACAACTCCTTTCATTCCGATTCCTGACGAAGTGCAGAAGTTCTACCGGATGTTCCGTCCGTCGCCTCTCATCCGCGCCTACTTCCTCGAGCGCGCGCTCGGCACGCCCGCGAAGATCTACTACAAGTTCGAGGGCAACAACACATCGGGCTCGCACAAGCTCAACAGCGCCGTCGCGCAGGCTTACTACGCGAAGGCGCAGGGGCTCAAGGGCGTCACCACCGAGACCGGCGCTGGACAATGGGGCACTGCGCTCTCGATGGCGTGCGCGTTCTTCGGGCTCGACTGCCAGGTGTACATGGTGAAGTGCTCGTACGAGCAGAAGCCTTTCCGCCGCGAGGTGATGCGCACGTACGGAGCGGACGTCACGCCGTCGCCCTCCATGAAGACCAAGGTGGGCCGCGCCATCAACGAGGCGCATCCCGGCACGACGGGCTCGCTCGGCTGCGCAATCTCCGAGGCGGTGGAGGCGGCGGTGTCGCAGGAAGGGTACCGCTACGTGCTTGGGTCCGTGCTTGCGCAGGTGCTGCTGCACCAGTCGATAATCGGCCTCGAGGCGAAGTCGGCGTTCGACAAGCTGGGAGTTAAGCCGGATCTCATCATCGGCTGTGCGGGAGGTGGGTCCAACCTTGGCGGACTGATTGCGCCGTTCATGGGCGAGAAGCTGCGCGGCGAGGCGGACTACAGGTTCATCGCGGTTGAGCCGGCGAGCTGCCCGTCGCTCACGCGCGGACGCTACGCGTACGACTTCTGCGACACGGGCAGGGTGTGTCCGCTCCAGAAGATGTACACCCTCGGCCACGACTTCATTCCCTCGGCGAACCATGCCGGCGGACTTCGCTACCACGGCATGAGCGCCACGCTCTCGGAGCTCTACGACCAGGGCCTGATGGAGGCGCGTTCGGTGGAGCAGACGAGCGTGTTCGCCGCGGCGGAGCAGTTCGCGCGCGTGGAAGGCATCCTGCCAGCGCCGGAGTCGAGCCACGCCATCCGCGTTGCGATCGACGAGGCGCTCAGGTGCAAGAAGGAGGGCAAGGAGGAGACGATCCTCTTCGGCCTCACCGGCACCGGATATTTCGACATGGTGGCCTACCAGAAGTACAACGACGGCTCGATGTGCGACTACATCCCCAACGACGCCGAGCTTGAGGCGAGCTTCGCCAAGCTTCCCCGCTGCGAGTGACGTGGCGTTCCCGCGCGCCGTGCGCGCGCCGTGCGTGTGCTTCGCGCGGCGCGCAAAACGGCGCGCAAATGTTTTTCCGCGCTTTTTTTCGCCTTGCATGCATTATGCGCTTGCAAATGCCGAAAAAAATAGTATCATATCAAGTAAGCAAACGGTGACTGCGCCGTCGTACGGTGCGCCGTGAGCGAACAAAAAAAAAGGACAGACACATGGCTACCACCAAGAAGGCTCCTGCGAAGAAGGCCGCCCCTGCTAAGAAGGCTCCCGCCAAGAAGTGCGGTTGCTGCTGCGCGACGAAGAAGGCTGCGCCTGCGAAGAAGGCCGCTCCCGCCAAGAAGGCGGCTCCTGCCAAGAAGGCCGCGCCTGCGAAGAAGGCGGCTCCTGCGAAGAAGGCTCCGGCCAAGAAGGCCCCTGCCAAGAAGGCGGCGAAGAAGTAAGTTCCTCCCCCGAGAGCAGTTCCCAAAACTGCCGGAGCTTGCCCGTGCCGATCGGCGGGCAAGCTCTTTTTTAACGGGGGAAACGGCGCAGACAGACGAGCGTGGACTATGGGCGAGATTCTGCATCAGTACCGCTTTGTGGCGGTGGTGGCGCTCTTGGGAATCGCTGCGGTGCTTGCGATGGAGAAGGGCAGGCTGCCTCTTGCGCTGCGCGGAATCAGGAAGGTGATGGGCCGCGACGCCGGATCTGGCGAGACGCCGCGCGGCGAGGAGCGCAGAGGAGTGCCGGCGTGGCGACGCGCGCTTGCGTTTGCGCTTGTGCTGGCGGCGTTTGCGATCGCGGTTCTGTGACCGAGCGAGACTAGAGACGATTTGAGTTGATGCACCATGAGGAATGCAATGCAAGAATGGAAGTTCAGGCGCAGCGAGTTCAGGCGGCCACCGGCCCAGCTTGAGCACGTTGACGCGACGATAAGGTTCTTCGAGGACCGAGTGGAGGCGGAGGGCGTGCTGCACCTCGTGGCGCGCGAGGCCATCGGCGAGATGCCGCTCGACTGCGACGGCGCGAAGGTGCCGTACGCTCTCGACCGCGAGTATGCGCCGGGCGAGCGCTTCACGGTGAAGGTGAGCCACGTGTCGCATCCCGACGGCGTGCGCCTCGAGGGCATCTACCGCGACGTAACGCCGGGCGGCGCGCCGCAGCAGTACATGAGCCAGTGCCAGCAGTTCGGCTTCCAGCGCATACTTCCGATCGTCGACGACTGCACGGCGAAGTGCACGTTCCGCACCACGCTCGAAGGCGACGAGCGATACACGCATCTCATCTCCAACGGCGACCTCGTGGAGAAGAGGTCCGCAGGACCAGGCCGCATGGCGTGGACCTACGAGAACCGCAAGCCGATGGCGCCGTATCTCTTCATCGCGTGCGCAGGCACGTGGGACGTCCTATCCGACAGCGTGACTTATCCCGACATCGGCAAGACGGTGAAGCTTGAGTACCTCGTTCCGCCGGGCCACGTTGACGGCGCGCGCGTTCCGATGGAGATTCTCAAGAAGTCGATCATCTTCCAGCACGAGCTCACGGGCTTCGTGTATCCCTACGAGACGTACCGCACCATCTGCATGGAGAAGTCGCTCTACGGCGGCATGGAGAACACGGGCAACACCACGATCGTCACGCAGGCCGCGCTCATCGACTCGTCGATATCCGACGCGCGGCTCGTCTATGCGCACGGCGTGATCCCGCACGAGTACGAGCACAGCCACTGCGGCAGCGGCGTGACGATGGAGACGCCGTTCGACATGTGGCTCAACGAGGCGTACACCGTGAACGTGGAGCGCGCGTTCCTCGCGCGCGAGTTCGGCGCCGCGTTCACGCGCGCGATGGACGTGGCGGGGCTGCGCATGGACGGCGGCGCGCTCGCCGAGGACGAAAGCGGCTCAGCGCCCGCGATCGTGCGCGAGGGCGTGAACGATCCCGACGACGTGGTGGACGCCATCACGTACGACAAGGCGCCGGAAGTGCTCAACACGCTGCGCAGCCTCATCGGCGCAGAGGCCTACGACAAGGCGTGGCGCGAATACTTCCGCCGCTTCGACGGAGGGAACGCCAACACCGAGGATTTCCTGAAGGTGTTCTCCGAGACGACGGGGCGCGACATCGGCGCGCTGATGCGTCCGTGGCTCTTCTCGAGCGGACACCCCACCGTGCGCGCGAGCTGGACATGGGCGGCGGGAGAGCTCACGGTGACGCTTGCGCGCGAAGGCGACTACGTGGTGCCCGTGCCGTACGCGCTCGTGAAGGACGGGCGCGACGTCGCCTCGGGCGCGTTCGTACTGGACGGCGCGATGCAGCAGTTCCGCACGAAGTGTCCGAAGCCCGATTTCATCTCGTGGAACCGCGGCTGCGGATTCTACGGCGTACTCGAAGTGGAGGCGCCGGAGGAAGAGCTCGTGTGCCAGGTGCGCACGGACCCCGACGCGTTCAACCGCGCGGAGGCGATGAAGATGCTGCGCGACCGCGGCGCCGTGAAGGCGTGGCTTGAGCTCTACAAGGAGATCTTCGCCGACGAGGCGCTCGACCTCGGCGCGAAGGAGGCGATGCTCTCCGTGGGCGTTCATTCGCTCGACCGCAGGCGGAGCGCGTTCGTGCGCGAGAACGCCGCCGAGATGCACGCACTGCGCAAGGCAGCCGCGGAGGCGATCGGAGAGGCCGCGCTCGTCGCGTCGCTCGGCGGAGAGAACGCGAACGGAATCGACGCCGCGTCGATAGTGCGCCGCGCCTGGGACAAGGTGATTCTCGACATGCTCGCCGAGCTGAACACGCCTGGCGCGTGGGCGGCGATCGAAGGCTACCTTGGTCGCGCCGAGAACATCACCGCGCGCCTCAACGCGCTATCAGCGCTCGTGCGCGGGGAGTGTCCGCGCAGAAAGGAAGTTCTTGAGGCCGAAGGCGAGAAGCTGCGCAGCACCACGAACGGCTATTCGAGCTATCTGCGCATCGTCGCATGCGATCCGCACGAGGACGTGTTCGCGGCGATTGAAGCGGAGGAGCGCCGCGAAGGATGGAGCATGTCGCATCCCGCTCTCTCCCGCGCGCTATACTGCGGCTTCACCGCGAACGCCGACAGGCTCTGGACGGACGAGGGCCTCGCGTGGATCGAGCGCACGATCGTCAAGTACGCGCAGTGCGGCGAGTACAACGCGCTGCGCCTCCTCTCGCCGTTCCTCACGTGGCGCTGGTTCGAGCCTGGCCTGCGCGCCGAGGTGAAGGCGCTCCTGGAGCGTCTCGCCGCTGCGCTGCCCCGCGAGAAGTATCCGTCTCTTGGCGGACGCATCGTCGATCTGCTCGCGTAGCGGCTACGCGCATTTCAAGGCTTTCAAATTTTCCAAAACATCAAAACGAAAGAGAACATCAGATGAACGAAGAAGCATTCAAGAAAGTGCAGGCCGCCGTGGAGGCGGCCAAGGGCACGACGATCAAGCAGCTTTTCGCGGCGGATCCAGAGCGCGCGGCGAAGTACACGCTCACGGCGGCGGGCTGGACGCTCGACTACTCGAAGAACCGCGTTGACAAGAACGTGATGAAGGCGCTCCTCAAGCTCGCCGAGGCGTCCAACCTCAAGGCCGAGATCGAGAAGATGTTCACCGGCCGCAAGATCAACGAGACCGAGAACCGCGCCGTTCTGCACACCGCGCTCAGGAACTGCGACCCGAAGGCGAAGGTGAAGGTTGACGGCAAGGACGTGATGCCGCAGGTGCGCCGCGTTCTGAAGCAGATGGGCGCCTTCGCCGACTCCGTGCGCTCCGGCGCGCACAAGGGCTACACGGGCAAGCGCATCAAGTACGTGGTCAACATCGGAATCGGCGGCAGCGATCTCGGCCCCGTAATGGCCACCATCGCGCTCGCGCCGTTTTCCAAGCGCTACATCCGCAGCTACTTCGTCTCGAACGTGGACGCCACCCATCTCGCCGAGGTGCTGCGCGAGGTCAAGGCAGAGCAGACGCTCTTCATCGTCGCGTCTAAGACGTTCACCACGCAGGAGACGATGACGAACGCGCAGTCCGCGCGCGAATGGCTGCTCTCCAAGATCAAGGGCAAGGCGAACGACGTGGTGGCGAAGCACTTCGTGGCGCTCTCCACGAACGAGGCCGAGGTGGTTAAGTTCGGCATCGACCCGAAGAACATGTTCGCGTTCTGGGACTGGGTGGGCGGCCGCTACTCGCTTCCGAGCGCCATCGGCCTTTCGCTCATGATCTCCATCGGTCCGCGCAACTTCCAGCGCCTTCTCAAGGGCTACTGGAAGATGGACCGCCACTTCCGCACCGCGTCCCTCGCGCGCAACATGCCCGTGGTGATGGCGCTTCTCGGCATCCTCTACTCCAACGTGTACGGCGCCGAGAGCTACTGCGTGCTTCCGTACGACCAGTACCTCAGCCGCCTGCCCGCCTATCTCCAGCAGCTCGACATGGAGTCGAACGGCAAGAGCGTGGCGAAGGACGGCACGCGCGTGACGTACTCCACCGGTCCCATCGAGTGGGGCGAGCCCGGCACGAACGGCCAGCACAGCTTCTACCAGCTCATCCACCAGGGCACGCATCTCATCCCGTGCGACTTCATCGGATTCTGCAAGACGCACAACCCCATCGGCGACCATCACGACAAGCTCATGGCCAACCTCTTCGCGCAGACCGAGGCGCTCGCGTTCGGCCTTGACCATGACCAGGCCGTGGAGTGGTGCCGCAAGGAGGGCGTGGACGAGAAGCTCGCCCCATACCGCACGTTCGAGGGCAACCGCCCCACGAACACTCTCCTCGCCGACTCCCTCACTCCCGAGACGCTCGGCTCGCTCATCGCGCTCTACGAGCACAAGGTGTTCACGCAGGGCGTGATCTGGAACATCTACTCGTTTGACCAGTGGGGAGTGCAGCTTGGCAAGGTGCTCGCGAAGAACGTGCTCGCCGACATCACGGCGAAGAAGAAGCCCGTCCTGAAACACGACTCCTCCACCAACGCCCTCATTGCGCGCTACCGCAAGGCCAAGGGCCTCGCGTAATTCGCAGGCAGGAAGATGAACGCAAAGGCGTGGAGGCTCTACGGAGCGAAGGATGCGAGGCTCGAGGACGTCGAGCTCGAAGGCGCCGGCGATGACGGCGTCGTGGTGGAGATCGTCACGAACACGATCTGCCTGAGCGACTACAAGGCCGTCGCACTCGGCACGGGCCACAAGCGCGTTCCGAAGGACATCGCGGAGAACCCGACCATGTTCGGGCACGAGGTCTCCGGAATCGTCCGCGAGGTCGGCTCCAGGTGGGCTTCGCAGTTTCGCATTGGCCAGCGCGTGTGCATCCAGCCCGCCTTCAACATCCCCGGCCACGAGCTGGAGACGATGGGCTACGCCTGGCATTCGGTGGGCGGCGAGACGACCCACGTGTATCTGCCGTCCGTCATAATGGAGATGGGCTGTCTTCTCCCGTACGACGGCGACGCGTTCTTCAAGTGCTCGCTCGCCGAGCCGATATCATGCATCGTCTCGGCGTTCCGCACGAACTACCACCACGCCTTCGGCTCGCACGAGCACGAGATCGGAATCGTCAAGGGCGGCACGATGCTCCTCCTCGCCGGATGTGGCGCGATGGGCCTTGGATGCATAGACATCGCCTGCCATGGTCCAGAGAAGCGTCCGCGCCGCCTTGTCGTCACCGACATAGACGACGCGAGGCTCGCGCGCGCGGCGCGCGTGTTCGGGCTCTCGGCGCGTGCCGACGGCGCATCGCTCCGCGCGGACGGCGAGGTGAACGGGGTGGAGCTCCACTTCGTCAGCACGCGCGGCATGGCAGATCCCGTCGCCGCGCTGAAGGCGTACAATCTTGCGGACGAGGAAGACGCCTCCAATCCAACTTCGACCGGAGGCGGGTATGACGACATATTCCTCTTCGCCCCCGTTCCCGCGCTCATCACGCAGTGCTCAGACCTCCTGAGCTTCGGCGGCTGCCTCAACTTCTTCGCGGGCCCCACCGACCAGAAGCTCTCCGCGCCGTTCAACTTCTACAACATCCACTACATGATGCACCACATCGTCGCGAACTCGGGCGGCGACGTGAAGGACATGGCGGACTCCGTAGACTGGATCGGCAGGGGCTATCTACATCCGGAGGTCATGATAACGCACGTCGGCGGACTCCCCTCCGCCGCGCAGGCGACTCTCGACCTCCCGACGGTGCCAGGCGGAAAGCGGCTCGTCTACACGCACGTCGACATGCCGATGACGGCGATCGCCGACTTCGCCGAGAAGGGGAGAACCGATCCGTTCTACGTCGAGCTCGACCGTCTATGCTCCGCGAACAGCGGGCTATGGTGCAAGGCCGCCGAAGACTATCTGCTCGCTCATGCGCCGAAGATCGAGATCGGCGAGCCGATGGCGAAGG
>Ga0310695_10001326_pt1 | contig 59208 bp, 45 predicted proteins | sample RumenRJG_04DNA_FD_203882 | JGI IMG/M metagenome (GOLD analysis project Ga0310695, IMG submission 203882) | Bovine rumen microbial communities from Lethbridge, Alberta, Canada - RJG_04 (v2) (version 2) | ecosystem: Host-associated > Mammals > Digestive system > Stomach > Rumen | place: Canada...
TTCATCGCGCTCGTCGAAGCATGTACCACGGGATCGGACGAACTTGCCGACTACAGCGCACAATATGCGGCCCTAGCTGCGGACGGCGTTAACATGAGCGGCCTCTCAAGCGCGCAGGCTAACATCCAGACGAGGCGCTCAAACGTGCTGCAGCAGATCAACTCCGCAAATGCCTCTGATTTCACGCTCACTTCGCCGCAGTCCTTCGCATCGAACCTCGCCACAGTCACTGGCGAGGCGCCGTTCCAGGTGGCGTCCATCACCTGCAACGGCGAGCCGCTGGATGTAACCTGGACCTCGCCCACGGCCTGGAAGGCGCAGTTCGTCTTGACGCAGCCGCAGACGCCCGCCACATTTGCCGGCATCGGCGAGAACGGCGCCACGCTCTACACCGCAGAGGCCACGCTAATCTACACGGGCCCCGCTCTTGACTCAATTGCAGAGAGCCTCATGATCGTCTCGATCATGCACTCGCCCGCCCAGCCGCGCGGCGGCTACGTGGAGATACTCAATGCGTCCAGCAGCACCACGTTCAACCTTGATGGCGTGTACCTTGCGGGATCGATCGACTTCGCGTTTCCACGCGGCATCATCCTCGCGCCAGGCGAAAGCGCGGTGGTGGCAGAGGATGCGGAAGTGCACGCAGGTCTCTACGCGGGCGGGGCGATCACACCTACGGGCGCTGCGACCTCGGGCGCGCTCGGTCCTACGGGAGCGCTGCGCCTTGCACGCGCGGCGCGCGGGCTTGAGCTGGACGACACCGTAATCGACCGCGTGGAATGGGGCGGCGAGGGATGGCCGGAGGTGGAGCCAGGTACTGCCATCTCGCTCTACACTCCAGAAGCCGACAACTCGCGCGCCGAATGCTGGAGCGCTTCGGGCATATCGTATGTGCAGCAGGGCGGGCGGCAGCTCGTGCCGCTCAACCAGCGCTGGCGGTATTCCGTCCAGACGCCCGACAGCAACTGGCTTGCCTCCGCGTTTGACGACGGTGCATGGTCTTCCGGGTGTAGTCCGCTAGGCCACGACACGGATTCCACTTCGTGGGCGATTCCGCTTGCCACGGACATCGGCGCGCTCCCCACGCGAGCGGCATACTACTTCCGCACGCAGTTTCTCTACACGCCGCCGGAATCAGTGCGCCAAATGGACAACATCTTCCCCGCGCACCCCGAAGCCGACGTCGCCGCGCGCAACTATCTTCTGCACCGCTGGAGCTTCAACGGATCGCTCCTGGACACCGCAGGCGGCCGCACTGCAGCGTTGTACGGCAGCACAAGGCCCTCCTTCAACGCCGCCACGAACTCAATAGTGTGCGTGGGCGGTTCGAAGGGAACGTCGTGGATCGACCTCGGCGCGAACGTTATGCCCGCCGACGGCTCGCCCTTCACGATCGAGATCTGGGCCACGCACAACGCGCGCCAGAGCTGGAGCCGCGTATTCGACTTCGGAAACAACAACTCCGACTACATTATAATCGCCTGGACAAACGGCACCGACATCAACAAAGACGCCATCTGCATCAAGCAGATCGGCGGCGACGTCTATAGCCAGCTCGCGCCATTCACCATCGGAACTGAATTCCACATTTCGGTCGTGTTCGCCAAGGCAGCAGACGGCACGTGGAACGCCACGTTCCGCAAGAAGAACGCGCGCACCGGCGTCACCATGGGGGCCTACACCATCAACTCCGGCACAACCGGATGGTCCCCAACGGTGCAGGGCCAGAACAACTGCTGGCTTGCGCATTCGCAATACAACGACAACGACGCCTCGGCCACGTACAACGAAGTGCGCGTGTGGAACGCCGCCCTCTCCGACGCGCAGCTCACCGAGAACGCGCGGCTGGGTCCTGACCAGCTCCCGGCGCTCGACAACGGCGCCACCACGGCGGGCGGCGTTCTGGACGCCGTGTACGCGGCGTACATGGTGGACGACTGCGCGGCGGTGTACCTGAACGGACGCGAGATCCACCGCTCCGCGCGCACGCCCGCGGGCGCGCTCACGGAAAGCTCGCTCGCCACTACGCACGCCCCCCAGGATACGGAAGGCACTTTCACGGAGTTCTTCCAGATCGATCCTTCGCTGCTCGTATCCGGCACGAACACAATCGCGGTGGAAGTGCACCAGAATGTAGCCACCAGTTCGGACATCGAATGGGGAATGCTCATCACGGCAACGAACTCGGTGCTGGGCGTGGCGCAGCCAGGACAGTACCAGACATCGCCGGACGCGCCGGACGGTCTGCCGCCGAACGTGCCTGAGTCGGCGCCATTGCCCAGCCACGGCCGCGACGACGTGCGCCTGAACGAGTTCATGGCGCAGAACGCGCTGTTCGTGAATCCACTCACCGGCGCGATGGACGACTGGCTCGAGCTGTACAACAACGGCACGAACCTCGTGTCGCTCGCCGGATGGGTGGTGACGGATACGCTCGACAGTGCGGAGCCTCCCGTTCCAAGCGCCAAGTCGTCCAAGGCCCTCACCATCGCGCGCGGCGTGCATCTCGCGCCCGGCGAGGCGCTGCGCATCTGGACGGGCGCGAAGAACTCCGAGACGCTGCCCTTAGATCCGCTGAACCTGCAGGCGCCTTTCGGCCTCGGCAAGAGTGCGGATACGATCTACCTCTTCGACCCTGCGACTAATCTTGTGGACAGCATCGCCTATTCAACTGCGCAGAGCGACGTCGCCAGCATGGGCCGCTGGCCAAACGGATGGGGCGATTGGACCGTCTTCGCCGCTCCAACGCCGGGCGCTCCGAACCATCCTTCACGCTTCGCCACGGTGAACCTGGCGGGCGCCGCGAGCCACACGATTCGTGCGGCATCGCCATTCACTTCCACGACATCTCTCGCGGACGGCAACGCGGCGACTTTTGCGCTGCGCGGCGAAGCTGCAGACGGCGAAGTGCCTGCGGGGCTTGCCGTTGACGCAACGGGCACGCTCTCGTGGACGCCCTCCGAAAGCCAGGCTCCCGGCGTGTACCGCCTCTACCTCTGCGCCATTGCCAACGGCGCCATGACAGACGCCCTTCCGCTAACGTTCACGGTGCTTCCGCCAACCGCGAGCACGCTCGTGGCCGTGGGGCTTGAGGCCAACGATCTTTCATCCGCACGCTCGCTCTCGCTTTCCTGGCAGGGCGCGCTTGGCGCCACGTACGAAGTCGAATGGTGCACCGACCTCACCGAGGGCAACTGGCAGCCATTCCCCGGAACGAGCACTATTCAAGGCGAAGACGAGCCGATGAGCGCCGTGCTAGATCTTGCGCTTCTGGGCGACTTCCCGCCCCGCGCCTTCTTCCGCGTGAGGGAGACGAAGTGAAGGTGCCTGGTGGCGGCGCAACCACCTCGACTGCTACTTCGCTTCCGGCAGGCGCCGGGAAAAGGCGAGTTTGTTGCGCTCTGAAGTGGCACGGAAGCCGGTGACTTTGTCGATCATAACCCAGTTGGCGCCGTCGTTGGATCCGAGGAGACGCCAGGCGCCGGGATCGCGGTCTTCAAAGTCGTTCGCCGTGTACCACCTGTAGCCGGAAAGCTCAGTCGGCGAGGCGAACTTGAACTGCAGCCATACGGCGGCGCGAAGCTCGGGCTTTGCATTGTGCTCGGCCCTGAAATCCAGCCACTTGGTTCCGACGTCGCCGTCAATGGCCCGATCAGGCGTTTCGCCATTTCCGAACTTCCTGCCGCCGCTACCGTTGAAGCCAATCTCGAATTTTCCGGCAGGAATCACCTTGCCCTTTGAATCGAGCAGCTCGATTTCGGAAAGCTGCATGCAGTCGGCCGGGCGCTTCGTGCGGTCAACGCAGAAACGGTAGTACTTGAACGGCCCGTCCCCCTGGCTCTTCCACTCCTTCTCGATTTCCTTGACCGTCTTGCCGGTGCGCTTCTTCCAGTAGGTCTCTTCGTCATACTTGCCCTGACGGCAGAGCGCGTTCAGCTCCTTCACGACGCCGGGGTATTTCGTTTCGACAAAATTGAGGAAGTTTGCGGACACGCGATAGGATTGGTTGTAGCGCACCTCGGAGGAGCCTAGAATCAAGTCGCATCCATGCGCTTCAGGCTCGTAGAGATAGAACCTGACGTAGTCGGCAAGTCCTTCGGCAAGCCAGCCCGGAGCTTTGCGATACCCGCCCTGGACAATGTGGAAAAGCTCGTGTATCGTGCAGCCGACATCCGTGGGGTTGCTGTTGATCCACTCGCGGTCCAAAGTCACGCAGTTGCCAGCTGCATACGCCGGGCAGCCGATTCTCTCCTTGAAGCGGAATCTGACTTTCCTGTTCGGGCTCCAGCCTTCCGACGGGAACATCTCGGTCAGCTTCGGATACCATTTGCGGATGAGCGGTGCAAGATTCTGCCTGGTCCATGCGGCAAGTTCGGGGGCGCCAGTCGTGTCGAAGACGTATTCGAACTTTGAGGTGCCTCCAACGAAGTCGAGCGTGCCGCCCTTCATGATCTCGCCGTGGGTGATCATGACGCCGTCCATCTTGCGTCCGTTGAACTGAACCGCCTTTGAAGCCTCGCCTGGCAGTTCGGACGACACCCGGAACCGCTTGCCGCCGCCTACGTCGATGGATATCTCCTCCATCTGCGCTTCGCCAAGCACATATTTGCCTCCACACGGATCGAACGGATAGAAGCCCAGCGTGCTGAATATGCACCACGCGCTCATCTGCCCGCAGTCGTCGTTTCCGCAAAGGCCCGTAGGAGTGGTCTGGTACTGCGTGTCCATCACCTCCCGTATATACTGGGCGGCGAGGTCGCGCCTGCCGAGCAAAGAGAAGAAATAGATGTTATGGTGGCTAGGCTCGTTGCCGTGGCAGTACTGCCCGATAAGACCGGTCACATCCGGCGGCGCATCGGAAAGCTTGCTGGGGTCTTCGTTGAAGAGTCCGTAAAGCCTCTTGAGCGCGGCGTCCTTGCCGCCAAGCAGCTTGACGAGAAGGTCAGGATCCTGCATGACATGCCAGTTCCAGTGGAATGCGTTGCCCTCCGTGTAGTGGTGATGGCCTTCGCCGTGGATTCTGTAGGGATCAAACGGTTCGCGCCATCTGCCCTTCGAGTCGCGGGCGCGTATGAAGCCGGTCTTCGAGTCGTAGCACTTCGTCCAGGTGCGAGAACGCTCAAGGAAGAACTTCTCGTCCTCTTTCCTGCCGCCGAGCTTCTTGGCCATCCGGTAAGCGCAGGCATCGTCGTAGCAGTTTTCGAGCAGCCACGACACCGATTCGTTCTTGATGAAGTCGCAGGGATAGTAGCCGTACTTGTCGAGGAGTTCGTATCGCGCAATCCATCTGCCGCGGTTCTCCCTCAGCGTCTTGCGCACGCAGTCGAACGCCTTCTCCCAGTCCACGCCCTTGAAGCCCTTCATATACGCATCGACAATCATGGGCACTGAATGCACGCCGACCATGCACTGGTTGTCCTTGCCCCAGAGGGTCCATACGGGGAGGTGGCCGTTTTTCTCGAAGTGCCACAGCATCGAGTTGATGAACGCGGGCACGTATTCGGGGGTGAGGATGGTGTAGAGCGGACCCGCCGCGCGATATGTATCCCAGCACGAGAACGTGGAATAGAGATCGGGTTCGTCAACATCAGAAATCGTGTTCGGCTGGAAGCAGAGGTGGTAGAGCGAAGTATAGAGTGTCTTTAGCTGGTCTCTGGTGCCCTTCGCCTTTACGCGCTCGAGTATCCTGCGCCAGGCGGCGCGGTTGGCGGCAAGCACTCCGTCGAAGTCCCAGCCCGGCACCTCCTTGTCGATGTTGCGGCGCGCGCCCTTGACGGAGGTGCGCGACAGCGCGACCTTGAGGTAGATGACGTTGTCCTTGTCCGCATCGAATTCGTACGCGCAGATCGGCACTCTGCCCTTCTCCGCCCTGGCCTCTCTGACGACGCGCGCTCTCGTGGGCTCGGCAGAGACCTCCCAGGCGAACCAGTACTCGTGGCCCGGCCAGCCGTGGCGGTCGACGTGTCCCGAAACGCGCCTATCCTTCATCGTGGCGATTTCTGCGGACTTTGTCCTGGAGAACGACCACGACGGATCGAACAGGAGCGACGCCTTCTTGCCCTTCGGGAACGTGAAGCGGAAGAGCGACACATGCTTCGTGCACGTCGCCTCCACCTTCGTTCCGCATTCAAGCGTGGCGGTGTAGTATCCCGGTGACGCCTTTTCCGTAGCCTTGTCGAAACTGGCAGAATAGTCGCGCCTCAGCGCATCGTCAGGGTCATCGGCCGAGGGCATGAATCCAAGGTCTGTGAACTCAGAGCAGCCTGTCCCGCTCAGATGATTCTGCGAGAAGCGCCTTATGCGCTTGTCGCCGTACTGGTAGGCGGAGCAATGTTCCCAGCCGGAGTGGCTGGTGTCAGGACCTGGCTGGACCATGCCGAACGGATACGCGGCCGCCGGAGTGGTGTGGCCCGTGCCGCCTGAGCCGATGAACGAATCGGCGAACTCAAGCACGTCTTCGGCCCACTTCGCCTTCTCAGGCCCCTCGGCGGAATCGACTATATACGACACCTTAGCGGTCAATTCTCCAACGGCAACAATGCCCACCACAAGAGCCCACAATCGCGCCCAGCAAAGACAACTCGGCATTTTACAGGCCCGTCCGCGTTTTTCATTAATTATCGTTTTCATTCGTTCTCCTTTTCTAAGCATTGGGGACTGTCCCCGCTAGGTGTTGGGGACTGTCCCCTCGACCGCCGCGATACGGCGGGCGATGTCGTCGATCTCGGCGATGTCGAGAAAACCGATGTCAAGCACATCCGCAGCATTGTTCTTCAGCACCCAGGCAATCGACTGGTCCATGCGCCCTTCCTTGGCTATAGCCCCTTCGCCAAGCACCTTCATCCCGATCACGCCCTTCCCGGCGGCGTGCAGTCTCCGTACCTGCTCAAGCGCCTCGTCTGGCTTGAGTCCCATCTTGCTTCCAAACGGGTTGATCTGCACATGCGCCACGTCAAGCCACTTCGTGTCGGCAGCGAGCGGAAGCGACTTCGCGCCGTGGAACGAGCAGCCATGGGCGCGGATCTTTCCTGCCTTCTTGCAGCGCTCAAGCCCCTCCATGTGTATCTGGAGACTCGTCGGCCAATTGGGCTGGAACACGCAATGCAGCTGCAGGATGTCAATGTAGTCCGTCTTGAACTCCCGGAGGAAACGGTCAACGGAACTCTCGACGTCGGACTTGTCGGCCTCGGGAATGCCGCCGCCCATGAACCAGTACTTCGTGCAGATTACGTACGACGAACGCGGAAACGGAGAGAGCGCCTCGCGCAGCACCGTGTGGGTGCCGTAGCTGTCGGCAGTGTCGAAGAACCTTATTCCCCGCTCGTATGCGGCGCGCACCAGCTTCACCGCGCCGTCGTGTCCGTTGCGGCGTACCATTCCGCTGGAGCGGTTGCCGGACTTCACGCCTGTTCCGAAGCCAAGACGCGACGTGCGAATGCCCGTGCCGCCGAGCGACACTTCGTCCCACGCCGAGAACCTGTTCTTCGCCTTCGGCGCGGCAGACGTCTGCTCAACGCAGTTCGTCGCGCCAAACGCAACCTGTCCCGCGCCAAACGCCGCTAGCGATCCAACGAACGAACGCCGGTCCAGAGATCCGGCCTTTCGGCGCGATGCGCCTTCATTATGGGCGGCTGCCATTGGAACACCTCCAGTCGTCTCAGGCCGACGCGAAGCGACTGGAGGCGGCGGACCAGTTCAGGTGGCCGTCGACAATCGCCTTGACGTATGCGGCGCGGTTGTTCTGCCAGTCGAGATAGTAGGCATGCTCCCACACGTCGATGGTGAGAAGCGGCTTCACGTACTGCTGCCTGCACGGCGTGTCGGCGTTGCCTGTACTCTCCACGAGGAGTTTTCCGCCCTTTGCGACGAGCCACGCCCAGCCGCTTCCGAATTGCCTAGTGGCGGCTTGGGAAAGCGCCTTCTTGCAATTGTCAAGCGACCCGAACGACTCGTTGATCGCCTTGAGCAGTTCGGCCGAAGGTTCGCCTCCCTTGCCCGCAGGGGCGAGCGAATGCCAGTAGAAGTCGTGGTTCCACGCCTGGGCTGCATTGTTGAATATCCCGGGATCGTTCAGCTCGCGCGAAAGCCCCACCATCTCCGAGAGCGACAGAGTTTCATAATGAGTTCCGGATATAAGGCCATTCAGTGCCTTTATGTACCCGGCATGGTGCTTTCCGTAGTGGTAGGAAATCGTCTTTGCCGAGATGACGGGCGCAAGCGCGTCTTCGGCATACGGCAGCGGCGGAAGAGCTATCTCCTTCATGGCGGGCTTTCCTCTCTTGGCATCGGCGCACGCGGCCAGAGCGGCGCACGCCGCGCCTGCCGCAAAATGCCGTCTAGTGATTTCTGTTTTCATGGTAAACATTATAGCACATTTTTCCGCCGTTGCGGGAACAGGCGAAAATAGCCGTCGCGTCTTTGCGCTCCTACAGCCGCTAAAAAAGGCATTGCGCCGAGCTACTGCGCTCTGACCTTCAGCAGGATTCCGTCCTTGACGCTGTCGAGGAATGTTGTGGAAAGCCCGGGAATGGAGCCTATGCGGCTCAGCGCGTTCAAGACCACTCGATCCAAGTTTGGATCGCCGCTTGAAGTGTGAATCCTGTATCGCGTCAATCGCCCGCCATTTCCGAACGCAAGATCAAGAATGGGGGACTGCACGCCTGCCCAGTTAACGCTCTCCTTGTCGCACTCCGTCTGGATGACGCGCTGGATGATAATCAAGCAACGCTGCACTTCGTCTTGCGCAATCTGATTCTCGGCTCCTATGCGGTAGCCCTGGTTCATGAGGCGCATGAACTCTTCCGGCGAGAGCGGCTTGTCCTTCGCCGTGGCGCTGCCATACTTCTTGATGATTTTCGGCGGGTCGATCTTTGTGGCCCCCTTCCGCAGATCAACTGGCTGTGGAGCGGGAACGGGCTTGTTGATCAACTTGGCACCTATGCGAAGATCGACCTTCTCCTTCGGCTTCGGCTTTTCCTGAGTCTTGGGTTTAGGCTTCTCCACGATCTTCTCTACAGCCTCCACCTTGGGATCGGGCGCTTTGGGCGGCTCGATTGGCTTGGGCGGCGGCTTCGGCTGCTCAATCGGCTTGGGCGGCGGCGGATTTGGATCCGGGTTGGGATCGTCAGTCTGCTCCGCCCATGGCGGAACAACCGTCATGTCGATGGGGATTATCACTTCCGGAGGACGCGTCACGATCAAGCCCATTATCCACAGGAATCCGAACAGCCCGACATGGAACAAAACGGAGTACACCAGCGCCCGCGTGGTGAATGGTCCAGATTTGGAAACGCTCTCGTACATGATGACGCGCCCCCGTGGCTATTTCTCCTGCGTGACGATGGCCATCTTGCGCACATGGCAGTCGTACACGATCTTTACAACTTCCATTACGGCACCGTATTCCAGGCGTTCGTCGCCGCGCACATGAACGGGCACATCAGGATCTGCCGCGACCTTGGCCTGAAGGTCTTTCCTTAGGTCCTCGAGCGTAATGGGCACATTGTTCATGAACACGCGGTGGTTAACGTCCACGGTGATCACGTTCGCCTTCGCGTTCTTGGTGGGAAGAGTGTCCGTCTTGGCGCGCGGCAGCATGATCGAGACGCCCTGCTCGAGCGCGGGGATGGTGAGCATGAACGTGACTAGCAGAAGAAACGTGAGGTCGATGAGCGAGTTCATGTCGATCGACGCCTTCGAGCCGCCGATGCGGCTGGAATGTCTATTTCTGCGGCTCATCAGACAGACCTCTCCTCCTGATACTCAAGGCTGATGCGCCCCACGAGATCATCCTCGAATCCCTCCATCGCAGAGAGGATTCCGCGCACCATTGACATGAGGACGTTGTGCATGGCCACTCCGGGTATGGCGATTATGAGGCCCACTACGGTTGTCACGAGGGCGGAGGAAATCGCGGGGGCCATTGTGGCGATGGTGGCGGAGCCAGCCGCGCCCATGTCGGCAAAGGCGTCCAGCACGCCCCACACCGTGCCGAGAAGGCCTAGCATCGGCGCGAGCGCAACAACTGTGGCGATCACGCCCATGCCCCTCTCGACGCGTATCGACTCCTCGTCGAGCGCGTGTTCGGCCAGCGACTTCACAAGTCCCATCTCGTGCTTCGTCAGCACGGCGGGCAATCCGCCCTGCCCGTTTTTGATCATAGCATCCCGCGTCTTCGGCGACAGCTGCTTGATCGTGCGGTCGCATGTGCTCCAGTAGATGTTTTCAATCGGAGAGTGCTCGCTCTCCCTTCGATTGAGATAGTGGTTCAGCACGCACGGCTCGCCCATCACGTCGCGCGTGACGCGCCGAGAGACATTCTGGATTCCCCTCAGCTCCCTCCATTTGCCGATGATCATCGTGTACATCACCACGCTGCCGAGCAGCTGGATGAGCACTATTCCGCGGCCCATCGCGCTCGACTGCAGATATCCGCTCATAAGCGAATTAGCGAAAAACTCAACCATTTGAATACTCTCCGTTTTTAACCGCCGAGGTCACCTGGCCTTCTGGCGGAAGATCCTGTCTTGACTTGCCGCACGCGGCAAGCACCTTGTCCGTAGTCTGAAAATGCGCCTTGCAGTGGTTCATCAGCCACGTGGGGCCGTGCTCGCGCGTCATCCGCTCGGCGATCTCACGAACGCGCGGGTCGCTGCTGCCGATCGGCACCACGCCGAGAGGCGCCTGCGCCGAAGGGTCAACGTCGTGCGCCATGTCGCAGAGAGCGCGCAGGAACGCGTCGCGGGCGAGCACCGACGCCGCCGCCACGGCCATGGAGTAGCTCTCGGCCTTGTGGCGCTGCTCCACCGTCACCGCCTTGCCGCGCGTCTTGAGGGCGCGCTTTATCGTCGACTCCGTGGGCGCGAACTGGTCCACCACCACGAGCGGACACGACGGCTGCTTCTCGAGCAGCTCCTCTATGCACGTGCCGTGCGCCCATGCGAGCAGACGGTTCACGTTCTTCATCTTCGCGTAGAGGCGGTTGTACGCCGCGGGGCCGATCTTCACGGTCGCGTATCGGCTCTCGCCCAGCAGCTTGCGGATCATCGTGGCCATGCTCATCAGCACGGCGTTGTTCGAGATGAGCTTGCAGTCGCGCACTCCGCCGTCGTCCACATGCTTCACGTCGCGCGAGTCGTACCACACAACGCGCATCTTGCGCATCTCCTCGGCGATTGCGTCGTCCACATAGCAGCACGCCACGGCGAGCGGACCAAAGTAGTCGCCCTTCCCTGACTCGTCGCTCCCCGCGTGCGCGCCGCGCGCCGCGGGCGCGCTGGGCGCCGTAGGATCCGGCAAGCCTCCACCCATCGTCACCGGCACCACTCCGCCCGGCTCGAGGAAGAACTCCACGAAGTCCTGCGCCTTCGAACCCTGCACGCACAGCTTACGCCTGCCGTGCTTCACCTTCTCGTACAGCGCGCAGTTGAATCCATCGCCCTCTGCCGCGGCCAGCGCGTACTGCACCTTGCGCGGACGATAGCATCCCCCGGCGATGAGCCCCAGGAACTTCTCCTGCTGCCCTTCGTCGAGTTCAAAAGTATAACATGTCTTCTGCTCTGGCATCTTGTTCGTCGCGCTCGGCGCGTCCTCCCGGCCGCCACTCCGGCACCTTCGGGACACAGTGTTTGAATTATATCAAATCACGCGCCGCCGGGCAAGACGAGAGGCGCGAATTTTGTCAAATGACGGTAAGCGCGACTGGACGATGGAGTCCGCCGAGAGCCGAAACCTGCTTGAAGACGCCAGTGTCGGCGTCATAGCGCATGACAAGCACTTCTCCCGAACGTTCGCACGCGACCAGCGCCGTCGTGGGCGAGACGAAGATGAAGTCGCGCGGCCAGTTGCCCGACAGGAGCGTGCGCGCCTTGAAGCGCAGCGTCCCCGTCGTTTCGTCGTAGTCGAAGACGGCAAGCGAGTTCTCGCCCCGGTTCGAAACCACCACGCGCCCCATCTCCGGCGAAAAGCGTATCGCGGCGGCGATCGAGAGACCGGCGCTTGGCTCGGCAGTGGACGCCGAACAGAGCTGCGTGAAGCCGGAATGCGCGTTCCATTCGAGGGACGCCACCACATTGCCAAGTTCGCTGACGAGGAAGGCAAGGCGTCCGTTTGGATGAAAGAGCAGATGACGCGGACCCGCACCTGCGGGACGCGTGCGGAATATGCGTCCTCTCGGATATTCGACAATTTCGTCCAGCCCCAGATCCACCACGCATGCGCCCCTGCCGTCGGGCGTTGGCACGGCCTGATGGCAGTGCGCCGAGTTCTGGCGCGGCAGGTTTGGCCCTGACCCCTCGTGCTGGCGGCGCACGACGTCGCCGAAGCATCCGTCACGCAGCACGACGCATCCCGCGCACCCACCCAGATAGTCTGCCCACAGCGCACGGCCGCCATCGGGCATTACGGAGACGTGGCACACGCACGTTCCAATTGAAACGGAATCCACGAGCTCAAGCCCGTCAGCGCCGAAGCGGAACGACGCGAGGCCTTCGCCCGTGCACGAATAGAGAAACCTGCCGTCGGGAGAGACTGCCTGGTAGATGGCGTTGGAGACTGGATATTCGCGGACGATGCACATCGCCCCGGTCGCCTCGTCCAGCTCAAGCGCCTTCAGTCCGTTGGGATGGGCTTCGTCCGCATAACATCCAAGATAGACCGTCATGGGCGCCTCTCCTTCCGCACGCCGGTCAGCGCGCCCACCACGCGGGCGGCACCTGGTAGTTGAGATAGCCGGTGTCGAGATAGTCCGTCACCTTCATGTCGTTTCCGATGAGGCGCAGCGAACGCTGGAACGGAACGTCGTGCGAGACGGGCGAGCCCCACGCGGCGAAGCCGGACCATTTGTACATGTTCTCCCATTCCTTGCCGCGCAGGTGGTGCCACGTCGTCTCGATGAAGCCGAAGCCGCCGATCTTCACGATGTGGTCGGACATCGACTTCATCTCCGCTCCGTTCGTCCAAGGACAGGCCGCCACCGGGAAGCCCTTCTCCTTGAAGTACGTCATCGTCGGCCAGGGTTTGCCGTCCTTGCTCTTGGTCTGCTTCCAGTACTGCCAGTCGCAGATGACGATGTCCTTGGGCAGTTTGTCGAGGATGGATGCGGTCTCCTTGCTGCCGAACTTGATGAATCCCTTCCAGCGCGGGTCGTTCGCGTCCAGCAGCATGTCGTGCCACATCATCGCCTGCGCGCCGCGGGACCGGATGAACTCCGCGATTCCGGAGATGTGCTTCAGCAGCAGTTCGTCCTTGGGGTACTTGACGCACGCCGGACACGTCTGCGCGCCGAACGCCTCGTCGCAGCCGATGTGGAAGAACGGCGGGTTGCCGAAGTTCTCGTGTATTTCCGCGATCAGCTCCCTCAGGACGCGCTGCGTCTCGGGGTTGGAGATGCACCAGCTCCATCCGTCCCAGTTCGAGGAGCCGTTGACCGCCTGCCGCGGAGCCGGCTCGTAGAGCGGCTCATACTCGGGATGAAGGTCGAGCACGCTGTGCTTGATCGTGCAGCCGCGCGAGGACGAGGCGTGGCCGTAGCAGTTGATCTGCGGGATGAGCGTGATGCCGATGTCCTTGCCGATCGCCACGAGGCGGCGCACCTCCTCCTTCGTCATGTTCGCATGCGGCCAGCCCCACCACGGATGCTTTTCGCTCTTGTACATGCCCCACGGCTCGATGATCGCGTAGTTGAACTTCATCAGCGCCGCAAGGCGGATGGCGCGCTCGATCTGCTGCGGACGCGTCTCCGGGAACCAGCAGAGGTGCACGGCGCGGAACGCGAGGTGCGGGCGGTCCGTCATCTTCAGCTTCGGCAGCAGATGCCCTTTCGACTTAAGCGTGCCGCGCTGCGCGATTGCAAGCTGGCGCAGGGTGTACGACGCCCAGCGCGTGCCCGCAAGCGAGTTCGCCGCGATCTTCACGCCGTCACTGGCGGTGCTCGCCACATACGCCTCGTCGCCCGCATCCGGCTTGAGCCCCGTCGTGCCAGACTTCACCTTCGGCGCGGCATCACCGTACCACTGCCTGTAGTGCGCCTGAAGCCACTTGGCCGCGGCGGGATCGGGACACTCCAGCGTGACGGTAGTCGCCGCATCGAACGGCACGAACGACGTCTTCTCCCATTCAAACTTCTGGTACTTGCCAGCAGCGGAGACATGCAACGCAACAAGGCACGCAACTATTGCAAAGGTCTTGATTTTCATTAGAGCTCCTTTAACTTCTCGACGCCAATTATACCAAATCCTCTGCCCGCGCGCCATTGCCAAAATGGTCTCAGCCGCGTACGAGACCGGCGACCATTACTATCAGCACTAGAACTGGAATGACGAGCGTGTAGTGCCACTTCATCCAGTCGGGCATTCCAGGTCCGCTTCCTTCCGAGACTGACGCCCTGAACGCCTTCCATCCCCAGCCGATTCTGCCGTTCACCACGAAAAGCCCCTGCGCCAGCGCGCCCAGCGGCAGCCATATCTGGCTCACGGCGAAATCCTCCCACTTCAGAACTCCGTCGAACAGCACGCAGGGCATCGACAAAGCCGCAACCGCCAACGCCACCACCGCAGTCGCCGCCGCGCGGCGCATGCCAAGGGAGTCCATCAACCCCGCTATCAGGCACTCGAAGACGGCGATCACCGTGGTGAGCGCGGCAAACGCAAGGAAGAGAAAGAACAGAAAACCCCAGAACACTCCGCCAGGCATCTGCGCGAACACCTTCGGAAGCGCCACGAAGATGAGTCCCTGCCCTGCCGTGTACGCGATTCCGTACGCGGAGCACGCCGGAAAGATAACGAGGCCCGCGAGCAGCGCCACCACAGTGTCTATCGCGATTATCAGCCCAGTCTCCTTCACGAGCGAATGCTCGCGCCCCACATAGCTGCCGCATATCGTCATCGAGCCTATGCCGAGCGAGAGCGTGAAGAACGCCTGCCCCATCGCATCGAATATGGAACTCCACGGATGCGCAATGAACCGCGACCAGTCTGGCCTGAGGTAGAAGGCCAGCCCCTCCGCGGCGCCGGGCAGCGCAACCGCACGCACGGCCAGAACGCCGAGGAGCGCGAGAAGGCTCACCATCATGAACTTCGTCACCCTCTCAACGCCCTTCACCACGCCCGCCAGGCACACTGCGGCCGCCACCGCAACAGCGACAAGCATGAACGCGGCGCATGTGCCCACGCTTGACGAAAGGGCGCCAAAGGCCGCGCTGGGATCGGCTGGCGGACGCGCGCACGCGTAGTCGGCCGTGTACTTGAGTATCCATCCCGCGACGTCGGTGTAGTATATCATCAGAACGAAGCATCCGCTCGCGAGCGCCGCTCCCAGCCTTCCCCACCATCCTGCGTGTGCAGGCGGCGCAAGCTCGCGCAGCGCCTTGGCAAGGCTGCGACCCGCACCGCGTCCAATCCCAAGCTCAACCGCGAGAAGCGGAAATCCCAGCAGCGCAAGAAACGCGAGATACACGAGAACGAACGCCGCGCCGCCGTTCTGGCCCACGATGTACGGGAAGCGCCATACATTGCCCAGGCCGACTGCGGAACCAGCAGCCAGCATGATGAATCCAAGTCTGCTCGCCAGGCGCTCCCTCACCGATGGTCATCCTCCTTCGCAGAGCGAACGAATCAAATTTCGCAAGGGCCGGTCACACCTGCTCAACGGCCCAGCAGGCGCAACGACGGCCGTTCCTGAAGCATTCCGGCGGCTGCTCCATGCTGCAGCGGTCCTGGACGGAAGAGCAGCGCGGCCAGAACGCGCAGCCGTCCGGCCAGGCATCGGGCGGAGGCACTGTGCCGGGAATGTCCGCAAGCGGCGCATCGCGCGGCGCGTCAAGAGCCGGCACGGCCGCCAGCAGGCCCTTTGTGTAGGGGTGGCGAGGATTTGAAAGCACGTCCAGCACGGGGCCTCTCTCGACGATGCGCCCGGCGTACATCACGTTGACTTCGTCCATGCGCCCTGCAACGAGGCCGAGGTTGTGGGTGATGAGCAGCACGGCCATGCCCGTCTCGGCGGCAAGAGAGTCGATGAGCTCGAGCACCTGCTTCTGCGTGGTCACGTCGAGGGCAGTAGTGGGCTCGTCCGCCACAAGGAGGTCCGGCGTGGCGGCAAGCGCCATTGCTATCATGCAGCGCTGCTGCTGTCCGCCAGAGAGCTCGCAAGGATAGGCGTGCGCCGCGCGCGCGGGGTCGGGCAGGCCGGTGCGGGAGAGAAGTTCGATGATGCGCGCGTTCTGCGATTTCTTGTCCATGCCCTTCGGCAGGGCCTCGCGGATCTGCTCCGCTATGCGCATTACCGGATTGAGGGAGTCGCTTGGGTTCTGGAAGACGTACGCGATTCGTCCGGAGAACTTCGTCTCGCCAGAGATGAACGCGCGGTCGGTGGGCGAGAGGCGGGCAAGCGAGAGCGCGGTGAGCGACTTGCCGCATCCCGACTCTCCCACGATCGCCACGCGTCCATGCTCCGGAACGGAGAACGAGACGTCCCTCACCGGCACGGTCTCGCGCCCCTCCAGATGGAACGCAATTCTCAGATTCTTAACTTCAAGCAGCATTTGAACGAGTCCTATTCTTCTGAAACGATTCTTGACGCCGTCCGCACCTCGAACACGCTATGCCGAGACAATCAAACGACACCGCAAGACGAAACGAAATGATTATATCAAACCCGCCCCTCATTTGCAACTCGTGCGGCCGCCTTGATATTCCCGTTCGATCCACGCCATGAGGAAATCCACGATGCCGCGCTGGCGCGCCTCCGGAATGTCCGTTCCGCGCGGCACCTTCCACCATTTCTCGAGGCAGCCGCGGCAGCATGTGGCCGTGGCGTGCTGGGCCACGAACACGGGGTGGCCGCGCATGGGCGTCTGCCGGCCGTCGTTGGGCGGATGCGCCACAGCAAGGCGCGTGCGGACAAAATCCTCGGCGTGGCGACGGATCGTCTCCATCCCCTTCTCGTCGATGTAGCGCCTGTCGGCCTGCGAAAGATGGAAGCGCGAACGGAACCTCGATCTCGCAAGACGCGCAAATGCGGAGATTTGTCCTTTGGTGGGCATGAAGACATTATAGCATTTACAGAGATTTCCGTGTGCAGTATTTGCGCCAGCAGCGTCAACCAATCGCAGGCGGCTCGCGAAAAGCCTTGCGTTTTGACGGCAATTTATGTAAAATCTATGGACAATTTCCAAACCAAAAGGAGTCTTAATGAGCTGCAAAGGCGTTTCAATGGTTGGCATGGGGGTGTCGCGCCGTTCGTTCATCGCGCGCGCGGGGGCTGCCGCGGCAGTGCCGTGGCTGATACCGGCATCGGTACTGGGGCGCAACGGCGCGGTGGCGCCGTCCAACCGCATCGTCGTGGCTGGCATCGGACTTGGCGGACGCGGCCAGGGGGTGATGCGCAGCTGGGTGCTGCCCGAGAAGGACGTGCAGTTCGTCGCCATCTGCGACGTGTGGAAAAACCGCCGTGACCAGGTGAAGCACATCGTCGATGCGCACTACGGCAACAAGGACTGCAAGACGTACATCGACATGCGCGAGCTCCTCGCCCGCACCGACATCGACGTGATCCACACCGCCACGGGCGACCGCTGGCACGCAGGCGTATCGATCGCCGCCATGAAGGCCGGCAAAGACGTCTACACCGAGAAGCCCGCCTCTATGACCGTGCGCGAAGGCCAGGCCGTCGTGGCCACGGCCGCCAAGTACAACCGCGTCTATCAGGCCGGAATGCAGCGCCTGAGCGAGCCCAACTTCGTCGTCTGCAACGAGCTTCTGCGCCTCGGCCGCCTCGGCGAGGTGAAGACCGTCTACGCCCATCTCGCACCAGGCGGTAACCTCTACCTCCACCGCGACTGGCTGCCCGCCGAGCCTCTGCCGCCGCGCGACGTGATCGACTGGGACGCCTGGCTCGGTCCCTGCCCGTGGCGCCCATACAACCACGCCTACCTCCCCAGCGGCTGGCACCGCGACCACGACCTCTACACCGGCATGATCGGCGAATGGGGCTCTCACACCTTCGCCCAGTGCCACCACGCGATCGGCGCGGAGTCCACATCGCCCGTGTTCTACCCCTGCATGCACCGCGCCATTCCCGACGGCATGCGCATGCGCTTCGCCAACGGCATGGAGATGGTGGCCGTTCGACAGGGTTGGCACGGCACGTGCGGCGTGAGATACGTCGGCTCCGAGGGATGGGTCTCGTGCGCGGACGGCTACACGCGCCCCGAGGCGTCGAAGCCATCGCTGCTCGCAGACTACGACAAGATCCTCGCCGACTACTGCGTGCGCACCGGCTTCACCGGGCAGAACCACATGCGCCAGTTCTTCAACTCCGTAAGGTCCCGCACCAAGACTGTCGCCAACCCCGTCATCATGCACCGCTCCATGACAAGCGTGCACTGCGCCAACATCGCCCAGTGGCTCGGCCGCGACATGAAGTGGGACCCCGTGAAGGAGCAGTTCATCGGCGACGACGAGGCCAACCGCATGCTCTCGCGCACGCAGCGCGCAGGATGGGAAGTCGTTTAGCGGCTGGAGGTGCGGATGAAGAAAGTGTTTCTGATCTGCTGCATAGTTGGGTTTACCACGATGGCGGAGCCTCTGCCGCAGCCGGAGTTCGCGGATGCAGGCGCGTGCGCAAATGTTGCGCTCTCGGCGCTGTCCGCCTCCGGCGAGCTTTCATTCTCACTCTCGTTCGCGCCCGGCTCGTCCAACAACGTCGAGGTCGCCTTTGGTGCAGACCTTGACGGCGACGGAAAACTTTCGCCTGACGAACGGCGCATGGAAGCGGGATGGGATCGCGGCGCATGGTTCATGTGCGACGCTGGAGGGGAAATGGTGATGCAGATGGCGCAGCCCTCGGGTAGTGTTGCACGCGAGTTCCGATGGAACCTTCGGTTAAAACGCGGGCGCGTACCGACGCGGCTTTCAGCGACCGTTGACGGTGCGCCGTTATTCTACGAAGTTGCGTCCGCTCCTCCGGGATGGCTCTACGAGCCCGAGTGGAACATGGCCTGCGTCATCGTGCGCGGTGCTGGCGTCGGCGGGGAGATGGGCGAGGTGAAGGCCACAATTGACGGAACAGTTCTGAAATTTAGGTGATGGCGTACTACCAGACAGTTGTGGAGACGTTTCGCGGCATCGTATTTCATATGTCGCTTGCGTTTCTTGCCGTCCTGATCTTGGCATCTGCGACTGCGTGGCTAGCGAAAACCGTTGCCGTACCACTACGCAGACTGGTCGGCAGGGGTGTCGTGCGCGTTGCGCTTGCTGCGGCGATGGTTGGAACGGGCATAACTGAGAGCTTCAGCAAGCACACGAACGACCCGCCGATGCTCATGCTGTCAAGCGGCGTTCGCGGGGCGACCGCCCTGCCGCCCGTCACGCCAGTGAACATCTCGGACGGGTGGCGCGTGGCGGAGACGCGGGAAGGCTGCGAAATGGCAGGGCGTGATGACCTCATCGCGCCGCACATCCATGAGCCGTGGCTTGCGCGCGGCGGCTTCGAGGATGTGACACGTATATTCGCAGACGGATGGCTCTTCCCATGGCGCGATGGATTCGCGGACAGTCTGATGGTGTTTTCGGACGGGGAGATTCGTCTTGGGCTGCGCACTTCATACTTCCCGCGTCTCTTTGATGCGCCGCTCGCGGTGGTGCCCGCGTTCAACTGGCATCTGCTACCCGGCGGCGTCTCGAACGTGTTCTGGCATGCGGCGACGCCGTCCAACTCACTTGTAGTCACATGGGAGAACGCGCCCGTCAATCGCGATGCCAACTGCCTCACGAACTTCCAGGCGGAGTTTTTCGCGGATGGGCGGTTTTCGTATCGCTATGACGACCGCGTTGTCGCCTATACGCCGGTGTTCCCGTTTGACTGGGACAACGACGGGATTGAGAACACCGTCGATCCCGATCCACTTGCCGCCGGACCCGACGCCCACGGCACGAACGCCGAGTGGCACAACGTTCTTTGTTCCAATATCGTCAACTCAAACGCCTACTATTTCGTGGATATCGTGGCGGAGCGCGGTCCTGCGCCGATCTACTTCGTGGGCGACCGTGGGAGCCGTATCGGCGATCCTGTCGTCGTGGCGTACGGCGGAGAGACGAACCGAGTGCCGCTCCTCATGGGCGTTGAGTACGTTGTGACGTCCACGGTGCCAATTGCTGTTTCCATTCCAACCAATTCCGCGCCGTCCGGCGCGGACGCATGCCATGCGGCAATTACGACCAACGGCGTTGCCAACTACGCCGTGCAATGGCCACTCGAGTTCGGGTTTGCCGCGGCATCGGGCGGCGGCTACGAGGTGGTGGTGTGGCCGTTCGATCCGGGCGGGGAGTTCTCGTGGCATCCGGAGTTGCAAGGCGGCGCGATGCAGGGTGTGCAGCTTCGCGCCTTCGGTTGCTCCTACACCTCTGTGAGCAACTGGATCGGCTTCTCGTGCGGTATGGGCGGCAACTGCGGATGCAATGGATGCTCGATTGATGGGGCGTATTCCCTCGAAGGGGCATTGTTCACGTTGCCGTCGGTATGGTGCGGCTGCAGCGCCGCTGGATCTGTCGGCGGCACGAACGAGCCGCCGTCGGCTCCGTCCGTTTCCGTGTCGTTCGATAAGCCAGTCGTGCTCTACGAGGATGCCTACACAAACGCGCCCAACGAAGTGGCGGCGAAACGCTCCACCCGTACGACTCTTTCGGTTTCAGCCTACGGCGGGAATGCGGGCGGGATGCTCTACGTCTCGGGAGCGAACATCGGCAAGCTCGTCCGCGTTGGCGTAAGCGCGGTCACGTTCCCCTACGCGGCGTTTGTTCCGCCGCAAGGCAGCGTGTCCCTCTCGATTGAATACGAGGCGGAGACGCATAGTGATTTCCAGAATGACATTGTCGTAACCGCGACGTTTCAGCCGGCTGGCGGTGGAATGGTCTGCACGGAATCTGCCTCCGCTACTACTGCAGAAATCACCGTAGAGGCGGAAGCCAACTTCCCGACAAACAAACACAGGCACGTGTTCGGCCCGGCGGAGATAGTATCATATTCGATAGCCCCACCTGGTGTTAGCGCCACATTGCAGGGGGAAGTGCCGTTTCATGGCATGCATGACCATTTGCAGGGAAGGATCACCATGCCGCGCTGTGCCTCCCAATTCTCAATGGTGGCGGCAAATGGCGACACATCGCTGGCGCTGCCTTTTACGGTAATTGAACCCGAGGCAATTTTGTCAATTGACAGTGTTGTGCTGCCGTCGGAGGATGATTGGAAAAACGTAATGAACACGACTCCGCTTCAGGAGGGCGACATTGGTTCCGTTTTCCACGTGAACATGTCGCTAAAACCGTCGTACGTTTCATTTGACGCACTAGGCGTCATGGAATTGTATGCCACCGCGACAGATGTCCAAGGATTCTTTACTAATGCGGTGTTTAACGGCCATTTAGATCACGATGCCGACGCAGGCGCCTTTAGACATATTTCTGTCAATGAGAATAACACGGTTGGAACCGGGGACAATGTTCTTTTCACATTGAACAGCGCTTTTCTGCCGTACCTGCGGCACGGGACTTTCAAACTGGAAATTCCAGTTGTATGGTATGTTGAAGACGAGTCATCCACCAACAGACTTGCCGTGTTTGAGGCCAGAAATACCGTGCATGACAATGCAGACGTTACGGTGTCAAAGTATGCGATCTCCGTAACCCGAGGAACGAACAATCTGTACACAACATCAAGACGGGGGAAATGACCATGAATTGCAGTAAGGTGGGAGCGATTATTGTAGAAAGCATGTTCTGCATCGCAACGGCTCTTGCAACGGAAATACCGAGCGAGCAGGAGTTTGCGGAAATACGGTCTCAAAGGTTTGGTGCAGAAATGCGCGCAAAGGCCATGCAGGTGATTGCAAAAATCTGGAAGATCCGGAGTTCTTCTGCAGAGGACGACAAATGTGAACTCGACACTCGCCTGTCTAATGCATTTCTGGAGGCCCCGCCGAAGTTCGGAGCAGAGAACGTTTCGCTTACATTGAGGACGCAGTTTTTGAATACGATGCCGGGATTTGACGCATTGCAACCTGATACACGGTTGTGGGATGCCCTGGCCAAGCATCTCCTTGTTGCGTCCAGCGTTCCTCAAGACACACTCGACGGCAAGATGTCTAAAGCAAAGGAAGAGGACGAACGGTTGATTGCCGATGGAAAGATAACACGCCCGCCTTGCCATTTCGGCTATCCAACCACTCCGAACATGGCGAGGGTACAGCGTGAGAAATGGGCGGTGGAAAAGTGGAACGCGGATATTGCGCCCTATCGCCTGGCATTGCTGAAGAAATACGCCCCGCTGCTTGCCAAGTTCTTGAAGAGACTGGATGAAATGCAGCGAACACAGTTCCAGCGTCGTTTCTCGAAGAGAGCCTGTCTCACCCAAGAAGAGGAGTTGCGCTTCTTCGGCACGGTTTCGGACCGCCGCAATGCCAATGCGAACGCGCACAGGCAGGAGGCTTTGAAGTGAAACACCTGTACGAGAGCTTGCGCGTGTGCGCGAAGGAGGAGGAAGTCAAGGCCGAGTTCTGCAAGTTCTTCAAGATGAAGATCTTCGCCCTGCGCGGCATCGACCACTACACCGAGCGCGTCCTATTCGAGTTCAAGTACGACCGCAACTTCCGGAACCCGGAGAACGTGGCGCGCGTGCTGGCGCAGGTGATGTACTACGCCCGGATGCTGAAGTTCGGCGCGGGGCTCACCAAATATCCGCTGCCGCCGTACATCTGCGTCGTGGACAAGAACGAGGCCTTCTTTGCCGAGACGAAGGACTACGCGAAGTTCTACGCCGCCAAGGGCGACCGCTACGACTGGGACCGCGCCCCCTCCACTCCCTGCCCCAAGCTCGTGGAGGACATGCTCTCATCGTTCGTTTTAAAGGGAAACAACATAAACAACTTTGAAAAACAACTTTCTGGTGAGGCGCGGGCTAACTCGCCCGCGCAGACCACCTCCAAGGCTGCCGCGCCGGTTGGCGCGGCAGAGAAAGAAAAAGTTGTTTTTACAAGTTGTCCCGGTTGTTTCCAATTACCATATATCTACGACCTCACCAACCCGGCAGAGGAGGAGCAGTTCGTCGCCAAGTGCCGCGAACGCCTCACCACGCAGGCGACCTTCCTCGACCTCCTCGACAAGAAGGCCATCACCGAGGAGAACTTCCTCGACGTGTTCGCCTACTGGGACGGACTCTTCGGACCCTACGTGCGCAACGGTAGAAAATCCTCCGAATACTTCCTCTCCGACATCGAGCAGGGCAAGTCCATCGTCGCGCAGGGCGGACAGGTCCTCTTCTCCGTCTCCGGCGCGGAGGGCTACATCCCCAAGACGCTCCAGCCCGAGAAGTATCTCCACTTCTGGCAGAACTACGAGAAGGTGCTGCCGTCCGCCATGATGCGCATCCGCCAGATGGCCGACCGCCTCACCGAGGACTTCCGCCGCCGCTTCACGGGCGAGTTCTTCACGCCCGTCGAATTCGCCGCCAAGGGCCTCGAATACATCGAGCGCACCGTCGGGCGCGAATGGTGGAAACGCGGCAACGTGCGCCTGTGGGACATGGCCGCCGGCACGGGCAACCTTGAATTCCGGCTGCCGTCCTCCGCGCTCCAGTACTGCTACATCTCCACCCTCGAGGCCGAGGACGCCAAGTACTGCCAGAAGATTTTCCCCGCCGCGACGTGCTTCAAGTACGACTACCTCGCGGACGACATCCCCGCCCTCGCCGGACAGATGACGTTCGGCCAGACGCGCAAGATGCCGTCCAACCTCGTCGCCGACCTCGCCAACCCGGACATCACATGGATCATCCTCATCAATCCGCCGTTCGCGACGGCCAACACCGTCGGCGGCGAGACGGGCAAGAAGTCCAAGGACACGGTCTCGATGACCACGCTCCGCGAGTGGATGAACGAGGAGGACTACGGCGAGGCGAGCCGCGAACTGTTTACTCAGTTCCTCTTCCGCATTTCCAAGGAGTTCAAGGACCGGCAGGCGTACCTCGGGATGTTCTCGAAGCTGAAGTACATCAACTCCAACAACGACCAGAAGATACGCGACGGATTCTTCCAATACCAGTACGAACGCGGCTTCATCTTCCCCATCAAGTGCTTCTACGGCGCGACGGGCAACTTCCCCGTCGGCTTCCTCGTCTGGAACCTCGCGAAGAAAAGGCATCTTGCCGAGCAGGACATCACGCTCGACGTGTTCAACGCGGACGTGGAGAAGGTCGGCACGAAGCGATTCCCGTCCGTGGAACGCACGGCCATGCTCAACAAGTGGTGCCCGCGTCCGAAGTGGGACGGCAAGTCCGTGATGCCCACGTTCGTGAGCGCGTTCAACCTCAAGACGGACAACAAGGACAAGCGCAACCACGTCGCGCCCGACTTCCTCTGCTCCGTGTCGAGCAACGGCGACGATTTCCAGCACACGAACAGTGTGTTCATCCTCTCCGCGCCGTATGCGAATGCGGGCGCGTTCTCGGTGACGCCGGAGAACTTCGAGCGGGCGATGGTGCTCCACGCCGTGAAGAAGATCCCGAAGGCGACGTGGACGAACGACCGCGATGCGTTCTACGCGCCGAGTATGGAATTACCCGCCGAATTCGTCGCGGACTGTGTTGTGTGGTCGACGTTTGCCGATTCCAACTACGCAGTCTCGCTGCGCAACGTACAATACCAGGGGCGCGTTTGGCAGATTGCGAACCAGATGTTTCCGTTCCCGCTGGAAGAAGTACGCCGTTGGTCGTGCGCGCATGGCGACATCGCGGCGCAACTCGCGGCGGCGAACGAAGACAGGTTTCTGGCGACATGGCTTGACGCGCACAAGCTGTCGTCCGAGGCGCGATCCGTCATGAGCGCAGCCCGCACGCTCTACCGCGACTTCTACGCCAACATCACGCACACGCCGTGGATGGATTGGAAGATCGAGACCTGGGATGTCGGCTACTATCAGGTTCGCAACGCGATGAAATCGCTGGGAGGGCCGGCCTCCGTGCCGGCCATGGACGGGACAGCGCCCGTCCCTCCCGTGAAGGCACTCCGCGAGGCGCACGATGCGCTCCGCGCCAAGCTTCTGCCGCAGGTCTATTCCCTTGGATTTCTCAACCCTGACGTGGAGTATTTTGAGTAAACCCTAAGACATGTTAAACAACAAAAAGAAAAGGTAGGACAAGATGAAAAAACTATGCATGATATGCGGCTTGGCCGCGCTGTGCGCGATGGGCGCACCGATGAAACAGCCGGCCTTCCGGATGACCGAGGCGGAGCTTCTCGCGGTGCTGAACGAGAACGGCCTGAACGACAAGGTGACCGCATGCCAGGAGCTTAGCCACGTGGCGACGCCTGCAGCAGTGCCAGCGCTCGCCGCACTTCTCTCGGACGCCACCGAACCCGCGCTCTTCCTCGCCGCGCGCTTCGCGCTCGAGAACACCCCCGGCCCCGAGGCGAAGAACGCCCTTGAGAACGCACTCAAGACGGTGAAGGACGCCAAGCGCCGCAGCGGAATCGAGAAGTCGCTCGCCGCCCGCGCCAATCCCGTCCCCGCCGGCTACGCCGGCGCAAGTGAGAAGCTCACCGCCTTCCCGCCCAAGAACGCCGTGCAGCGCGGCGACATCTCCGCCGTGCCTGCTCTCGTCGAGGCCGCGCTTGGCAGCGGCTTCGGGGCCACCCTCGCGCGCCGCCACCTCGTGGGATTCCCGAACGACGCAATCGTAGGCGAGATGCTCGCCCTTGCCGAAAGTGCCGACTCCAAGAAAGCTCGCCTCGCAGTCGGCGTGCTGGGTGAGCGCCAGGCAAGCGCGTGCTTCGCGAAGTTCTGCGCCATCGCGCGCTCCACGAAGGACGCAGGGCTGCGCAACGAGGTGTTCAAGGCGTTCGCCGCGTTCTGCAGAGTCGAGCAGGTGCCCACGCTTCTCGAACTTCTCAAGGAGATGCCGGGCGAGGACCGCCTCGTGGGCGCAATCGTGCACATGGGCGCGAACTGCTTCAAGCCCGACAACGACTCCATCGAGATAGTCAAGGCGGAGTACGGATGGTACGGCGACGGTTCGGCCAACGCGAAACCGCTCGTCGCCGACGTCACCGCCATGGTGAAGGCGCTTGTCGCAAGCGGCTCTCGCTCGATCATATCCAGCAACCGCCTTGCAGGACAGGGCGGCTTCCCGCACGATCCCGCCCCCGGAAAGCACAAGCTGCTGCGCCTCACCTTCAGGAAGGCCGGCGGACCCGCCGTGACGCTGCTCACACCCGAGACCCAGGAATGCAAACTCGTGGGCAGCACGCTCGACGCGCGCTTCGCCGGTCCGCTTGTGGACGCATGCAAAACCGCCGACGGAAAGTTCCGCGATGCGCTCGTGAAGATCGTCAACGCCCTTGAGCGCAAAGGCGACGTGCAAGGCGCCGATGCCGTTCTCTTCCGCCCCATATTCAACGGCAAGGACCTTGCGGGATGGAGCCAGCAGGACGGCTACTTCTCGGTGAAGGACGGCGTGATCGTGGGCGCCTCAACGCCAGACCATCTCTGCAAGCCCAACCACCACCTCGTCTACACCGCCGAGACGTTCACCGACTTCGAGCTGCGCGGCGAGTTCCGCCTCTCGCGCGGCGCCAACTCCGGCATACAGATTCATTGCAAGCCGCAGTACATCGGCGACAACGGCTACCAGGCCGACATGAACGGCGGCGGAAACTACGTGGGCTTCCTCTACCATCCCCGCCAGCACCTCGTGGGCGAACGCGGGGCAGACGTGACGCTCGCCGCAGACGGCGCGAAGACCGTAGCACGCTTCGCTGACGGCGCCTCGCTGCAGTCGCTCTACCGCATCGAACAGTGGAACGACATCCGCGTGAAGGTGGCTGGCCGCTCGATCACCGTGTGGATCAACGGCGTGCGCACCACGAGCGTGGAGGACGCGCGCGAGGAGTTCTTCCCGTCGAGCGGTCACATCGCGCTGCAGCTGCACCAGGGGCCTCCCATGACGGTGGAGTTCCGCAACCTGCGCGTTCGCTAGAGATGTCGCCATGGGCTACCAGCTGATGGATCTCAAGAGCGCCGCCGCGCATCTCCACATGCAGGAGAACGAGCTGCGGCACTTCGCCCAGAGGGACGAGGTGCCGAGCGTTAAGCGCGGCGAGCAGTTCTTCTTCGAACACCGCGCGCTCGACGAATGGGCGCAGCGGCGGTTGATGTCCATCAGCCACAAGGCCCTAACCACCGAACACCGCGCCGCCATGACCGAACGCCGTCAGGCCGACGGACACGACTTCCACATCGCCGAAATCCTGAGTGCCGAGACGATCGCCCCGATCCTCACCTCGAAGACGCGTGCCGGCGTGCTGCGCGACATGACGGACTTCGCCGACTCAACCGGCCTTCTCTACGACCCAGAGACGCTCTTCGCCGAGCTCAGCGCCCGCGAAGAGGTCGCCTCCACGGCGGCTGGCGGCGGCGTGGCATTCCTTCATCCGAGGTACCACGACCCGTATCTATTCCAGGAGACGTTCCTCGCCCTGGGCCGAACCGCGCGCCCCGTATTCTTCGGCGCGCAGGACGGCACTGCGACGGACCTCTTCTTCCTCATCTGCTGCACCGACCACACCCTGCACCTTCACATCCTCGCCCGCCTCTGCCTTCTCGCGCACGGTACACCTCTCCTCGAGAACCTCCGCGCCGCGGAAGACGCCGCCGCCATGCACGCCGCGCTCAAGGCCGCCGAAGACGAATTCCTCACCCGCGCGTAATGGGCGAAATCTTCGCCATGCAGAAATCCCGCTTCAACATCATCCACGCCATCGTTGCGACAGTTCTTGTGCTTGCAGGCACGCTCGCCAGCAGCCCGGCCGCACTGTGGCGTCAGTTCGTGTACGGCTACGCGAATCCGCTCACAGCCGAAATGATCAAAAAGAGCCTAGTGGCCTGCGGCGTCTGGATGGGCGGCATCGCCGCGGCGTTGTTCATATCCACCCTTTTCTTCAGCCGCCAGAACGATTCCGCAGAGAAACCCAATCGGTTGAAGGCGGTGCGTCTGGCGCTGTGCGTGGCACCCGCCGTAATCGCAGTGGCGTTAGGCCTGCAGCTGCTCACGGCAAAGTCCATAGAATTGATATGGGGCATACGCGCGGCGGACCAGGAGCTGGTGAAGTTCTTCATATCTCCATCCTGCACCACCTCGCTCAAGACGCACATCGTTCTCTCCATCCTGCTGCAGGCCCCAATCGTAGAAGAGTGTCTGTTCCGCGGTGTAATGTTCCGCGGATTCGCGCGTTCGCTCCCCATGCCCGTTGCAATGGCCATATCCGGCTTCGTCTTCGCCGTAGTGCACTTGAACGCCGCCTCGTTCTTCGGCGTGTGGTTCCTCGGCGTAGCCTTTGCCTGGGTCTATGCGCGCACCCGCACCCTTCTCGCGCCGATCATGCTGCACTGCCTCTTCAATGCGTTCAACTTGATTCTGCTTCTGATGTTCCCCGAACTCGTCACCTGAAAATGAACGTGGCATTCAAGACATTCGGCTGCCGCCTGAACATTGCCGAGTCTCTCGAGATGGAGGCCGCGTTCGAGGCAGCCGGACACCAGGTGGTGCCAATTCCCCATCCTAACTGCGCCACCGATCCCGCCTTCGCACCGGACTGGATAATCGTGCGCGGCTGCTCAGTGACCGCCCGCGCCCAGCGCGACTGCGAGAAGGAGATCGCCAGGCTTTCCCGCCAGTTCCCCTCCGCGAAAATATGGCGCACCGGCTGCCTCGCAGGCGCCGAGACTGTCCCTGTAACTCCCGTGGGGACAGTCCCCATGACCCTCGGGGGGACTGTCCCCATGGCGACTTCAAGGGCGTATTTGAAGGTTCAGGACGGCTGCAGCGGACGCTGCGCGTTCTGCATCGTGCCGCAATTCCGCGGTCCTCCCGTCTCCGTGCCGTTCGCCCATGTGCTAGAACGCGCACGCGCCTTCATTGCCGCCGGCTACCGCGAACTTGTGGTGACAGGCTGCAATCTCTCGCTCTACCGCGATTCTGGCAACGGTCTTCCGCAGCTTCTGGCCGCGCTCGCGGAACTCTCCCCCGCGCCTGGCTCGTCCCCCGTTCACCGCGTGCGCATCGGCTCAATCGAACCCGGAATATGCGATGAAGCTTTGGTGGACGCAATTGCCGCACACCCCAACATCTGCCCGTTCCTTCACATATCCCTGCAGTCCGCCAGCCCTTCGGTTCTCAAGCGCATGAACCGCCCCTACACGATCGACGCCGTGGCGCGCCTATGCGCGGAAGCGCGCCGCCGGATCGGTCCACATTTCGCCCTTGGCGCTGACGTGATTGCGGGTTTCCCGGGCGAAACCCAATCCGATTTCGCCGCCACGCTTTCTTTCCTGCGCGAAATCCCCTTCACGCACATCCATGCGTTCCCCTTCTCCGAACGCCCCGGCACTCCAGCCGCGTCGATGCCTGGTGCCATGCCCCGCGCAATTCGCCTCGAACGTGCTCGCGAACTCAACCTCGCCGCGCGCGAACTCAACGCCGCATTCGCCCGCTCGTTCATCGGCAGTACAGTGGAGGTGTGCGTGGAGGCGGGCGGACTTGAGGGACGCACCGCCGAATATCTGCACTGCCGTCTCTCCACGCCCGCCCCGCGCCGTTCGCTTGCAAAGACGAAGGTTGCCGGCGTGGACAACGCCGGCAACCTCATCGCATAGATGCAGACCTCGCGCGGTCTTAATCATTCCGATGTTCTATACCCTCAGGAAAATCTTCTTGCTCCTGAAGAAGTAGAGTATCGCCCATATCACGAGGTACAACGTCAGGCCAGCCACCGCGTCGCCCCACTTGTCCGCCCACTTGCAGAGCCCTGAGAACAAGAAGCCCCTGATCGTGGCGGCAACGCCGATCATCGAGAGGAGGTACGCGAGGATTGAGTTCTTGCCAACGGGATCGAAGACGATGGTCCATCGCTTCAAGCCGAGAACGTCCACGACATAATAGAACACGGCAAGCATCGCAAGCGAGTAGGTGGCGGCGTAGAGAACGAACGACGGAGTCCAGAGCTTCTTGATGACGGGGTTGCCGAGTCCATACTCGAACGCGCACGCGGCGACAGCCGCCGCGCAGGCCCATACCGCGAGAAGGAGCGACTTGCGCGCGGGCGAGGGGCCGTCCTGGCGCCTGAGGAGGCGTCCGGATAGAACGCCGATGAGCGCGAGCGCCGCGCCGGCGGGAATCGAGAACAGCGACTCAGGATCGTACGGAGTTCTGCCGCGCACGCAGAGGTGCGTTGGCCAGAGCGAACGGTCCCAATGGGCTATGATGTTGTTCGCTGCGGAATAGTGGTCGGCATCGGGCGGCACGCCCGGCGCCGCGCAGAAGTGCAGAAGCATGTAGTAGCCCAGAAGAAACGCGGCGGCGATCGCAAGGAGAGCCCATGCCCTTTTAATGTACATCGAGAGAGTGGCCGCTATGCCCCACGAGATGCCGATGAAGCCCAGAACGCTCATCAGGCGGAAGTCTGGCTTGAACTTGAGTATGCCGCCGAAGGAGAGTCCGAACAGGAAGAGAATCGCCACGCGCGCGAGCAGCTTCAGCTGTATGCCCGGCGTGGAGCGTCCGCGGCTCTGCTGCGAGGCGAGCGAGAACGGCCAGGAGACGCCGGCGAGGAAGAGGAAGAGCGGGAATATCGTGTCGTGGTGGGCGAAGCCCGTCCAGTCCACATGTTTCATCTGCGTGGCGATCCACGAGTTCGAACAGTTCAGCGCCTTGCATATGCCTGCTATCAGCGCAGAGCCGCCTGTGATAAAGAACATGTCGAAGCCTCTGAGCGCGTCGATGGACGCGAGGCGCTGCGAAGGCGCCGCTGCATTTTCCACTTTCTTCTCCTGTTGCATTTCGTTCATCTATCTACCTCCAGTCTCATCCCAAACAACGCACGCCGTTCGCCCTCTCACGGGCGAGCCTCTGGGTCAAGACGTCTGCGCGTCTCGACATCGGACTTCGCCTTGAGGATGTTCTCAAGGGCGCGCTTCGTCTCGGGGCCGTTCGGCCGCACGCGCAGCGCATGGCGCGCATTCTTCTCGGCATCGTCGAGCCGCCCGAGGCGCAGCTGCGCCACGGCGAGGTTGTTGAGGATCGCCGGGTTCTCCGGCTGGGCCATGAGACTGCGCTGGAAATGCGCCTCCGCGCGCACGTACTGCTCGCGTCCGAAATAGTACATGCCAAGCGCGAAGTTGGCGTTTGCGTCGTCGGGATCCGACACAAGCACCTGGCGGGCGAACATCTCCGCCATGCGGAAATCGGCGCGGTCAAGGCCGAGCTTGAGCCCCTCGCGCGGCGTAAGGCGGAAGTTGGGGCCCTGGTTCACCATCTCAAGCTGCTGGCGGATGCGCGTGAAGGAGGGATTGCCCTCGTCGAGCTGGTCGGCGAGCTCGCTCTCCTTGAGCGCCGCGGCCTTGAGCTCCTCCGACTTTCTGCGCGACGCGTCGTCGCCCTTCTTCTGCTCCGCCTGGCTCTGGGCGTCGAGACGGTCGGCCCGCACACGGCTGAGGCGCGCCACGCGCCACTGCGTGAGCATGAAGAGGCGGCGGAGAGGTGGCGCTATGCGGCTTAGGCTCTCGTCGCGCTTGTACACGGCGAGCATGCGCTCGGCTATGGCTCGTGCGGCCTTGGCGCCCGCCTCTACGACGCCGGCGGGGAAGCCGCCGGGACGCGCCACAAGACCTGCGCATTCGGGCATCGTTAGGTCGCGCGTCCACAGCTCGAAGCCGATCTGCATCGCGACGTCCTTCATGCGGCTAGGCTTCATGCGCAGCCACGTGCGCAGGGCGTCGGTAGCGTTCGCCTCGAGCATCTCGCGGTCCTCCTTGTCGGCAATGCCGCGCGCGCGGATGTAGCAGGCGCGGGGCGACGGACCCGACACGAGCGAATAGGCGCGCACGGAACTGCCCTTCTCGGCGGCGCAGAGCTCAATCGCCGCGTCGAGCGAGCCGTCGGTGAAGAGGTACTTTGCGTCGCCGCTCTCCTCCACGGTGCGCACGGCGCAGTCGTGCAGGATGCCCACGATCTGACGCTCCGTGGTCTGCATGCGCATTGGCACCACAAGCAGGAGCAGGGCGAACGGCTCGCAGCCCACGACAATGCGTCCGAGGCGGCTGAAGCGGCGCAGCGAGTTCATTGTGAGCGCGCCGTGTTCGGTGTCCTCGACCGAGGCCTGGTACTTGAGCGCCGCGATGCGCCTGTAGTTGCGAAAGTATATCTCAACGCCCAGAACGCAGAGGGCGAATGTGAACACCTGCGCGCTGCCGAGCGAGCAGAGACAGCGCATGAGCGGAGAGTGGACGGCCTCGATCTCGCCGGTCCAGGACCAGAACCAGAACGTGCGCCAGCCGGCGAGCTGCAGGAACGAGATCGCGCCGATTATCACGAAGAGCGCGCCCGACCAGTAGGGAAGGAAGTGCTCGTCGTCCGTTGCACGGCCCACGTGGAATATCGCGAGCGCAAGCGGCGCGACTACCACGATCAGCGTGAGCATCCATCCGATCACGGTCGCGGCGGAGGAGGTCGTCTCGACATAGTGGAAGAGGTACTTGGTCACGAAGTCGAAGCCAGTCCATCCAAGCGCCTCGAAGCCGTCCGAAAGCGTGAAGTACGCGGCGTTCACGCCCACCGCGAGCAGCCAGCCCACGAACGCCGCGAGCGTCATGCGGCGCATGGCGATCGTGCGCACGAAAGGATCTGCAAGCGGATTTACGGCCACGTCGCCCTCCATGTTGCTGCGCACGAACGAGGCCACCAGGCAAAGCACCACGAAGAGCACCCCTGCCGGTGTCTCCGCGGCGAGCATGCCGAGGATGAGCATCGTGAAGTACCACGGCAGAACCCGCCCGCCATGCCACGCGAAGCGCACAAACACGAGAAGCGCCGCCATGACCATCAGCAGATGGAACATCGTGGGACCAAAGACCTGCGCGGCATCCCACACCGGATCGGAGCACACGAAAAGCACCACGCCCTGCATGAGCATGAGGCGCACCACGCGGCGTCCCCAGCCTGTGCGCTGCATACGCCCGTTCATCACCCACGGCTGCGTGGCGGACAGAATGAAGCACAGCATCACCGTGAGAAGTCCAAGGGCGACATGGCCCGCCAGCATCAGCATGCGGATGGCCGTGGTCGGCGAGAACAGGCGAAACAGCGGAGAGACGATTGTGTGCCACATCAGCGGAAAGGCGGACTCCGGCGGATGGATGCCAGCGGCCACGGCAACATCCTCCCACATCGCAGGCGGCAGCCAGTCATAGCGCCACCACCAGGAGAGCAGCGCAACGGCTGCGCCTAGAGCGACCGGAAGGAGGAGTCTTTTGACGATCTTTTTCATGACAATCTGCCTTTTCTTTGTCAGAGATTATAGCATATTTTCGTGGTTCGTGGTTCGTGACTCGTGGTTCGTGGCTCGTGGTTCGTGGCTCGTGGTTCGTGGCTCGTGGCCTAGCGGCGGAAGACGAGGCTGGTGTTCACGCCGCCGAAGGCGAAGTTGTTGCTCATCACGTACTCGGCGTCGATCATTCTCCCTTCGCCCGTCACGTAGTCGAGTTCGGCGCATGCGAAATCAAGGTTCGCCAGATTGAGCGTGGGCGGATACCATCCGCATTCGAGCGACTTCAAGAGCAGGGCAGCTTCGATGGCGCCGCATGCGCCGAGAGTGTGGCCGGTGTAGCTCTTCACGCTCGATATCGGCACGGCGCGGGAGAAGGCTGCGCGCGTGGCGGATGTCTCGGCAATGTCGCCGGCGCGCGTGGCGGTGCCGTGTCCGCTGACGTAGCCCACCGCCGCGCCGTCGATTCCCGCATCGGCAAGGGCGAGCGTGAGGGCGCTGGCCATCGTCTCTGCGTTCGGGTTCGTCACGTGCGTGCCGTCGGTCGTCTCGGCGAATCCCGCCACCTCGGCGAGAATCCTCGCGCCGCGCGCGATGGCGTGCTCGCGCTCCTCGAGGATGAACGTGGCCGCGCCATCGCCGATCACGAGCCCGTCGCGGGAGGCGTCGTACGGGGCGGGGGTGGACTTCGGCGCGTCGTTGCGCAGAGACGTGGCGTAGAGCGTGTCGAATATCGCCACCTGCGTGGCGCTGAACTCCTCCGCTCCGCCCGCGATCATCACGTCCTGCACGCCCCAGCGTATCAGCTCGGCCGCGTTGCCTATCGCGAGCGAGCCGCTGGTGCACGCCGTGCCCGTTGGCACGAGGCGGCCGTGCGTGCGGAAGTGCACCGAGAGGTTGCAGGCCGTCGTCTGCGGCATGAGCTTTATGTACGTGCCGCTCGTGATGCCCGCCACCTCCTTCGTCTTCAGCATCGAATAGAAGTCGAGGAGCGCGGGAATGGAGCCGGAGCACGATCCATACGCAACGCCGGTGCGTCCGCCCTGAATTGTCGCCTCGTCGAGCCCGGACTCTGCAATGGCCTGCTCGGTGGCGGCGAGCGCGTACATCGAGACGTCGCCCATAGTGCGAGTGGTCTTGCGCGTCCAGTGCGCGGGCCTCTCGAACGCCGTGCGGCACCCTAGCCGCGTGTTGAGGCCTGTGTACTCGCCCAGCTCTGGCAGCGCCTGCACGCAGTTCTCGAACGTCTTAAGGCGCGCGAACGCCGCGTCCACGGTGTTCCCTAGCGGACTCACCGCGCCCATTCCCGTCACCACTACTCTTCTTCTGCTCATGCCCTTCTTCTTCCCCGTGCGCCCCTAGAAAAGGCCTCCGTTCACCGAAATGCACTGGCGCGTCACGTATGCGGCCTCATCCCCGAAGAGGAACGCCACCACTCCCGCCACCTCCTCGGGCGTGCCGAAGCGGCGCATCGGTATCGCGCGGCGCACGAGCTCGGGCTCCTCGATGGAAGCGGCCATGTCCGTCTCTATCACGCCCGGCGCCACCGCGTTCACCGTGATTCCGCGCTTTGCGAGCTCCACCGCGAGCGCCTTCACCGCGCCGATTACGCCGGCCTTCGCGGCGGAATAGTTCACCTGCCCGCGGTTTCCGGCGATGCCGCTCACGCTCGACATCGCCACGATGCGTCCGCGTATGCGGTTCGTGATCATGGGCATCACGAGCGGCTTTAGAAGGTTGTAGAGGCCGGTGAGGTCCGTCGAAATCACCTTGTCCCACGCATCGCCCTCGAGAACGGGGAACGGCGCGTCGGCGTTCACGCCCGCGTTAGCCACCACGCCGAAGTAGGGTCCGCGCTCCGCCATGTCGGCCTCGAGCGCGGCCGTCACGGCCGCGCGGTCTGCAAGGTCGAAGACAAGCGCCGGCTGCTCGGGCTGGCCCGAGATTCGGGCGCATTCCGCAGCCACCTCGCGTGCGGCATCGGCATTGCGCACGGCGTGCGCGGTCACGACGAAGCCGTCGCGGGCGAGGCGCAGCGCCACCGCCCTTCCGATTCCACGGGATGATCCTGTCACGATGACGCGCTTCATTGCTCCATCTGCTCCTTTAGAAACTTAGTCATGTCCGGCGGACGATATGCGTTGAGAGTGGCTCTGGCCACCTCGCATCCCGCGTCGTCGCGAATCGAGCATTCAAACGACGCTGCGTCCGCATCGCTGAAGACGTCCTCGGCCGTCACATGGTACACACCGCCCGGCTCGAAGCGGTCGATCTTCAGCTCGAGCCGACGCGCGCCCAGCAGAAGGCCAGGACGCACCGGCTTCTCGGGCGCCACATGGCGATCCCAGCACCCTGCGAGCGCCGCGCACGTCTGCGCCATGTACTCGATCGCCACCCAGTTCGGCACACCGCTCGCACTGCCGAAGAGCGTGATCTGCCAGGGCGTCACCCTCACGCGCGCCGTCAACCGCCGCGCCTCCGGCTCGAACGCCTCCACCGACTCGATCAGCATCATCGGCTCGCGATGCGGCAACAGCTCCTCGAGACTCCACTTCACAGCGCCTTCGCCCATGCGCCCCCCTTCGCGAGAACAACGCTCGCATTCGCTCCGCCAAAGGCGAACGAATTGCTCATCGCCGCACCATCCACGCTGCCGCTTTCGAGCAGCAGCCAGCATATCGCGGCCTCCACCGCGCCGGCAGCGCCAAGGCAGTGCCCGGTGAGATTCTTCGTGGACTCCACCTTCGCGCGCGGCGATGGACCAAACACCCTTCCAACCGCGCGCATCTCCATCTCGTCGTTAGCCTGCGTGCCCGTGCCGTGCAGGTTGAGGTACCCAACGTCCTCCGGACCAATCCCTGCATCATCAAGCGCGGACCGCATCGCGGCCTCGGCGCCGCGTCCCTCAGGATCAGGAGCGGTTGCGTGATATGCGTCGCTCGACTCGCCGCATCCCGCAAGCATCACTCCGTCCACATGCGCATCTTCCAACCTCTCCATCGTGAACAACGCCACGCCTTCGCCGAGGTTGATTCCGTCGCGGTCGGGCGCGAGCGGACGACACCGCCCCTGCGCGAGCGCTCCTAGCGCATGGAAGCCGTTCATCGCGAACCGGCACCTTCCGTCCACGCCGCCCACCACCGCGGCTTCGGCCGCGCCGATCTCGATGAGCCTTCTCGCGCTCGCGAACGCCTTCGCGCTCGAGCTGCACGCGGTGGAGACTGTGTACGCAGGCCCTTTCACTCCAAGAACGCGCGCGAGATAGTCGGCCGGCGTGCCAAGCTCTATCTGCGAGAACTCCATCCCCATCGCCGCCGGATCGGCGCCTGCGGAAAGCCATCCGTCCACATAGCTCTGCGCCTCGTCGATGCCGGTGTTGGAGGCTCCAAGCACCACCGCCACGCGTTCGGGAGAGTACTTCGCCACGAGCGCAGAAAGTTCGGCTCGCATACTCTCCACGGCAAGCAGAAGAAGCCGGCATGTGCGCATTTCGAACTCCTTCTCGTCAATGCGCGGCAGCTCTCCCGGCACCATGCCGAAAAAGATGCTACGGCCGGGGATGTCGCCCGAAATCTCGAGCATCCCCGGCGCCGCGCCCGCGGCGTACGCATCGAGAATCTCGCGATGCGTGCGCCCGAGCGCACACGCGCACGTCATGTGCGCGAGCGTGAATGCACTAGCGATGGCCAGGTCCCTTCGGACCAGGCTTGGGGCCAGGCTTGGGAGCAGGCTTGGGACCGGGCTTGGGGCCGGGCTTGACAACAGGCTTGGGCGCCGGCCTGGGTGCGGGACGCGCATGCGCCTCGTGAATGGCCTGGTTGATCGTCTTGGTGCCGTGGTGGCCGTGGTGGCCATGGGGCGGCGCCACAATGGGACGCGGAGGCGGGGGCGGAGGAGGCAGACGGCGTATGCCGTCGCCGCCGCAGATGTGGCACTTCTTGGGCCATCCGTACCAGGTGCGGTTGTAGCCATCGCCGCCACACTTCGAACACCACATGTATCCAGGCGGCAGCACGCGTCCTGCAGGGCCAGTCACCACCACGGGCTGCGTGACCACAGGCTGCGTCACTACAGGCTGGGTAACCACGGGCTGGGTGACAACCGGCTGGGTCACCACGGGCTGCTGCACAACGACGGGCTGCTGCACAACCTGTGCAAACACGCCCAACGCAAGCGCCGAGGCGCAGACGAGGCATTCTCTCTTCTTGATCATGTCAATCTCCTTTTCTGGGTTTGGCTGTTGACATTATTATAGCACAATTCGCCCTTCGATTTCAAAGCCCGAAGTGACTAAGCGCGGCGGCCACGCCGTCCTCGTCGTTCGAGGCCGTCACGTAGTCGGCCGCCGCGAGCACCTCGGGGCATGCGTTCGCCATCGCCACGCCCACGCCCGCCGCCTCGACCATGGTGAGGTCGTTCGCGCCGTCTCCGAACGAGATGCAGTTGGCGAGCGAAAGGCCAAGATGCTCCGCGAAGCGCGCTAGGGCGCGTCCCTTGTGCGCAGTGCGTATGTTGATTTCAAGGTTGTTCCAGGTGCTGTTCGTCACCTTCACCTCGGGGAAGCGCGCGGAAACGGCGGCGGCGATCTCGCGCGTTGCGCCCTCCGACGCGTCGCGGCGCGTGAAGAGCATTATCTTCTGCACGTCGCCATCTGCGGCGGTGGATGCGAGATGGGTCTTGAGCTCGGGAACAGGACGCCTGAACTCGTGTATCATGCGAAGGTAGTGCTCGTCAGTCGCGTAGTCCTCGGCCTTCGCCTTGAACGCCTCGCTCATCCATCCCCAGTTGGAGCGGTAGCAGTCGTAGATCACGTCGTATCCGTCGAGCAGCGCCATCACCTCGCGCGCCATTTCAAGCGGAATTTCCTCGCGCACTATCGCGGCGTCGGTTTCGCGGTCGTACACCTGCGCGCCGTTGATGGTGATGGCGTATCGCACGAACGGAAGATCGCGTACGGCCGCCGGCATCATTCCGAAGAAGCGTCCAGTCGTAGGCACCACGAGCGCGCCGCGTTCCGCCGCCGCCGCGAGCGCCGCGCGGTTGACGTCGCTCAGGCGCTTCTGCGAGTCGAGAAGCGTGCCGTCAAGGTCGAGGGCTATGATTTTCAAGTTGGCTTTTGTCATGGCTCGTGGTTCGTGGTCCGTGGTCCGTGGCTCGTGGTTCGTGAGTAAGACAAACTCTCAAACTTTCACGATAAGGCCGTCGTAGGCGAGGCGCACGTGGCGCGGAAGTAGCTTCGAGAATTCTGCATGCACCACGCTGTGGCTCATGTGCACTAGGTAACCGCGGCGAGCGCGTGCGGCGGCGAGCGCCGCAAGGGAGAGCTCCAGGTTCATGTGCGTGGGATGGGCGCGCTCGCGCAGGCAATCGACCACCATCACGTCAACGTCGCGGATCTTCGCCATGGTGCGTGCGGGAATCGAGATGCAGTCCGAGATGTATGCAATGCGCCGGCCATCCGCCTCGAATAGATAGCCGTTCGTGCGCGGGCCGCCGTGCTCCACCGGAAGAGGAGTCACCTTCACGCAGCCGATGCGGAAGGCGCGCGTGACGGGCGTGAAGTCGATCATCGGGCGGAAGAGCCCCTGCGTGTTCGCCTTTGTGGTGATGTAGGGGAACACCTGGCGCATGGAGGCGACTGTCTCGGGCGCTGCGTAGCACTTCAGCACGGCGCCGCCGTTCAGGGTGTTGAAGCGGCGCACGTCGTCGAAGCCTGCTATGTGGTCCATGTGCGCGTGCGTGACAACGACGGCGTCCACCTTGCTGATGCCGAGCTCGATGCACGCCTCGCGCAGCTCGGGCGGCGTGTCCACGAGAAAGGCGGTCTTGCCGGAGCGCACGTACACGCCAGTGCGCCTCCGCCGGTCGCGAGGATCGGCGGAGGTGCATGCCGGGCATTTGCAGCCTATCTGCGGCACGCCCACGCTTGTGCCGGTGCCGAGGAACTGAAGGCTCAGCGACATCGCCGCGCAGCCGTGGGACTACTTTTCGTCGTTGTAGAGCTGGAAGGCGTCCTTGGCCGTGAGGCCCTGGTGGACGACGGCGGAGATGGCCTTCATCATCGCGAGGGGCTTCGCGCTCTGGAACACGTTGCGCCCCATGTCCACGCCCGCCGCGCCGGCCTGGACGGCCCTGTACGCGAGCTCGAGCGCCTGGTCTTCGGGCAGCTTCTTGCCGCCTGCGATGACGATCGGCACCGGGCACTGCGCCACCACTGTCTCGAAGCCCTCCTCGGTGTAGTACGTCTTCACGAACGAGGCGCCATTCTCGGCGCACACGCGCGTTGCGAGGCGGAAGTAGCGCGCGTCGCGCGCCATGTCCTTGCCAACGGCCGTCACGCCGAGAACAGGTATGCCGAGCTTCTCGCCGATGTCGACGGTGTGCACGAGGTTGTGGGTGGTGATCTGCTCGCTCGCCTTGTCGCCGCATGCCACCATCACGGCCATTGCGCTAGCGTTCACGCGCACGACGTCCTCGACGTCGTAGACGCGGTTGAGGTTGAGCTCGGTGAGGATGGTGGTGCCGCCATCGGAACGGAGGCAGACGGGCTTGGAGATGGTGGGCGGGATGACGCTGCGGAGGATGCCGCGCGTGCACATGAGGCAGTCGGCGTACTCGATGAGCGGGTTGATCGCGAGGTCAACGCGCTCGAGTCCGCTAGTGGGGCCCATGATGAAGCCGTGGTCGCACGCGAGCATGACGGTGCGGCCCGTCTTCGGGTTGAAGATGCGCGAGAGGCGGTTCTTCACGCCCCATCCCTTGTTCTCGTTCCCCTTGAGGAAGAACGCGGTGTTCGTCTGCGGCTTGTCGAGGCCGTACGCCGCGGCCTCCTTGAATCCGTCCATGTCTGCCATTTTTATCTCCTGAAAGAATTTGTTCCGATGCGTCTAGTATAGCAAATCCGGCACGCCGTGAAAAGCGCTAGAGCTTCCAGCCGTTGTGGTACTTGAGGCGCAGAAGAGCGTCGGCGGCGGGATTGTTGGCAACGTGCATCGTATTGGGGTCGAACGCCACCGAGCCGCCGGTGCGAACGGCGAGGTTGCCGAGAAGCACGAACTCGGTGATGAGCAGGGCCCAGTCGAAGTCGCAGCCGGCCTTCTCGCCGCCCTTGCACGCGACGAGCCATTCCTTCCAGATGTCGCCGCGGCGAGGAAGCGTGGCGGAAATCGTCTTCGCGAGCGCGTCGAGCTTCGGGTTGAGGATGCGAATGCCGTCCCTGCCCTCCATCGCGATGAGCATCTTCGCCTTCGTGCCCACGTACATCACGCCCTCCTTCGGCATGGGCGCGCCATTGAGCTCCTTCGGGGCAGGCGGCTTGATGAGGCCGTCGCACCACGTGAAGCGCAGCTCGGGGAAGCTGCCGCGCTTGGGGTAGTCGAACGTGACGACGCTCGCGAGCGGGAACGCGACGTCGCTTGCGCGCGTGCAGCTGGCGCTGATCATCGAGGGATGGCCGAGCTCGAGGGCCTTGTAGATCGTATTGGCCCAGTGGCAGCCCATGTCGCCGAGAGCGCCAGCGCCGAAGTCGTACCAGCCGCGGTGGTTGAAGGGATGGTACACGGCGGCGCCGCTCCAGGCCTCGGGGGACATCTTCGGAATCGGATTGTCGGCGGGCCACTTGTCGGCGTACGGACGCTTCTCCGCAGAGCCGAGCCAGAGGTCCCAGTCGAGCGTGCCAGGCACAGGCGTAGTGAACGAGGGGTACGACGGCATCCCCTGCGGCCACACCGGCCGACGCGTCCACGCATACGCCTCCACGATGTCGCCGAGGATTCCCGACGCGATGATCTCGCGCACGCGGCAGGCGGCGTCGTTCGTCCACGGCGTCGCCGTCACCTGCGTGGCGACTCCGGCCTTCTTCGCCTCGTCCACCACCTTGTAGCACTCCTCGATGGAGCGGGTGAGAGGCTTCACGCAGCACACGTGCTTCTTCGCGCGAAGCGCGGCGAGCGTGACGAAGGCATGCGTGTGGTCGGGCGTGCCGCAGTAGACGGCGTCGATCTTGTCGCCCTCCTTGGCGAGCATCTCGCGGAAGTCGCGGTAGCGGCGGGCCTGCGGGAACTTGTCGTACGTCTTCTTCGCGTGAAGATCGTCCACGTCGCACAGCGCCTCCACCTGGAAGCCGGTCTTGGCGAGTCCCTTGATCTGGCCGTGGCCAACTCCGCCAATGCCCACGCCGCCCAGCGTGATGCGCTCGCTGGGAGCAGTGTGGCCAGGGCCGCCCAGCACGTGGCGCGGCACAATCGTGGGCACCGCCGCCGCGGCGAACCCGAGCTTCATGAATCTTCTACGCTGCATTGTGATCTCCTTGTTTGCTTCAGATGTTCCCCATGCCGAAATCATACCAAATCATCACGGCGCAGTCAACAATTCGCAGCCGTTTCCTCATGCGCCGCGTATGAGGAACATGTAGAGCGCGGTGCCGCAGGCGATCGAGAGTAGAGGATTGCCGCGCCAGAGATGAAGCACCACTGTGAGCGCCGCCACGGCAAGCTCGGCGCCGCCGTGGAGAGGCGTGTCGAGGCAGCCGTTCTTGAGGTAGCCCGCGAAGCAGTACACCACGAGCATCGCCATCACCGACGGTGCAAGGAGGGAGCCTATGTACCTGACAACGTCCGGCGGACGCCTCCCCGAGCCGAACAGCACGAAAGGCAGCGCGCGCAGGAGGTACGACACCACGGCCACCGCCACAAGCACAAGAACAAAATAGCGCCCCGTCTCGCTCATGCCGCGCCCCCCTTCCTGCGTTCGGGATCGAGGCGTCCCCTCAGCGCCAGAAACGAGCACACTATCAGCACCATCGTCGGTATCAGCATCCCGCCCTTCGCCGCGGAGAAACCGGCGAACGCCGCAATCGAGCAGAACACGAGGCTTGACACGGCAAGGCCTATCACGGCCGGCGCGCGGTTCTCGCGGCTCTTCACCTGGTCCACGAGAATCACGATGAAGAGCGCCGTCATAGCGAAGTCGATTCCCCGCGTGCACGCCTCAACGCGCTCGCGCGAGAAGATGCCCTGCGCGCAGATGCCCGCAAGAGCGCCGCTCGTCGCGCCCAGAAGCCAATAGAAATGGTCGAACATGGCGATGAGAAAGCAGTAGCGGGTGGAGGCGCGTCCGGGCGGCCACGGGCACTGCGTCTGCAGCGCGTACGATTCGTCCGTCACCGTGCCGATCAGGTAGAGGCGCGTGAAAAGCGGCGCCGCCTTGAAGCGCTCGATGAGAGAGATTCCGTAGAGCGAATAGCGCACGTTGAGGCAGATGGTCACCACGACCACGTCCATGATCGGCGTCATCTCGCGGATCCAGTCGAGCAGCAGGAACTGCAGCATACCCGATATGAACGTGCCGCTCGTCACGGGCGCCCAGAATACGGACCATGCCGTCGCGTACTGTATCGACAGCAGCAGCCCCGCCGCAAATCCCATGGAGATGTAGCCCGCTAAAACCGGCAGAGTTGCCACGAACGCCCTCGCGGCGATTCCGCGGCGCGGCTTCTTTGATTCGCCGTCCATCAGAGGAACATCCCGCCTATGTACCCGAACAGCACGCCGAAGAGATACGTGGCGGCGAGTATTCCAAGATTCTGCAGGAAATGCCGGTGCGTGCGGAAGAGAACGAGCATTCCCATGCCCGCGCCTGTGAGGGACGCCGCGCACAAGGCGCCAGGCGACATGCCACCTGCCGAATACAGCTCGGCGCACGCGGCCGAGACTGCGCAGTTCGGCACAAGCCCTATAAGCCCGCCAAACATCTCTCCGAGGAACGGCTTGTTGAACACCAGCCCCTTCATCACCTCCTCGCCGCCGCAGTAGTGCATCACAAGCTCTATCACTGCAGAGACAACGAGCAGGAAGAGGAATATCTCGGCCGTGTGGATGAGGGCGGGAACGAGTATCCCGCGATGATTGGAGCAGTGGCACCTGCTGCGCGCGCACAGCTCGTCGACGTGCGGCGACGGTCCCCTCCGCCCTATGCAGAAAAGAAACGCGTTCACCGCAAAGCCGGCGAACACGGCGAAGAGAACCTTGAGCCCTGCGAGCCTGAACACGAAAGCGGGCGATACCTGCTTAGAGAGGAGCACGGGGATCAGCTCGTCGGACGTGGAGAGGAAGACCGCCACGAGCGTGCCCGCCGTGATCACGCCGCCCGCGTACAGAGAAGCCGCCGCGGCAGAGAAGCCGCACTGCGGCACAACGCCCGCGGCCGCGCCGAAGAACGGTCCCCATTGACTGACACGCCCGAGCTTTCGCTCGAGCGCGTCTCCCGCATGCGCTTCCATCCACTCCAGCACAAGGTAGGCCGGGAAAAGGAATGGAAGCAGCAGCAGGTTGTCTAGAATGAAGTCGATCACGCCGGGGCAATCGCTTCGTTCGGGCAGGTGCCGGCGCACGCGCCGCAGTCAACGCACTTGTCGGCGTCGATCACGTACGCGGGCGAGCCTTCGGCAATAGCCTCGGCGGGGCAGGCGTCCTTGCAGCAGCCGCACGCCACGCACTTCTCGGGATCAATCTTGTGAGCCATTTTCAATTCCTCCTTGTTGTTGAGAGATGTAGTGATTATACCAAACAAACCATCGATTAGACAACGGTAAGTTGCACCTTTCGGCTAGCAGAGCGCCCAGGGCCCGCGCGGCGCGCGGCCGAGCAGGCGCGAAGCCTCGGCGTCGTCCACGATCGTCTCCGTGTCGGGGTTCCACCTGATCTTCCGGCGCGTCTTGAGCGCGATCTGGCAGAGGTGGCCGATGCTGGCGGAGCGATGTGCCACTTCAGCCGGAGTGAGGGTGGTCTTGCGGGACTTCACGCAGTCGATGAACTGGCGCTGGTGGCCAGGGCTCTTGAAGCGGATCTCGCCAGCCTCGATGCGGGCGTTCTTGAGCGCGGGGGTGGAGGCGTCCCACCTGCCGCGGGTCACCCACACCCACTCGCCGTTCTCGCCGTACCAGGTGGCGCCGTCGCGCACCTGATGGTTGTCCGCCACGGTCAGCTTCACGCCGTTGGCGTACTCGCATTCGATGCGGTAGGACTTGGGCGTGTCGTAGATGCCCTCCCGGTCGTAGGGCGCCGTGCCCTCGAAGAGCACGGGACCGGTGCGGTCGGTGCCGAGGCCCCACTGGGCGATGTCGCCGTGGTGGCCGATCCAGTCCATGAGCTGGCCGCCGCCCCAGTCGGAGACCCAGCGCCAGTCCCAGTCATATACGCCCGTGAACTCGCGCCACGGCGCCGGGCCGAGCCAGAAGTTCCAGTCGAGCTCCTTCGGCACCGGCGTGACCGTGAGGCCCTTGTTGCCACCGCGTCCGCCGGCGGGAAGGCCCACCACCACGCGCGCGATCTTGCCGAGGCGCCCGTTGCGCACGAGCTCCACGGCGTGCCGCATCTCGCTCTGCGAGCGCTGCCAGCTGCCCGTCTGCCAGATGCGTCCGTTGCGCTCCACGGCGCGCACGAGGGCGCGTCCCTCGAGCAGGTCGTGCGTGAACGGCTTCTCGCCGTAGATGTCCTTGCCGTGGCTGGCGGCGAACGTGCCCACGTAGGCGTGCCAGTGGTCGGGCGTGGCGATCATAACGGCGTCGACGTCGTCGCGCACGCAGAGCTCGCGGAAGTCGTGGTATTCGCGGCAGTCCTTGTTGCCGTAGCGCCTGTCCACCTTGTTCTTCGCGCTCGCCGTCTTGTTGGAGTTCACGTCGCACACGGCCACCACCTGGACGTCGTTCATTCCAAGGAACGTGCCCATGTTGCCGTTGCCCATTCCGCCCACGCCGATCATGCCCATCACGATGCGGTTGGACGGCGCATTCGCGCCAATCACGCTTCCCGGCACCAGATTGAACGCGCCGAACGCCGCGCCCGCGCCGAGGAAGGCGCGCCTTGAGATTCCGTTCTTCATTTTAAGCTCCTTCATCTTACCTGACCCCTTCCTGGCGGTATTGCGCCGCGGTGGCCTTGATCTTCTTCACCTTCGCCTCGTCTACGCCCGCCTTCACCTCGATCTCGTGGATCGACCAGTGCAGGCCCTGACGAGACTCGAGCGCCACGAACTTGAGGTGGCGCGTCGCCTTGCCGATGCGGAACGAGGTGGTCTTCTGCGTGTTCTCGTCGCATGCGGCCACCGGACCCGTCCAGTTAGTGCCGTCGTCGCTCACGAACACTTCGCACCCGCGCGGAGTGTCGCCGGCAGACTTGGTGGTGTCGAGCGTCACTTCGTCAACGAACAACTTCTCCCCGAAGTCGAGCGCATACCACACTCCCTTTGGATTCATTCCCGACGTCCAGCGCGAGTTGTCGTTGCCGTCGAACGCGTTCTTCACGTTATGCCCGTCGCGTGAGGCGGAAGCCTTCCACTTCGTGCTGTCGGCCTTCTTCGCGCCCTTCGTGATGTCGGCTTCGATAATGGCCGCCGTGGCGACATACGCCTTCTTCGCGGCCCTCTGCACGGAACTGCTGCCTGCCGCATCGATGTGCTTCTTCCAGAAGTCGAAGGCGTCGATGCCGTTTGCGCGGAACACCAGGTCCTCGAGGGCCTTGCGTCCCTCCGCGCCGGCGGCGCGCCACGCCTTCCACACCTTCTCGTCGCGCTCGGCGGCGGGGAGGCCGCGCAGCGCATGCCACGCAGCGGTCTTCGCGACGTCCGCCTCTTCAGCGCCCACGGCGCCGAGCCAGGCGAGCGAAGCGGCGAGCGTCTCGGGCGTGCTGATCTTGCCGAACGCGCGCCACGCGGCCTTACGCGTCTTCGGATCCGCAGCCTTCATGAACTGCTCCCAGCCCTTCAGATTCTTCGTTTCGCCACGCTTGGCGGCCACGGCGAGATATCCGATGTCGCCCTTCGCGAGCTCGAATATCTTGTCGCCGATGCCGCCCATCTCGGCGAGCACCTCGTCGGCCTTGGCGGCCACGGCGCCGCCGCGCGAGCGGGCCGAGAGGATGGCGGGAACGTCGGCGGGGCCGCCGATCGCGCCGAGCGCCTCAAGCGCGGCAACGGACACGTTCTCGTCGGCGTCGGCGGCGCACGCCGCAACCGTCTTCACGCTCTCCTTGGCGCGCTTCGCGGCGAGCTTCTTCAGAAGCGCGACCTTTGCGCAGGGGCACTTCGTCTTCCTGAGCTCGGCCTCGAGGGTCGCGTTCGGCACGCAGCAGGCGGCCGAGATGGCGGCCTGGCACACGAGCCTGGACTTGTCGGCGAGCGCTGTGGGGAAGAACGACGCATCGGCCTTCACAAGAACGCGCGTGGCGGCGGCGCGCAGCCACGCCGGCGCCTTGGGGCAGTCGTACACGGTCTTGGCGACCGCCGCGGCCTCTTTTGCCTTGCCGCATTCGGCCATGCGGCCAAGAGCGGCGCCGAGCGCTGTGCGGCGGGCGTCCGCCAGAGTGGCGTCGCCGCAGGCCTCCTTCGTCTTCTTCATGAGAAGCTCAAGCGCCTTGGGGCATCCAATGCGGCCGAGTGCGAGGGCGGCGGCCTTGGCGACATCGGCATTGGCATCGTCCAGATGGGCGGCCACGGCCTTGGCGTCGCCGCGCATCGCGTAGGCGGAGAGCAGCGAGCAGCGCTCGGCGGAGGTGGCCTTGCTCCACGAGATCTCGCGCGGCGTGTCGGGGGCCTTCAGGTCGCCGAGGCAGTAGGCGAGACCGGCGAAGATGTGAGCGCGGCGAACGGGGTCGCGCCAGGCGCGGCCGTCATGCGCGAACGTGGTGTAGAACACGCGCCCCTTGCCGAACGCGCGCACCCAGGAAACCGCGTAGTCGCCGTCAGTGCGCTTCTGGCCCTTGCGATCTCTCGTGACGGGATCCGTTAGGTCGAGCGAGAGGAGCACACGCAGCTGGGAGCGGTCGTAGAACGGCGAAGAGTGCTGGTATATCTCGTCGCTGAGGGCGAAGGAGGGACCAAGCGCCTTGAACGCGGCGTTCACGGGATGGTCAGGCTCCTCGACCTTGAACTTCCACTCGCCGCCGCCCGCGCCCCAGGGGTGGCCGTCGAAGCGGCCGCCGCCCATGATCGAGCAAGCAGGCGCGTCGTAGAAGTTGTCGAGAGCGGCATGGATGAGGCACAGGCCGCCGCCGCCACGCACATATTCGATAAGCGAGGGCTCGACGAAAGGATTGTCCTTCGTCTTCATGTTTGTGGTGTTGTTCAGAAGCAGCGTGTCATACTTCTTCAGGTTCTCGAGCTTCAGCGCGTCGTACTCGAGCGTGAAGTCGACCGTGTAGCCCATCTTCGACGCCTGGTCGCGGATCGTCTGGTTGCCCACGGCGATCGATTCCTTATGGTTGAACCCTTCGCACCGGCTGAACACCAGCACTTTCTTCGGCCCGGCGGCAAATGCCGCCGTACACGCCAGCACGCCGAGAGTCGCCCAGCGAGCCTTCACGAGGTTGTCAGAATGCACGATTTGTTCCTTTCGTTTGTTTTCCCCACGACAGATAGTTTACACCAAATAGGCCGTGGACGCAAGCCGAGAATTACCTTCTTGTTTTGAGGGGGCGCATCTGCGTTTTTCACCCGTGGGGTTTGAGATAGGAAACAACCAGAACAACTGGTAAAAAAAACTTTGAGAGAGGCGCGCGGGCTAACTCGCCCGCGCATCTATCCATCTATGTTTACAAGGACCTTGATATAATTGTATCGTTTTGGATTGGACTATGGGCACGGGCGAGTTGATGCGCCTGTCGCGAAACGATCAGGTTGGGTGAGCGCGAAGCGCGAACTGCGAAGCAGCCGCAAGGCCCCGCGCCCGTGCGCCAAAGATATGTTGTTTTCAATAGTTGTTTCCAATCATCAGAAGGCTCGGCGGTGAATTGCGCAGATGCGCCCGTTTTGAGGCAGTTGCAAGACCTGATGTAGCAAGGGCGCCCTCGCCCTTGCATCGCGGAACAAGTCGTTCGCGTCCGTGGGGACTGTCTCCCGGTCCATTCTAATGTTGCCAATGTGGAAGTGTTGCCATTGCCAATTCCAATTTCCAATTAAAGGCGATTGAACTTGAGGATAGAATTGGACATTGGCAACACTGGCATTGGCAACATTCTCACATTGGCAACAATAAACACGGCGTCCGACTGGTCGACCGACCACCGTACCACCGCACCACCCAACCACCACACCACTAGTGAGACCTGTCCCCTGGCCATTGCACCTCACCTTCCTACGGCGTGGCGGCTCATTCCTCCTCAGTCCTGAAATAGAAAGAACCGCCCTGGGTAATGTCAAAGGCATTCAGAATGGATTTAAAGGCCTTGAAGTTTCTCGGCCAGGCGTTCCACCCAGTAACTTTCCCAACGACGTTGCTTCCATCCATAAACTTAAGGTACCAGGAAGTTCCATCTAAAATCACAACATCTCTGGCTGGTTGATAGAACGTTTTCCACCGCGAAACATCCGCCTGCTCCAGTTGCCGAGCAACCCAACTCCACTCGTCAGACGCGAGAATGCTGTCTTTAACAATCCTCGGACGCTTCATAGCCCAATTATCGTCAAATTTGACGAATTGAACCCTGTGGCCATCCTTGAGAATCCGCAATTCCCAGACGCCCGCCTTGGACAGCACCGGACACTCGCCATAGCGCAGGGATGTCCATCTTGTATTCGGTGCAAGCGCATACTTCGATGATTCCTCGACAGGACACCCGAACGGATCGATGTAGTCCGGCCCATACTTGCACCCGGCAATCGCGGCCACCATCAGGCAGCCTATTGAAATCGCTATGCTCTTTTTCATTATTGTTTTCCTCTGAACTCTACTCGCCACTTGCAACGAAATCTTACACGTCTATACGATGCCGCCAACGCCTTCTGTGCGTCCTAGCGTCCGAGATCTTTACCGCGTAGAGTCCTTTTGCAACTTCTCAAGCATCTGGGCGGATCGTTTGTGTCCCAGAGAAGCCGCCCGCTTGAACCATTTCGTCGCCTCTTGGATCATAGCCATGCGCTCTTCATCTGTCGACTTTGTATTAGACGACATTGCAAGCCCGATGTACCCTTGGGCAATCTCGCCCATGGCGCCAATGTCGCCCGCTTCCGCACGGGCCACGGTTCCCGTGCTTGATACGACCCACGCGGGCGGTGCGTCCTTTGCATCTGCCCCGCCACTCTTGCCCACGTCAGACGCCCGCACGGTATCTGGCTCCGCCTTTTCCTTATTCGCGATCGACGCTGGCGCACCTTCCTGCGCCCACGCAAAAGCCGCAGTAAAAGCAGCAACGACAACCAGCACTCCTGAGAAGCATACCTGTTTCATTCTTGTCTTCCTTTCTTCATATTGCTCGTTCTTCAACACGAAATCTTACACGACTATACGACGGACATCATTGAAATCTGACAGGGACGATTGCACCACCATCCTTCACCCTGTGGCCACAGGGGAGCTGCGGTCATCGGGCACCTTCTTTTGAATACACCGTCTTGTCGGTTCCGATGCTGGGAGCGTCGGCGCCCGGGAAACCACCCCAAAGCAGATCTAGGAAATGCCCTTCTCCGCGAGCCGCATCGAATGCCTGCCGCGTGATGTTGCCGCAGCGATAGCCGCCGATCTGCCAGCACCGCCGCTTCACGCGGGGAAAGCTCCTGGAGCGTTGGTTGCAGAACACACGGCACTCTCCAAAAACGTCCGGTCAAGAAGAAACGGGATTATGCCAATGTATGTTATACCGTCCTGTCCTTCAAATGCTGGGGCATTCGCCGCAGTGACAACTATCTTTTTGAAGAAGTCGCCGCTCTTCCTGAGCGAAAGCGTTTCCTGGTCTCGCTTTGCCTGATCCGGAAGAGCGTAGGCAGATTGGATATAGATCTTGTTGAAACCTGTATTAACGACAAAGTCAATCTCAAGCTGTTTTCGCGTTACCTTGCCGTCTTCCTTGACATCGACTTCCACGACGCCAACGTCAACCGCATATCCACGCGCCACAAGTTCGTTGTAGATCACGTTCTCCATCAGATGCGCATCCTCAAACTCGCGAAAATTCAATCGGACATTGCGTAGCCCGATGTCTTCGCTATAAAACTTGGAGGGATAGTTCAGATACCGTTTCCCATGGACATCATATCGGTCAACCTTAGAGAAGAGGTAGGCATCACGGAGATAACCTATTTGACGGGTCACGGTTGGACTGTTGGTCTTAAGCCCCTGCTGAGAATTGAGCTGTTGCGCCAACTTGTTGGCATTTGTCAATGATCCAACAGCCGACGAGAGCATGTCCAAGACACACTCCAGGACGCTTTTGTCCCTGATCTTATTGCGCTCGACAACATCCTTGAGATAGACTTTTTCGAAGAGTGACTTGAGATATGCCCGCTTGTCTGATTCCGTCCGCTTCAGCACGCAGAGCGGCATGCCGCCGTAAACTAAATATTCCCGAAATGCCGAATACTCGTCCTTTTTGACGACCTGTCTGAACTCGGCAAACGAAAGCGGATGCAGACGTATCTCCTCTCCGCGGTCACGGAAGTTTGTGGCGATGTCGCTGGAGAGCATCTTTGAATTCGAACCCGTTACGTAAATGTCGAGCTTCGGGTACTTGAGAAGGCCGTTCAGCACGTCATAGAAAGTCAGTTTCGTCTCCGCTCCCTCGACATCAATGCGAACCTCCTCGCACATCTGGATCTCGTCGATGAAAAGATAGTAGCGAACCGACTTGGAGCGAATCCTACGTCGTACCCATTCCGACAACCTCCTGGGGTTTCTCAGAAATTCGTTCTTGTCGTCATCGAGATCCAATACGATGATTCGGCTCGATGAAACCCCCGACGCAACAAGATGCCGACGGAAAAGCTTCGTCAACAGAAAGCTCTTGCCACAGCGACGGATGCCGGTAATAATCTTGACAAAGCCGTCGTGCTTCGCCGAAATCAACTTGTTTAGGTACAAATCTCTTCTTATTGTCATGTGGAAATTATATCACAGTCATACGGCCTCGTCAATATGGCAATGTTAAAGTTAGTCAGATATATGACTTACTTTAATCCTTCCACCAGACATGTCCCCTCTGCCTACCAAGTGCCGTGCTCTCAACCACCCTTCATTTCGAATACACCGTATTCTCTGTCCCGACGCTCGGCGCATCGGCTACGGGGAAACCGCCCAGGTAGGGACGCGATGCCCGTTCTCCCAGTGGAGTTATCAACAGGCCGGCAACGGGCAAAAAGAAAACGGAAGGGGAAAAGAGAAAATCCCCCTGCACCCCCTATAGAGAAAAAGCGAAGGGAAAAGAAAGCCACAGACGGGTTCTCTCAAGGAACCGTCTTTCGCGGGCGCGGGCGCGCGCGACTGCGCGCACGGAGTGCGCGCCCTGCCTGGGGCTGGATCGGCTCGTCACTGCGGCGCTCGACGCCGATCTCGACACGGCGATGAGGGCGTTCAACGGCACAGCGGATGACCGCCGCATCTGGGCGAAGACGCAGACGATGGGCGTGTACGCCCTGGGCATACAGGGCATCGCGATCATCACGCAGTCTTCGCAGAACGAAGACGCCTCAGGCGGCGACACGAACGCGCCGACGCAGACGAATCCCGTTACCACGACTGCATGGAAGTGAGCGGCTCCCTACACGGAGTGTGCCGCCTCCCTACACGGGGGGAGCGCTCTCCCTACACGGAGGGTTTGACTTCCCTACACGGGAAAACGGGATTTGCGGCGCGCTCGGCGAGCGCGCCCTACCATTTTGGCCGCGAAAGGCGCGGCCATCCAACGACACAAAAGAAAGGAACAACAAAAATGACAGTGAAGTTCATGACGGTGAAGGGACAGGGCAATCTCGCCAACACCCCCTTCTACGTGGGTTTCGTGCAGGTCCGTGGGTCAAGGGCGTGAACTACCTCTCCGTGCAGGCGGTTGAGATGGATCCGTTCAAGAGCCTTCTGCCCACGGTTGTGGTGATCTATGGCAGAACCACCTCCGCCTTGAAGAACCTGAATTGAGCCTTATTCTCTTCGATCACCGGCTGCCAATCGTCGGTACCATCAAGCATCGTCTTGCCTTTCAGTAACAACGTTGCATTTTGTACATTCCACTGCGCCTTTGACGGCGAGACCTCAACCGAGTCCAGATCCAGCGTGCCATCCTCCTTCATCGAAAACGATGTGATTCTCAGAACATCATTCCTGTCATTAGGGTTCGCACCTATCACGTAGCTTTCCCACAACATGTATCCGTTCTCGCCAATCATCTTCGCCTCCGCCTCGTATGCGTCGAACTCGTCCACGATCTCAGGATCGTGCCGCAGGAGCCATGCGTATGGAACCGGCACGGCCGTTGTCTTCGTCTCTACGTAGTCCGATGCCCATCCGTAACCAGCGACCCAAGCAGCGTCCTCCCCTTCGCTCTCCACGTTGTCCTTTGTGTAGGTCCAGGCAACCGCATGCTCTCCGTCGCCTTCGATGCGCACCGACTCCTCCCGCCACGAATTCACACCGTCGCGCCGCAGGAGCACCATGCCATCCACCGAGAACTCTGCATGGTCCCACTCGTGCAGCTCATCTTCCTCGCACGACGTACGCCACGAGAAGGTCAATGTTCCTGGCCCCATCACCTTCGTGGAGAGGACGGACGACTGATTGTGCGAGATTGCGCCAGACTTCATCGCTTCGCCGTTCGGCGCCGTGGCATCGGCCACGCGCGTCCAACCCGCGCCGCCACTACCGTCAGTCGAGAATGCATGATCAGGCTTGCCCATCGCGTCGCCAATGCCCCAAACCTTGACGATTTCCTGCGTCGCCACAGCGGAGTCGAGGTAATCTGCCATCACTGCATACGCCTTTACTATGCAGCTGCCCGTCACGTAGAACGGTCCCGTGTACTTCGTAGAATGGGAATTCGGCTCATTGCCGTTGAGAGTGTAACGAACGGTCGCGCCCTCCGTCGCACACGAAATCACAACCTTCCTCTTTGAGCCCGTAAACGAGTCTGCCGCGTTGATCTGCGGTGTCACCACGTTCTCCCATACGCGCGTCAGTCGCGACGTCACTATGGACGACTCGAAGAAATCGTCGCTGAACACCTTGGCCCTCAGCTCGATTGAATCGCTGACCGCGAACGGACCTTCATATATTGGACTCTCGACTGTCGGATCGGTTCCATCGATTGTGTAGCGCAGCACACCGTCGTAGTGCCACCTGATCGACACGACTTGGTTAGAGTGCGCAAATGACGCACCGTCCGCAAGCGAGAACACGGGGTCAACGCACCGCCCAAGCGCGTATTCCGCCGTCGCAACATCGCTCAGCAGTCCGTTCTTCTCCGCAATAGCCTTGACCGTGGTCTTGCCGCTGATTAGAAAACGCCGATACACCGGGCTCTCCGCCGTCGGCTCGCTTCCATCGATCGTATAATGAATCGTCGCTCCTTCTGTCGGACACGAGATCGCGACAATGAGCCACGACTCGAACGTCGTCCCGCTCGCGGTCCTGAACACTGGCGCGTCCGGATTCAACCCTTTGACAAGAAATGTCACCGCAAGCGTCTCCCCTACCTGTTCCTCGCCCGACACCACTTTGTGCGTCAGCACATATACACCGTTGCTCATAGGCGTCCAATCGACACATCCACTGCCATTGGCCAAGTTCAAGGCTTCACCATTCACCTCGACAACAGCAACGGCGTCAGCACCAGCCGCCCACATTGACGAGTAGCTAATTCGTTCCGTCTGCGACGTAGTCCGTGGGCCGGACGCGAGATCTATTGACGTTATTGCACTTTGATTATAACATATTGTCCCATTCCCAGTCGAGACAGGTCCGACAATTCGGAAACCATGCATGCGATCCCCCCACGCCGGGCCAATGATACCCCGATAAGATGAAACACAATCGTCAGGACCGTCGAACCAACTGCCGCCGCGATCCTCCCGCTGTGTCCCAGAGGATGAACCCTTGGGGTCATTACCATATGTCAATGTCCCATACCAGTCCAAACAGAACTCCCACACGTTTCCGTGCATATCATATAACCCCCACGGGTTCGCATGCTTGGATCCTACGGGGTGAGACTTGGAACTTGAATTACCTTTATACCACATATAGTCTCCATTCGCGGTATCGCCATAACTGTATGTTGTGGAGGTTCCAGATCGGCAAGCGTACTCCCATTGTGCTTCTGTAGGTATATCGAAATCCACTCTAGTCCGTGCGCGCAGTTTACCCATGAACGATGTGGAATCCACATCTGAAGATGACGGCCATTCAGCACCTTTTGAAGCGCCTCGTATCATGTTGTAAGACATGTAATGTACTGGATACGTGTCCCCCTTACCATAAGAAGTAGAGGAACACGGGTTCACCCCCGCCACCAATTCGTACTGCTTCTGTGTCACCTCAAAAATCCCGCAGAAGAACGGCTGCGTGAGAGTGACTCGATGTGATTCTTCTGTTTGATCAGCACCCATGACAAACGAACCCGCCTCTATCCGCTTCAAGACGAGTTTCGTTGTCTTATACTCGTCCGTGTTGAACCCTCCGCTCGGCGGCTCTGCCAAGTACGTGACGGGATAGGATGATGCGTTAGATCCCGACGAAAGGTCGACTACGCAGTATGCCGCGGGTATCATCTCGCACTCAACCTTGAATACGACATTGCTCGACTTGAAGGACAACCCTTCTGCGTCCATGTCCCACACGACAGCATGAGTTCCATCCTCCAAGCTCAAGTCGCCCGACAACCGCGTCGCCGTATTTGTAATATTGGCAACCATGTCGATCGCAGACACTTTTAACAAAGGAAATGCCGCCACTTGCCGAGCCTCCATCGCGACGTCGCCTATCACCGTGTACGAGATGTCGACCTTCCCGTTCCACGGATATCGCTGCTGCGCCGTCACATTTCTGATAGACGAGCTGGCAATGAACGCCTTAGAGTTGTCGGCAGGGCCATAGAACTTGCATTCTATGGTGTCATAGAGCCCTACAACGTGATCAAATACACGACGCGCGGGCACAAGTCGATGCTTAGGCGTCTGACTACCGCTAGCGTAAAGTTCATAATAGTACAGCCTGTACGTGGCTCTATTGTCCACATCACCGGATGCTATACTCGCAGAAAGATCGTTGCCCTTCTTGTGGCTCGCAAAAAGCATCAACGCACTGCCGGGCGCATAGTCGCCGTCCGCCATAAGAACATCTTGCTCTATGCCGTTGACCGAGAACCTGCGCGTGAAGTAGTCTGCAACGAAAATGGTGTCATCGCCGACGCCAGGGGCAGTATCCCCCTTGGTGGAAGTATTCGTATTGCGGTCGCACCTCACGACGTTATCAATGTAGAACGCCGTAAACGTGTCCGTCGTCATCGTCGTCCGCGAGCAGTAGAGCGCCTGCGTCTTCGAGAGAGCGGAAAGGCGAAACTTCATCTTAACCGTGTCGGTGCATGTTGGCCTGATGTCCGTGACCATCCATTGACTACCAGTCGCCGCGATATAGTCGAGCGCCTGATATTCTTCGCCGTTCACATCAATGTAGTCCGCAAACACATTTGCCAACGGCAACGTCATGCTGCAAACCGCGAGAAGAAACTTTCTACCGACAGAATCATAACGCTGAAACATTTTCCTTGCCTCCAAGTTGTCATTTTGCATTTGGAACCTCCTTCTGGTTTTTTAATGTCATCACATCTACCAACGCACAAATACGCGAGCTATTGAATGTAGCGAATAGGACGAGAGACGCTGCCGACTGTTGGCCAACGTTCGGGAAGTTCCGCCGAATCCTTAGACTGCCAACCCTTTGATCCTTTCTTGACTTCCACTACAATGTTTTTTGATGAGGAATGAAATAAGTTCTCTCTTCCGCGTGTTCTCCTGGCGTATGCTACAGGAGCGTCGCCATGGAAAACAACCTTCTTCATTTTCAGACTGGATTCGAAAATATAGGCTCCTATCCACTTGGTACTTTTGGGGAACTCTACAATCTCAAGATTTTGACAATCACGAAACGCCCAATAACCGATGCTTCCAATAGCATCAGGAATCTTCGCCGTCTTGAAAGTACAACTGTTGAATGCTCCCCAACCCACTTCCGTAGTTTCGCGCGCCAACGTTATTTCACTACGAGTTTTCGGATAGACAATCAGACATTTTTTGTTCTTAGTGTAAAGAACTCCTTTCTCTGATGTGTATCTTTGATTACCTTCTGCAATCTCTATGGATTTAAGCGCAAAACAACCATCAAATATAGCGCCGGGGTTGCTCATTCCACACCAATGGTTTTGTATCCCTTCTAGATGCGCTGGAAGAACAATTCTCGTCATCTTGTTACAACCCCTGAAAGCCATATTGTCAATCTTCGTGACCGTATGGCCGTCAATCTTGTCCGGCACGACTAGCACGCCTTCCGGTTTGGGGCTTACGCATGGACTGCCTATCAAAGTCGCATTTCCCTTGTCATCGAGTCTGTAGTTAAACTTGTATTTGGCATTGGACGCGACATCCCATGCGGTGATGACAGGCTCGTCCCTAGACACTACATATAAGTCATCATTCTTCTTAGTTTCGGCGATACGGCGTTCGGCAAGGAGTTTGTTCAGGTCGGTGATGGTGCCGGAGATGATGGCCTTCTCGTAATACTCCGCCGCATGCGCGCGTAAGCACTTCTCCAGCTCCTTTGTCTTGCCGGACGCATAGCTCCACCAGAAGTCGGCAGCCGCCGCGGCATCCACGCTTCCATCGCGCTCAGCCTTGGCGATCTCCCCCGCCCTGCCCTCGACCGCAGCGAAGTTCTCAAGCGCGAGATCCCACTTCCCGAGACAGGCATGGTGCTCGGCCAGGCTCCGGCGCAACGTCTGGTCGCCCGGCGTCTTCCTCAGCGCCCTCTCCAACTCAGCCACCTCGCTTGAGTAGCGAGCAAGAGTCCTTGTGGCGTCCAGAATTCGCGTAAGCCGTGCGTCGTCCCTGCGCGGAGTGCCGCGAAACGAGTCCTCGATGATTTTTACCATGTAGGAGGGCGGGATGTCGGGTATCGTCGTCCGCAGACTTCTGAGAGTCTCCACTGCCTTGTCGAACTCACCCGCGCGCACATATAGGCTATACGCTCCCTTCATCAGCACCAGCTTCTCCGCATTGGACTCCGCTGCCCCTACAAGCGCCATCGCCGACCCAGCCACCTCCGCGCGCGTCTTTCTGCCGCTCTTGAGCGCCGCCTGATCGTCGCCCATCAGCTCCCCTACAACCCGCTCAGCGACCCTTATCTGTTCCGGCGTGGGCATCGCGCCAGCCGCCGCAATGGCCACAAGCGTTCCCAGCATAAGCTTCGCGTACTTCATCTCTTTATCTCCTTATCTCCTTCTTGTCAAGTCTCAAATGCATCTCGCTACGGCAGAACCACTTCCACCTTGAAGAACCGGAACTGCGACTTGTTCTCTTCGGTGACGGGTTGCCACTCTCCGCCAAACGTGGCCGCGCCCTTGATCACCGGATGCGCGCCCGGCACATTCCATTCGTCCTGGGCCGGTTTGAAGTCGAGCCTCTCCAGATCCGGCGTACCGTCCGCTTTCATCGGAAACTCCGTAATCCTTAGAACGGAGTCTTTGTCATTCGGATTCAGCCCCAACACGTAGCTTCCCCACACCGCGTATCCGTTCTCCCCCATGACTTTCGCCGCCGTCTCATACGCGTCGAACTCGTCAACAATCTCTGAATCATGTTGTAACAGCCAGGCGTATGGAACTGGCACGGCCGTTGTCTTCGTCTCTACGTAGTCCGATGCCCATTCGTAGCCCGCGACATACGCAGCGTCATCTCCATCGCTCTCCACATCATCCTTCTTGTAAGTCCATGTGACCATATGCACTCCATCGCCATTGATGCGAACAGACTCTCGCGTCCACGAATTGATGCCGTCGCTCCGTAACCGCACTGTCCCATCAACGGCAAACTCCACATGGTCCCAGTCATACTGCCCACCCGAATCTTCGCATGAAGTCCGCCATGAGAAAGATAATCTTCCAGAACCTGTCACCGTTGTAGAAAGAACGGATGATTGGCTATCCGTAATTGATCCAGACCTCATCGCCTCTCCATTCGGCGCTGTCGCATCATCAACCTTAATCCAACCGACTCCACTGTCACCAGTCGTCGTGAATTTGTGGTCAGGCTTGCCAAGCGTATCACCAATGGCCCACACTTTTATTACCTCCTGCGTTGCCACAGCTGAATTGCGATAATCATACTTTACGGCACATGCCTTGACCGTGCAACTATCCGACACGTAGAACGGTCCGGCGTACTGAGTCGAATGCGAGTTCGGCTCGCTCCCGTCCAACGTATAATGAATAACCGAGCCCTTTGTCGAACAAGAAATCACGACCTTGTTTTTAGAACCTATAAAGGAATTCGCCGCCTCAATCTGCGGCGTCGCAACATCCGTCCAAACGCGTGTGATGTTCGCCGTCACAACGGCTGAATCGAAGAACTGATCGCCAAACGCCTTGGCCTTCACAACGGTGGTATCGCTAATCGTAAACGACCCCTCGTAGACTGGACTCTCGACAGTCGGATCACTTCCATCCGTCGTATATCTCAATACACCATCTTTGCCCTGCCAGTTAATCGAAACCTGCTCTCCAGCCCACTTGAATGTTGATCCATCGCAAGGAGCAATCACAGGATCGTCGCACTGCCCAAGCGCGTATTCCGCCGTCACGACATCGCTCAGAAGCCCATCTTTCGCCGCAATTGCCCTGACAGTTGTCTTTCCGTTGATTCTGAAACGTTTATACACTGTACTATCAACCGTTGGCTCACTCCCATCCGTTGTGTAGTGTATCGAAGCTCCATCGGCTTGGCAACTTAGTGACACCGTGAGTGAATTGCCGAATGATGTCCCAGACTCAGGCGTGAACACTGGTGGTAACGGTTTCCAAACGGCGTACAATGTAATCGTCGTGTTT
>Ga0310695_10001328_pt1 | contig 59157 bp, 67 predicted proteins | sample RumenRJG_04DNA_FD_203882 | JGI IMG/M metagenome (GOLD analysis project Ga0310695, IMG submission 203882) | Bovine rumen microbial communities from Lethbridge, Alberta, Canada - RJG_04 (v2) (version 2) | ecosystem: Host-associated > Mammals > Digestive system > Stomach > Rumen | place: Canada...
AACCTCGTGCTTACCAATCAGGAGAAGCAGATGCAGGCCAGCGACGGCAGTTATCAGAAGCTCTCCCTGCAGTTGGAGTTTATGAAACGTGCCTACAAGGGACTGACCGACGAGGAGAAGAACGGCCAGCTTGGCAAGCAGTTGGGTGAGGAGATAGGGAACCTCGATGCCCACCTGAAAGACCTTGCAGCCGACATGGGCGAGTTCCAGCGCAACACAGGTAACTATGCCATCGCCAATCAGTCCGTCAAGACTGAGCTCAAGGAACTCGTGCAGGAGATTGCTCTGCTCACAGTCCAGTACCGCAACATGAGCGATGAAGAGCAGAGGTCGGCGGAAGGTCAGCAGATCCAGGCGAAGATGCAGGAGATGACTGTCAAGGCGGCTGAGTTGAAAGACGCCATCGGTGACGTGAACAGGGAGATATCCTCAGGAGCCAACGACACGAACACGTTCAGCGCTTTCTCTGAGGGCATCAATCTGCTTATCAGTGGCGTGGGTGGCTTGACAGCAGCTTCCCATGCTCTCGGTATCGGAGAGAAGGACCTGGTAAAGATACAGACCACCTTGCAGGCGAGCCTTGCAGCCAGCAATGCCCTGACAAAGGCACAGAATATTCTGCAGAAGGAAAGTAATTTGATGGTCGGTGTAGCGAGGTTGCAGACAGCAGCTCATGCAGCAGCTATCAAGATGCGCACCATTGCAGAGGGCGAGGGTGTTGTGGCAACAAAGGCGGCCACTGTCGCACAGGCAGCCTTCAATGCCGTGGCGAAAGCCAATCCTTACGTGCTCCTGGCAACCGGCATCGGTCTGCTCGTAGCTGCTATTCTCGGCTTTGTTTCTGCCACTAAGAAAGAGACAGAAGAACAGAAGGCTGCGAGGGAGGAGATGGAGAAGTCTAAGAAGGAGTACGAGGACCTCATTGATGTTGAAAAGCGTCTCGCAGAAGCGAGGGAGAAAGGCATTGAGTCAAGTGCAGAAGAGGTAGCGAAACTACAATTGCTATATACGGTTGCTACAGACTCTAAACGCTCTTACGAAGAAAGAGAGAAAGCTGTCAAGAAACTCCAAGAGATGTATCCAGATTATTTCGCCAATCTTGATACTGAAATTATAAAGACAGGTCAAGCAGCAGAAGCTTATGAAAACTTGTGTGATGCGCTCATAAACAAGGCTATTTACGAGGCTGCCCAAGACGAACTTGTTAAAATCGCCAAGAAACAGCTTGCCATCCAAAAGCAAATAAAAGAAGCCCAAAATAGTCTTAACGAAATGAGGCAGGGGAATGTTGGAAAAGGACTGCAAGAGGCTATTGACAAGGGTACAATTTCCTTAGATATGCTTAACGATAGCATGGACGCGAGCGAAAAGCGAATGGTAGCAAATATAGCTAAGTTACAAGAGCAAGATGACAAATTAAAACAGACAGCCAAAGATTTGATTGATACTGTAGATTTATTCAGTCTGCTCAAAAATAGCACAGGTGGTAATGGCGGAAAGACTACCAATTCCGTTACCAATCCTGACAAGAAGGAAACTGCCAAGAGCTATGACGAAATCAAGGAGATTATCCTTGAGAACACCCAGAGCATCATCGCTGAAAAAATCAAGCTCACGGAGAAGGGCAGCAAGGAGGAATACGACCTTACACTCAAATACATCGAGGCTGAGCAGATGCTTCGTGAAATCGAGATAGACAAGTCCTACTCCAAGCAGAAGACTGAACTCGAAAAGTCCCTAAAGGAGCAGAAGATTACTCAGGAGCAGTACGATGAGGCTATCGTTCAGCTGGAGAGTGACAAAGCCGACCAGGTTGAGAACCTTATCCGCAAGACAGGAAAGGCGCGAATTCAGGCTCAAAAGGAGTACACCGACGCATATATCGACTCAATGGAGAAAGCATTCTCTAAGGAGCAGGAAATGAGGGAAATCAACCTCATGCAGGACGTTACAGCTCTTACCAATATGCGTGCAGAGCAAGAAATCACAGAGGAGGAGTACCAGGCACGTCTTGCCGAACTCCAGCAGAAGTATGCCGAAGAGACTGCCGAAAAGCAGATAGAAATGCTTGAAAAGGTGCTCGAAGCTGAGGAACTGACTGCCGACCAGCGTGCAGAAATCTCCAAAGAACTCGCCAAGATTAAGACCAAAGCCGCTAAGGACTCTGCCGACGCAGAGCTAAAGGTTACGAAGAATGTCGAGAAGGAGGAGGAGAAAGCCGAGCAGCAGCGTGAGAAGAATGTCAAGAAGTTCCTCCAGGAAGTAAGCAAAATGGTCGGCAAGGTAAACAAGCTCGTTTCCACTATCTACGACCGCCAAATAGAGGACATCGAGACGCAGCAGGAAGCCGCAGAGAAGGCTCATGATGCAGAGATAGAGCGTATCGAGCAGCTTGAAGAGACTGGCGCTATCACAAAAGAGGAGGCTGAGGCTCGCAAGATGGCTGCAGAACAACGCTCTGCAGAGAAGAATGAGGAACTGGAGAAGAAGAAGGCCGAAATCAAGCACAAGCAAGCCGTGTGGGACAAGGCTGCATCTATCTCGGAGGCTATCATTGCCACCTCTCTCGGTGTTGCTGAGGCTTTGAAGCTGATGTGGCCCATGAACCTCGTAATTGCCGCTCTTGTCGGTGCAATGGGTGCCGTAGAGATTGCGACGATAGCTGCTACTCCCATACCGGCATACGCCAAGGGTACGAAGGGCAAGGACGGACACCCAGGCGGTCTTGCTCTCGTCGGTGATGCAGGCAAGAAGGAGGCAGTCTTCTATAACGAGAAGATGTGGATAACACCCGATAAGCCTACGCTCGTCGATATGCCTAAGGGTGCCATCGTCTATCCTGATGCCACCAAGGTGCAGGAACCTACGTTCATGACTGTCGTCAACAACAACGACTCGGAAGGCAAGCCAATCGTCATTGTCAGCCACGACAGTAAGAAGATGGAGCGCGGTCTTGCCCAGACGAACATGCTCTTGAAGAAGTCTATCCTCATGCAGAAGAAGATAGCCTACGACTCAGCATATGCTAACTACAAAAACACAAGGTTATGAAAAACAAGTTAGGTCAATACACTATGGCTCAGTTCATAGACATCGTGTGCGGTGACTATAGTTCCATAGGAGCCAGCGGGGAGACAGCCGTCAAGATAGCGGAAAGCCTTGTTGAACAGTACAACACTATTGCAGATCCTGCGTCTGTCAAGTCACGCCTCATCGCAGACGAGAAGATTGGCAAGAGTAACGGCAAGATTGTTCTCTACCAAATCCTGCTTAACCTCATCAACGTGCTCGAAGCCTACGACGATGTGCGTGCCATACTCACGGAGGCAGGTTACAGCCACATCGCTGCTAAGGACAACGACAGGATAAAGCTAAAGATTGAGCAGATGTTGAAGACTGAGGAAGCCAACGCAGACAAGCTCATTAAGGAGAAGAAGGAAGAACTTGCGGCAAGCAAGGCTGTAGATGACTTCCGTTCCGAGTTCGACGCACAGACGGCAGCACTGATAGCACACTTCAAGTTCGCTATCAATCACGAGCAGATCTCCGCAAGTGTGTACGCCAACCTGGTTAACATCGCTTGCAAGCAGCAGAGGAGACAAGCGGAGAAGGCAGGCAAATAAGTAGGCCATAGGTAACAATTCCGGAGGTTGTGTGTATCCTTAGTGAACATACAACCTCTTTTTTTTATGGCAAAAAGACACAGATACAGCAGTCTGTTGCATACTATTGACTCTAAATGTGACAGAATACTGCGCAAGTTGGACATCATGCGCGACGAAGAAAGCGACTCTACGCTGAAAAGTATCAAAGAGTCCGCGAGAGATATATACCTTTGTAGCGTAGAAGAGCGTAGGCGGGTAGGTAAGTTCTTTAGCGTCCTGAAACATGATTGAGTCACTTTTGCTCCGCAACCTGGCATGGATAAATGGAATTGCCCGTGCCTTCTGCCGTAACAGAATGGACGCGGAGGACCTTGTTGGCGACACTGTATTGAAGATACTCATGTATGGTGGCCACTACGACGAGAGCAAGAGTTTCCGTCTGTGGGTGTTTGTCATCATGCGAAACATACTCAGGAACAAGCGGCGCAACCTCGGCATAGTTGAGACATACTGGAGCCTGCCTGATGTGATAGACTGCTGCGATCTGAGCAAACGCAGCATGGCCACTGAGCTCATAAGCCTCATCGAGGAGTACGCTGGCTCAGGTGTGGGCATCAAGTCCGTGCTTCTTTATGCCCAGGGGTATTCATATAAGGAGATAGCGGACATGATGGGCGTTACAGTCAACATTGTCAAGAGCCGCATTCTTCATGGCAGGAGGCGCATCATACAACTTCTTTCCCTCAAACGTTAGCAAACGTTAAGGTGATAAAATGGTGAAGTTTTTGCTTTCATATCTCGAAAAAAAACGCTAACTTTACAGATGTAAAGAAGCTTACAAAACACAAGTTAAACCAATTAAACAAAACCAGTTATGAAAGCAAAGAAGAAGTTCAGAGTGAGAGTTATGAAGTATGCACACTTCCTGTATGAAAGAACGCAGAACGCATGGAGCATTTGCCTGCTCAAAGCGTGGGAGTTGTACCGGCTTGCGAAGAAGATGCGCAAGGGAGTCGTCAAGTTCGCATTCCAGAAGATTGACGGCACGACGCGCTACGCATTCGGCACACTGCAGCATCTGCCAGTCGGAGCGACGCACAAGAGCAAGCAGCCCCAATTCAAGACGTTCGCCTACTACGACATCGAGAAGCAGGACATGAGGTGCTTCAGGGTTGAGAACCTCATCACTGTCTATTAGGGAAATAGTGGCTGTATTGCCACCGCGCGAGGCTTAATTTTTGTTTGCAGTTCTTTTGAAAATGTGCCTTTAATTTGAAAACGAACGCCGGAGCCGGAAACTGACTTTTCACGAAGTTGGTTTTCGTGCCGTTAAAGTTCGTACCTTTGTGCCGTCTAAAAGCAAAGCGTATGAAGAAGTTACTTTTTATCCTGGCACTGGCAGTAAGTGTACTGTCGTGCCGCAGTGTTAAGACAGAGGGCAGTATGGCCACTCATCATTACAGCAACGAAGCCGACACCTTAGCGACTATTTCCATAGCTGAAAAGGTTGACAGCAGCAGCTACTTTCACGGACTGATTGACAGTCTGTCCTCCGAGCTCGTCAATATTCAGAAGCAGTTCCATGACATCTACGAGAAGGACAGCATCTTCGAGGCGCAGCACGTGAAGGACAGCGAGAGCGTGAAGGACACGACGTGGATAGTGGTTAACCCTGACGGGACCATTACCTACCACCACTACAGGGAGAGGAATGTCACGTCGCACGTGCAGACTGACCGCTTCAAGCAGCAGATCATGAAGGAGAGCCAGGCAGTCATAGACAGCCTCATCGATAAGAATGAGCACCTGCGCACGCAGGTTGACAGCATGAGCCAGTATGTGTGCCTCGTTGACAGTGTAAGCCAGTACAGGGCGAAGATAGACTCCCTTTCCAGCATCATAGAGGAGCATGAGCATGTGACAGTCGTCAAGAATAGTGTCTGGGACAAGATACGTGCATCAATCATAACCGCCGTATTCCTGCTTTTGACACTTGCAGGGCTGTACTGCTATTTGAGATTTTTCCGTCGTTGAGACGGGGTATTAAGTATGTTGTTTTGCCCGATGTGCACTGAGTTTTGCACGTCGGGTTTTTCTTTGCCTGAAATCAAGATTTTTCGGTTTTGAAAAACGCACCTCTTTTTTCCTTACCTTTGCCGTGAAATAAGAAGGAATTATGCTGTGTAAATACTATCTTCAACTCGGAACGGATACCGTAGACACGTCAAGCGCAGACTGCATGGACGTGTCGGCCATGATTAAGAACCTCGACTCCATCAAGGTGTCGTACAAGCGCGTTGACTTCGGCGGTGTAGTCCGAAAGTGCGGAAGCACGATTGAGTTCACGGGCAAGGCGTATGATGCCGTCGTAGCCCACTATGCAGAGAACTACCTGCAGTCGAGTGGTGTGTTCGCTGTGTATATCGCAGACAACAACTGGAACTACACGAAGGCGTGGGAATGTCCGCTGGACTTCGCTACGCTTCAGTACGATGCCAATGTGCTCTCCATCGGTTGTGTTGACAATAGCGCAGCAGCTATCATCAAGGCCAACAAGAAGAGCAAGTACGAGTTCAACGTGTCCGACTTGAAAGACGCAAACGACCTTCTTTACAATGGCGTAAGAACGCAGGAGGACTTCACGTTCAGTGTCGTAGGCGCTGCTGCAGATGGCACTACGATGAAGTCAACAGGAAATGTCGGTAATCCGCAGGCAATTTACAGCACACAGAATAAGGAGAAGTACAGCTGCTATTTCCCAAGTGTCGGTACAGTGCAAGGCGACGATCCTGTTGTTGGCTTTGAGCTGAGGTCCCAGGAGGAATATGCCAGCATACAAGAAGCCACTGGAAGAACTGCCAAGATGAACGTCTTTGACTACACAAAGCATGGCTTCATCAAGTGCACCGCTGATGGTATCATAAGCCTTGACTTCAACATATCGTTCTGGTTTGCCGACCCGACGAAGCTGCAGGGATATACTGTCAAATTCATACTCCTTTCTTACTACTGCGGCACAGGAAGAGCTGCTGGCGCAATTATTGAGCTGGCCACGCTCCCTGCTTCTGGCACCATGGAACTGAACGTGCATAAGGAAATCTCTATGCAATACAACAGAGAACTTGCCTTCGGTGTCCTGTTGAGCACGACGAGAAATGACGAGAACACCTTCGACCTCGGTATGCGCTGGGGCAGCAACGTCAATATAGGTGCTGCCATTCATAACAACTATGAGAACAACCCCATACATATAAACGTCGTAAAGCCGAAGAGCCTCTTGGACGGCATTCTTGACAAGATGTTCGTCGATACCAACTGTCATTGCGTCACCAAGATTGAGGAAGACGATAATTACATTTTCCCCAAGACGTTGCTCGTTGCTGCAGAGTCGTTCCGTCGTATATCGGCCAACAAGATATATTCCTCGTTCCAGAACTTCTGCGACTTCATGGAGGTGGTGTTCGGGTACATCTACACGCTGAAGGACATCGGTTACTACATGGATAATGAGTTGAGAGAGCTCGACAGCCAGGACAGAACCACAATATCGCACATCAGACCCGAATTGCTGACGAGTCAGACGATGAACCCAGTCAGCACGCATCCGTATTACAAGATGCTGCCTGTTGGCGGCTTCATCGACGAGGACGTGGAAGATGCGCTTGACCTCACTACGCCATTCAACTACCAACTGACTTCCGGTGACTACAACAGCTACCTCGAGAACATTCTGTACGACAGCATTCACAATGTCTTTGTCGTGTGGGACGCCACCACGCAGAAGTATTACGCCAATTTCACGATGGAAGATGCCATCATGCAGGGCGACTGGTACAACGAGAACGGGCACGCAAAGGAGATGACAGGCTTGAACTTCGCCACGTTCCATGAAGAGGCAGGATATCACCTATACGGCATAATCAGGAACGGAGCCCTCGTGTTGTGTGACGATTACCACACGAAGGACTGGCTTGAGTCGAGCGAGAACAGTAGCATCTGCTGTGAGCTCTGTTTCAAGCATCGTAACAAGGTCTTCACGTCTGATGTCATCAAGACCCTTCTGCATGTAAACAATCTGTCCTACGAGTTTGACGATAGCCTTGCATTCAGTGACATCGAGGTAGGATATGCGAAGGTGGACTATGACAACGGAAACGCCGCTAAGGACGAGTTCAACTTCACGAACTATTACAAGACAAAGAACAACATATCCGACCAAACGCTCAGCCTGATATGCCCATATCGCGCAGACTGCTTCGGTACGATTGAAGTCTTGAACAAGAATACCAACAACGAGTCCGACAAGAGCGACAACGACATCTTCATCGTGATAGCATCAGGCGACGCTCCCAACGGAGAGTATTGGGAGATAGACCGAAGTGTCACCATACAGAACGTGATATCCCCTGAGACAATGTTCAATGCTGCCATAGCGCCGAACAGGATTGTCAGAAACAATGAGGAATACATCGGAGCGTGCGCCAACATGCTTGTCGCATCGAACCTCTTGAAGTTCACATCGTCGGACGGCAACTCAAACGCTACGATTGGCGGCACTTCCATGCACGCCAACATCAACATAACGAAGCAGCTCTTCAAGGCTGGCAAGATAAATATCGACACAGACGACCACAAGTTCCCGACTGACTGGGAAGGAGTCATTGAGTTCGTCTATGCCGGCAAGACATATCAGGGCTTCCTTGAGGGTATTGACATCTGCTTCGCCAACCTCGGCACAATAACATACAATCTCATTGAAAAATGTATAGAATAAGTCCTTTTACACCGATATTCTTCGCGCCCTCTGCGGACAAGCACGGACCAGAGCCGCAGCGTGTTCACGTGTTTGCGGACACAGACCGCATCCTCATCGAGATAATTGCGACGCATGAAGTGTCTGCTCCTCCCTCTATGGTGGTGCGCAACACCGTTACAGGCTACGAGACTACCTATGACTGGAAGAGCTGGGAGATGAACGAGAGTACGACGCTCTACTTCATCGAGCTGCAGGGCATGGACGATGGCACGTATATCGCTACTATCGGCAACGTGGAGAGCGAGGTGTTCTCAGTCACGTCTGATGAGGCAGAGCTGAAAGACACCGTGCTCATTCAGTTCTCGAACGCAGACAACAGGCAGCGCAATGATGTAGTCTTCTGGATAGACAACATGCAGCGCTTCTTCGATTTCCGTGTACCAGGAGGGTTCAAGGACGACAACTGGACATTCTCCGTCAACAACGAGCAGTTCCTGACGAGCGAAAACGACACTGTTGACCTCTACGGTCAGGAGAGCACAGTCAAGGCTCTCACGCTCGGTAATAGCGACGGCTGCCCAGTGTGGTTCGCTGACCTTCTGAACAGACTCCTGTGCTGCAACTACGTGTACGTCAACGGGCAGCGTTACACCCGTAACGAGAGTGACGTTCCTGAAATGAACGCAGAGGTTGAGGGTCTGAGGTCCTACATCTTCACGCAAGGACTGCGCAAGGTCATCAATCTCGATCCTGAGATAGAGAACACCAACCTGCTCGTAATGCGTAGGGTGAACCACAACAACGCAGACAAGTACAGAGTGAATAGCAGAACCACAGAAGGTGGTGAAGTGACAGATGCAACATTTAACCTAATTGTATAAGCTATGATTACAAACGAAGAAAGACAATCAATCATTGATGCCGTCCTTTCTGCGATACGCACGAATAGCGCATTGATTACCGACCTTACGGAGGTACAGTCTATTCCCGAAGGTTCGTACATCGAGCTTAGCGGAGGCAAGAGGATTGCAGCAGCTACGTTGAAGACTATCTTGCAGACTGCTATCTTGGACGATGCCGTTACTCCCACCATTGCGAGTGAGGCTGAGGCACGAGACGCAGCAGACGATGCACTCTCCGACAGGTTGACAGTCGTCGAGGGCGCAACGGCTGACCTCGAAGCTGACAAGTTCGATAAGTCGAACATCGTAGAAGCTGACGGCAACAACTCCAACAAGGTATGGTCGCAGAAGTACGCAACGCAGGTGAAGAGCCAGCTTGCTACGGCAATCGGCAATATCAGTGTGAGCATCACGACTTCCGATAACGAGAAGATTGTGCTCACCTTTACCGACTCTCAGGGACAGAGTTCTAACCTGACTATCGGTAAGGCAACAGCCGTGAAAGCCGGACTTCTGTCGGCAAGTGATTACGAGACTCTCCTTGCACACACAACGGCAATAAGTGGCTTGACTGACAAGAAGGTTGTCGGTTGGGAAATAGACAGCGGTCACAACTGGCTGTCTCTTGGTGTCGTTACAGTTGATGAGACTGCCTATTTCATTGACCTTCCTATTGCGGGCAGTATTCCTGACGGGTACGAAAGCCCTGTTGCAGGTATTATGTCAGCAGAGCAGGCTGCAACACTCGAAGAAGTGGACCTGAAAGTTTTTCCTCTTGAGGTGAATGTGGCAGGTAACGCGGGGGTGTATGAGAAGGGACGCTCGATTACACCGAATATGGCTCTGGCTTACACTCGTAAAGGTGCAAGCGTTCCGACGGCTGATGTATCGGTACTCCAGTCAACACTGATGTACAATGACTCCAATCAGTTCTATGGCGATGCTATCACGGAGAACGCAACGTATAACATTCTCATCGAGTACAAAGGACAGCAGATAACCATACCGGCAATTCAGTATAGGTTCTTCAACTATGTCTATGGTATCAAGTACACGACTGCTATGACAGTAGCACAGGTTGCTAACTTCATCTTCGGCAGAATGACGCACACTTCAGATCCAGCAGAAGTGGTGAACGACCTCGAAGAACTGAGCGGACGCACGACCTACGAGGGACACCTCGCAGCAGGCGAAATGTTCATCTTTGCCGTTCCTGGTACTGTTGACCTCGTTGTGCGCCATGCAGAGTCAGGTGCTATCATTGACAGTAATCCGTTCACGGTTCGTCTGCCAAGACAGCACGACACCTCCACGATGGACGTTTACACCTGTATCTTCGTGCCGAAGTCCGACATAGACTGGAACTTCAAGATAACTAACTCATAAAACAAGAGACTATGGGAAAGAAAATGATTTTACCATTTGAGCTCGGTCGCTCCTCTTCTGGGAGACCTGTATCTGTGGCAACCGAGTTTGACGACAGCAGTGGCGTATCGCAGCAGGAAGTCAACAACGCATCGAAGGGCGGCATTATCAATGCTACCCAGCTCTACAACCTGTCAGCATGCACGCTATCAGATGTCATCGATACGCTGACTACTGACCCGAAGTTCGGAACTGCGGTGCCTGGTGTTGTTGTTACCTTCCTGACAGACGAAGGCTGGAAAGCTTACCAATTCACAGGTGGCGATGACAGTCTTCTCTCGAACTGGAAGCCGTTTGACATGAGAGATGTCATAAACGCTCTCATCATGTCGGACAAGCTGCACAACATCTCTCGCTTCGATGGTATTGTAGAGGGTCAGATTACCTTCCAAGAGGTAGGTGTCACGCCAACCGAGAACAGCGAGGTTGTATGGTGCAAGGACATGAGTTGCTTCGCACTGTGCGTTACTACCGGTATCGTCAAGAAGTACTACAACGCTTGGGTAGGCAGAGACGAGTACGTCGATACGACCTCTTCGCTTCCTTACCCGAACAAGCAGTATGTGTGCGGCAACAAGCTTTACATGTACGACTTCACTCATGACAAGCTCATCGAGGTAGGCGGTACAGGAACGAGCGGTATCTTCAACGTGACTACTCAGGTGCCCATTCAGGGCGGTTACTATGTGCTCTGTGACTCCGTGAACACGGAAGTATCTGCCGTTCATGCCGCATGGAGAGTTGAGAAGGCTGTAAGCGGCCTCATCATCTCGTTTGAGATTTCCGCAGGTATCTGGAAGACGTACCAGTACATCGGTCGCACACTGACCGAGCAGAACTGGCTCAATCCCGAGAACTGGAAGGACTTCGGTTCTCTTGCTGCAGGTAGTGAGACACACATCATCATCGACAACCTGATTGGCGCACCTATTGCAGGCGAGTACTACACGCTTGAGACTGCCGTGGCTCGTCTGGTGGCATATCAGAGAGAGTCCGGTGTCAACTATGCCAAGAAGGGCCTCATCATCTCTTACAAGGTAGGAGAGAATACGATGGAGACGAAGCAGTTCCAGGGCGAGATTTCCGACTTCGGAGAAGTAGGTCTTTGGAAAGACTTTGGTGGCGGTACCGATGTTGAGGTTACCGACGAGCCAGAAGAGGACAGCGAGAAGGTTCTGTCTGCAGGCGGTGCTTACGCTCATATCCCTACAGGCATCAAGCTCAATACCGAAACAGAAGGTATCGTGAAGATGCAGCTCGAGAACGCAGAGCACGAAGCCATCGGTGAGGAAGTGCAGTTCGCTGTCGGCACTGGTGGTGGCGGAGGTGGTGCCGGTACCATTGTCACGGCAGCCTTCCAGCAGTCACCTTTCTACGGCAACGCAGGCGGTGAATTCATACTCCGTGCCGCTGTCCGCTCCGTAACGACTGTAGGCCAGTCAGAGCAGGAGAATACCATTGCGACCATCGCACTGTACGACAGAGACACGAACACCCTGCTTGAGATGTTCAACTTCAACAAGGCGAGCTCCGCCACCATGACGACCTATGACTTCGTTATTGACGTGTCGAAGTACTTCGTAGATGCAGGTGTCCGTCGCTTCCGTATCGTTGTAACTGACGATGCAGGCAACACTGGCCAGCGCAACATCAACATCACTGCCGTTGACGTGACAGTATCGAGTGTTCAGACATTGCAGTACACATCGAGCACATCTGTTGCCGTTGGTGGTGGTGTAAAGAGCATTCCTCTCTACAAGTTCGCCAACAATTCCAGCGACAGAGGCATCACGGCAATAACCGAAATCTACCTCAATGGCGAATGGAGGCAGCTCGGTACCGCACTGATTACCGATGTCTATTCTCACGGCATCACTATTGACCCGAACAACTGTCTCGGTGTGACGCTCTCTCATGGCGCATATCCTGTCCGTGTTCATGGTGTCGATGTGGCATCTGGCGTGGTAGGCAACTACCTCTATACTGGTATCTTCGTCATTGACGAGACAAGTACCGCTCCTCTCGTTGTTGAGAGCTGGACGTGTCCTACTGTCAACGCCACGTTGAAACTCTACGAGACGATAGAACTGCAGTACGCCGTCTATGACCCGAACAACAATGCGCCTACGGCCACCGTCTATCTTGACGGAGAGCCAGTGCAGAGCCACACGGCATACAGGTCGATGGCATACACATACTCCCATCAGGTGACGGGCGTTGAGTCCGACGGAAGCTTCTCACACATCGTGAAGGTGAAGTGCGGTTCCTCTTATGGTGCCGAGGCATCGTTCAATATCAGCGGCACTGTCATAGACGCAGCCCTCAAGAGTGGTGCAATCTATGGCTTTGAGTTCTCTACACGGAGCAACGACGAGGAAGACCACAGCATCACGAGCGGTGGCAAGACTCTTGAAGTCACCGGCTCCAACTGGAGCACGACAGGCTTCACTACATTCCTCGGTGAGAAGTGTCTGAGGATTGCAGAGGACGTGACCGCTTCTCTCGATCATCAGCCGTTCAAGCCGACATCGCTTGAAGCAAACGGCATGGCTATCCAGTTCGCCTTCGCTTCAAAGAACCTCGTGGACGATGACGCTATCCTGATGAAGTGCTTCAACGAAGGTGTTGGCGCAGGCTTCTATGTGACAGGCAAGGCAGTGGGCATATATTGCTCTACCGGCCTCAGCAATCACAAGGAAGAGCGAGCTTACAGACAGGGCGAGAAGGTTTCCGTCGCTGTCGTTGTTGAGCCAGCCGTAGCAGGTCTCGGCCAGACACGCCAGGGAACGACCTACTACTTCATCAAGCTCTACCTGAATGGTGAGGAAGTGGCAGTCATCGGCTATGTTGCAGGACAAAGCAACCTGACGCAGGAAGAGAACATCACTTTCGACGGCACGTATGGCGACTTCTACCTCTACTACCTGATGGCATGGGAAGACTACTTCCAGTTCGACCAGGCATTCCAGAACTACCTCGTCAAGCTGACGGACACGGAGGACATGGTGCAGGAGTACAACTTCGAGAGCGTCATGGCTTCTCAGGCTGTTACGGAACTTGGTATCCTTACCACGAAGCTGCGTCCGCAGGCATCGGAACTGGCGAGCAGAGGCATGGCATATGTCATTGAGTGTCCTTTCAACGGAGCGAACATCGAAGGACTTGACGAAACTGTTTCAACGAAGGACCAGATATATGTCAACCTGTTCTACGTTGACCCTGCTCGTCCATGGACGGACTTCGTTGCTCGTGACGTGGCAAGGCGCAATCAGGGCACCACATCAGCACAGCGTCCTGTAAAGAACCCACGTTACTACCTCGCACAGAAAAAGGGCTCAACCTATGACAAGACTTCCAAGACCGGAGGCACGACAATACAGCTGACTCACACACGTGAGGAGATTGTCGCCATGGGTTACGACGGAGCTCTGTGGGATAAGGCAGCAGCCCTCGCAGCTATCAACAAGATACAGCTTCACGAGGACAGCATCCCTGTAGATATCATCACTATCAAGGTTGACTACTCCGACAGCTCGAACGCCAACGACTGCGGCATCTGCGACATGATGAACGCCACCTTCCGTGCTCTTGGTAGCGACTACATGACACCTGCACAGAGAGCCTTCGACGGCACATGGAAGAAGGGTAGTGTAGAGCTTGACGGACTGGTGATGAACCATTCGACTGCCAATATTCCCATAGCGTTGTTCCGTAGCAAGAGCGACACAGGCAGTAATCCTTACTTCCACTCGAAAGGAAACTGGAAAGAGGACAAGAAGGAGCAGGTTGCACTCGGTTTCAACGATGTGCCTGGCTACAACAAGGGTTGTCTGAACTACGGCGACTTCATCGAGTTCTACGGCGAAGAGAACGAGACACTTGCGCAGACGAAGACACGCTTCCTCGGCACGAGCGGACTCGACACGTCAAGCATCTATGTCCTCACTCAGTACTGCGGCAGCAGCTACAAGGTGATGAAGCACAACGGCAGTCAGTGGGTTGAGCAGACAGGCTCTATGGTCCAGAACGCAAACGGCAAGTGGACTGTATCTGGCTATGTAGTCAACCCGATAGACGGCTTTGAGCTCCTGAACTATCAGGGCATGGACTGGTTCAAGGGTGTAAGTTCCATTGCAGACATGATGGCCCCAAGCACATCATTCTCCAAGTGGGTACAAGGCTTCATCGACAGCGGTGACATTTCCGTCGAGACTGTTCCTGCCTGGACGTACTACTTCGAGAGCCTGCTTGACGACGATAACCTCTCCATTGCATACGCATTGGGCAAGAAGGTTCCATACAACCTGTTCCGCTGGATGCAGTTCTGCGACACCTGCGACTACGACCAGTATGGTTCGACTGCACTCTCTCGATGGAAGGCTGGCTTGTGGCGCTTCGCCTCTCCGCATTCCTGCCTGGCATACGACGTGTTCACGGACTACCTCGCTGCGGTTGACCAGAGAGCAAAGAATATGCAGCCCATGTGGTTCCTCGAGGACGGCTGTAAGGTAGTGAACGGAGTTTACTACAACAAGGCCAACCAAGAGAACGACAGCACAAGCGGTATGCTCGCACTCCGCATGTATCTGAACAAGGTATATGACTGCGACACCTGTAACGGCAAGGACAACGATGGTGGCCAGACTATCGACGCAGAGGTTGACCCCAACAAGATGCCAGACGCACAGACAGGTTACACCAATCCTTATGCAGGTTACAACTCGACGTTGTTCCGCAACATCTACCTGCAGCAGGCAGTGAACATAGACGCAGGAGGCACTGAGCTCTCTCTGAGGACTGTCGCTTCCGCTATGCGCAGCAGATCTGTGACTGTTGACGGCATGACACTCGTTCCGTTCTCTCCAGAAGGCGCGATGCACTTCTTTGTGAACTCTCGCATCAAGCGTTGGCAGAAGAAGGTTAGCTCCTATGATGGCGAACGCAAGTACATAGACTTCACGAGCACTACTGCCAACAACATCTACTTCTATGCACTGCAGGGATTGGGACTGACCTCTCTGCCTGCCTTCATTGAAAGAAGATGGCGTATCCGTGACGGCTTCTTCGGTACCGGAAACTTCTTCAGCGGAGTGCTCTCAGGACGTGTCAACTCTGCTAACAATGCAGAGATACACATCACTGCTGCAAAGACTGGTTACTTCGGTATCGGTAACGACAGCTCAGGTTCTATCTCTGAGAGCGTTTACCTCGAGGCAGGAGAAAGCCACTCGTTCACGAACTTCTCTCACGAGGAGGGAGCATTGCTCTACATCTACCAGGCAGACCGCATGTCGAAGATTGACCTCTCCGAAATCACGCTGTCGAGCAACTTCGACTTCTCCGTGATGACACTCGCAGAGGAAATCATACTCGGCTGCGAGGGCAAGACGACACTCACGCTCGGTGCCTACACGCCGCTGACGAATGTCAACCTCGGAGAACTTCCGTTCCTGAAGAAGCTCGACATCACAGACACCATCATCACGAATGTTGTCTGCAGCAGCTGTCCTCGCCTCGAGAGTCTGTATGCAGCAGGCAGCCAGTTGGAGAGGGTTGACCTTGCCGATGGCGCAAAGGTGACTTACCTGGAGCTGCCAAGCACATACAAGTACCTGAAGCTCCGTTACCTGCAGAACCTCACGCTCGAAGGTCTCGTGCTGACGAACCCAGCGAGCATCTCCTACCTCATCTGTGAGGAGTGCGCCAAGATTGACGCAATGGAGCTGCTGCGGTCGCTCATCTCAGGCGGCAGCAGTCAGTTGCGTAACATTCGTGTCAAGACAGTCAAGACAAGCGGTGTCGGTACCGACCTGACGACGCTCATGGGTATGAACCTTGCAGGCTTCGACGCAGTGGGCAACGTTCAGGATGAGCCTGTCATCATAGGCAAGTACAGACTGACGAAGTATTTCGAGGACAGCGAAGTCGAAGCTTACAATGCAGCATTCGACGGCCTCGTCGTGAAGAATGTGCAGTACACCGGCATCGAGTTCACTGATACTGTAAGTGACCCAGAGAACATCAAGAACCTCGATAACGGCACCGGCTACGGAACGAGCGAGAGCTATGCTCCAAGTGCCCACATCTTGAACATCTGGAACAAGATGCACGCCTGCAGAGCGAAGTACAACAGCAGCACGCACAAGATGGAGGTGAGAGCTCTGAGCGACGAGACGTACTTGAAGTTCGCAAACGGCGAAGATTTCAACCCTGCTGACCTTGCAGGTGATGGCTTCGACGTGATGCTTCGCCCAGGGCACTTCTGGTACAAGGGCGTGAATGACTTCAAAAACCAAAAGAAGTACATCTTCTTCTCTTCTGTTGAAGATACGCCGGAGGCAAGCGGAGAGTTCGTACGCAAGACGCTCGCTCAGCTTACACAGTATGCCAACAAGGGTGTCGGAACGAATGGCGTAAACGTAGGCGACACGTTCACTGACGCAAGCCTGTCGACAGCCAGCAACCTCAACTCGTATTCAATAGATGTGACTGGTATGAAGCAGATACGCTTCCCAGGTGTCAACATCAGTGGCTATGGTGCCATTTTCGTGAATGCAAGCAATAAGGTTGTAGGAAAGTTCAACATGGCTATCAGCAACACTCTGTTTGACTTCTACGATGGCAGCGACACGCTTACAGCCGACTCCGTTGAGACGGATTATGTGTTCACTGATGTTCCTGCAGGAGCAGTCAAATGCTACCTCTGCTGCTATCTCAGTGTATTGCAGAGTTCAGAGGTAATATCCACTGATAGCACAGAGATAGAGGCTATTGAGCCAGATTGGGTAGAGCACGAGGATAATGACCTCATCGGTGTGTACGGCGCGTCTGTTGACGGTATGAGCCGAATACGCTCAGTCAGCGGTGCTCAGCCAAAGCGAGGCACAGGCACATCAACCACCTCACAGAACTGGACTTACGACAGCAGAGGAAAGGTGACGAATGCCATCGTACCGACCGGCTTGAACTACACCTGTAAGGACTTCATGAACCTTGCTATGATGCGAGGCGACGGCTACCAGCTTATCGACTACGAGCAGAACAAGATTATGGCCATCCTGTTCTGGGGCATATACGGCAACAGAGACGACCAGGCAGTAATCGGCAACGGAACGTCTAGCTATAACACTACTGGTGTTACCGACTCGATAGGCAAGTCAAGCACGCAATATGGAAGCACAGTAAACAAGCTGCTCGGACTGGAAGGGTTCATTGCTTGCTGGTTTGAGTGGGAGGACAACGTCGCTCTCAACATTTCTTCGTGGGAATACTTCAAGAAGAACGCCTGCGTGGCAGCGTCTGCAGACAGAGTGGACTACAAGTTCCGCATCTACGACCCGATAAGCGGAAGTGAACGAGTAGTAAAAGCAGCGAACGTCAATAGCGGTTACAATGTCGCAAGAATCAAACTCGGAAGGTTCTGTGACACCATTGTCAGCAAGTTTGACCCGTCCGACAGCTCTCGCTTTGTTACTTACTTCTGCTGCTATGCCACAGTAGTAGGCAGTACCGGCCGTGTTGTCTGTCGTGCGTACTACTACGCGTTCGCTCTTGGCGGTCTCGCCTTCGCGAGTACGAGCTTCGTTTCGTCGTACTCGAATACGTACTACGGTTCGCGGCTCGCCTTCAGGGGCGACATTGTTGAAGTTGCGGAATAGCGGGAAACGCAAAGCGTAGAGCGTGAAATTTGAAAAAAGCGTCAGAGGGAGAGCCGCAAGGCTGCTCCCTCTCTCTGTGTCCAAAAGTAAAAATTTAGCGGCAGAGGGAAATTTTTCTGCATGATGTATGAATGATTTTTGAAAAATTCCTACCTTTGCAGTGCGGAAGAGTCTAACGGCCGTGTTGTCAGTCGTGCGAACAACAACGCGAACGCTAATGGCGGTCTCGCCTACACGAATACGAACAACGTTTCGTCGAACTCGAATACGAACAACGGTTCGCGGCTCAACTAAAGAACTTAGGGTTAAACCTACTAATCGCATCTCTGCTGAGGCTACGAGTTGGCTATGGTATGTGCGAAGACTCCGAGCATCGGCAACAGCACGCAAGTGGAAAGCCGGAAAATATCTTAAAGTCCTGAAGGCTCATGGAACTGTCCTATCCTCTCGACAACCTCATACCTGAGATAATCAGTGACGAGAACATGTACGGCAGCTTCGATTACGTTGTGCAGCATCTCGAATATGAGGAGCAGCGTGCGAGGTACCGGCCACTACGGGAGAAGTATGTGCAGATACTGACCGACGAGATAAGAGAAGGCAAGTTCCGTATCTACAGGGAGCATGTGAGAGACGTCCATGTGAAGGACGGACCAAAGGAGCGCGATGTGCAGGCTCCTACAGTATTGAAGAGGGTTGGCATACATGCCATCATGGTAGTTGTGGAGCGCTACACCTATCCGAGCCTCATCAAGAATACGGCAGCTTCGATAAAGGGCAGAGGTATGCACTGGATGCACCATATTATCGAAGAGGACCTGCAGAACGTGCCCGAGCTCATGCGCTACTTCTACAAGAGCGACATCGAACATTACTATGACAACATCGACCAGTCGCTCATGAAGGGAGTGCTGAGGGAGTATATCAGCGATGCTGTGCTGCTTCCGATGCTGGATAACTTCACGGAGCTCTTGCCGAAGGGGCTGTCAAAGGGTCTGCGCTCGTCGCAGTGCTATGCGAACATCTTCTTGTCGCGTGTCGATCATGTCATGTGCGAACACGTCAAGTCCTATCAGCTTGAAGACGAGACACGATATCTCTACTTCCGCTACTGCGACGATGTGGTGATATTCGCCAACGACAAGAAGAGCCTCTGGAAGTTGCGCGACCTGTATGTCAGTGAGCTGGCAAAGCTCGGGTTGAAGATTAAGGATAACGAGGCAGTGCGTCCCATCGGTGAGGGTCTTGACTATCTCGGCTATATCCAGTATGCCGACTACAGCCTCATCAGGAAGAGAATAAAGAAGAACGCAGCGCGTAAGCTGCACAGGATAAAGAGCAGGAAGCGCAGGCAGGAGATAATCGGCTCGTTCAAAGGAATGGCTTGTCACGCAGACTGCAAGCATCTATACTATAAATTAACAGGTAGAAGAATGAAGAAGTTTAGTGAAATGGGTGTCACCTATACACCAGAGGACGGCAAGAAGCGTTTCCCTGGCATGACAGTACGCCTGAGCAGCATTGTGAACGTGCCCATTGTCGTACTTGACTACGAGAAGGACATGAAGACAGAGAATGGTGATGACAGATACCTCGTGTCCGTGAAGGAAGGTGAGACGTTCAAGAAGTTCTTCACTGCCAGCAAGGAGATGAAGCAGATCCTTGACAAGATAAGCGACATTGAGGACGGCTTTCCGTTCGAGACTATCATCAAGTCCGAGCGCTTCGGTGATAACAAGATAAAGTACATTTTCACATAGTATTGATTTTTTCCGTATCTTTGCGGTGTAATTCTAACATCAATGAGATATGGAAAAGATATATGGTGGTAACGAGAGGCAAGACGCCCTCATCAAGGTAGGTAAGAGCTACTATTTGTATTACGGCTTCGGTAGGGACAGCGAGGAAGCCGAGCACGGTTACAACTACAGGCACAAGTTCGACCATAAGCCCACTCCTGACGAGATTAAGGAGCAGGTTCTTGCGGCCATTGACATGCACGCCAGCGAGCGCATCACTCGTGGCTTGACGTACAACGGCTATAAGGTGAACCTCACTATCGAGAACCAGACGAACTACACCATGTTCAAGAGCATGGGAAGATACCCTGTACTCATCAAGGTAGAAGATGCGGAGGGCAACGATGTTGTGCTCTCGCTGACGAAGGAAGAATTTTCATCTTTCATTACCAGCATGCAGAACCACATCAAGGAATGTCTGCAGGAGAGCTGGAACGAAAAAGCAAACCTCGACCTGAGCGTTTATGCGCAGTAGCGTGGCATAGTGTAAAGTTTAGTTTTTAAGGGTTGGAGTGTGACGCTGGGAAGTGTCACACTTTTTCTTTTCACGATTTTCACGCAACGTTTTCTTTTCTTTTCACGATTTTCACGATAGGACTCTTTAGATTTAATGGAAATTATTGGAAATTGTGGGGGAGTTTCCGCTAAAAGTCCTATCTTTGCAGCATGAAACTGTTCAATTTCCTATTCAGGTGGCGCAGGCACAATAAGATTGCCAGAGAGATTGCAGAGAAGCGTGGTATGCTTAAAGAGTACGAGATAGCACGCGGACATGGTTGTTCTCCGATAGAAGCTCTTGAAGAGTGGGACCTGATTACTCCAGAAGAATACAGTCTGTTTGACTGACTTCCATTCATGCGATTATGCGATTGTGTTAAATCGCAACACAAAATGGGAAAATGGGATTTCGATTTTTCCCATTGTCCCCGACTTCAAGATTTTTGCAAAATGTAAAACGTACCGCATTTTGCTGTACCTTTGTAATGGAAAAGCACTCCTGATGGAGCTAAGGGGTGCAGACCGATGTTTAACTAAATAAAGGTACAATGAAAAAATGGACATAAAAACTGTATTTGGTGCTATTGGAGTAGCTATAGTGTCATACCTGACTCCGATTGGAGGCTTCATGCAATCGTTGGCTGTAATCTTCGGACTCAACTTCTTATTCGGCCTTCTCAGTGATAAGCTGCACGGGAAGGATTTCTCATTCAGGAAGGCTTTCCGCTGCATCGTGGAGAGCGCCATTTTCTGCGTGCTCGTCTGTGCGGTTTACTTCATCGGAGAGCGTTCGCATAGCGATGATGGAGGCGTGTGGTTCGTCAGTTACGTGTCTTATGCACTTTTCTACTTCTACGGCTGCAACATCTTACGAAACTTGAAGCTGATATTCAAGCCACAATCGACACCCTACAATGTCGTGTCGTTCCTGTATTGGTTCGTCAGCATCGAGTTCATTAAGAACATGCCTTACCTTGACGAGTATCTGAACAAGAAACACGCCGAAGAAGAGGCTCAGTAACTAACTTAAATACCGAAACTATGGAAATCTACAAACTTGGTTCACGAGGTGAAGGAGTTAAAGCAATACAGCGTGCGCTGCACCTCATAGACGATGGTGTGTTCGGCAAGCTTACGAGGGAGGCAGTCATAACATTCCAGAAGGAGCATGGACTTACTGCAGACGGCATTGTGGGACCAGCCACACTTGCCAAGCTTGTGCCAGCCGTAACGACTACCACTCTTAACGTCAAGAAGTCGAAGCGCGTCATCACGGACATCGTTGTTCACTGCACAGCTTCCACATACGGCAGAGACCTCTCCGCAGCTGACATACGCAAATCGCACATCAAGGAAAGAGGCTGGGCTGACATAGGATATCACTATGTCGTGCGTCTCGATGGCAGGGTAGAACCAGGTAGGGACGTTGACAAGATAGGTGCTCACGTCACCAACCACAACTCCCACAGCATCGGTGTTGTCTATGTTGGAGGACTTGACAAGGACGGCAAGGCGAAGGACACGAGGACGGAGCTCCAGAAGAATGCGCTGCTCAATCTGCTTCTCGATCTGCGCAAGCTCTACCCGAAAGCCAAGATAAGCGGCCACCGCGATTTCTCCCCAGACAAGAATGGTGACGGCATCATATCTCCCTGTGAGTGGATAAAGAGCTGTCCGTGCTTCGATGCGAAGCGTGAGTACGCGAGGGTATAAGAAAGGGAGGCTGCTCGGCACAGGAACACGCAGCCTCCCGAAGCACCCCTCAACCGCAGGTAGTCATCTCTCATTGGGGTGCTCTACTAAGGATACACACAACTCCGCCAAATGTTGCATCGTGATATAAAAAAGCCCCAGGGAACCACCCCTGAGGCCACACAAGTCAAACCAGTTACAAAACCAGTAGTGGAAGTGTCACTGATTTGCTTGCAAAGGTACGACATTTCTCAGACATGTGCAAACTTTTTGAACGGCATTTGTTGCAAGTTCCGGCGTTACACGGATATAATTGAACAGACTTGTGCCTCTTGTATTGAGTTTATGCCCGAGAATGAAGTCTATTGTGCTCTGCTCCACACCGGCATCGAGAGCGTGCTGAGCAAATGACTTGCGTGCTGAATAGAAGATGAGGCGGTTCTTAATTCCCACCTGCTCAGCAAGGCGCCTCATGTGGTAATCGACAGTAGAACGGAAGCACTTTGTCCTGAGCGTCGAGTATTTGCGGATAGTGCCGTCAGGCATCTTGTACTTGTCTATTATCTCGAGAGCCTCATCAGGCATATCGAACTCCACAAACTTATTGACCTTCGAGCGGTTCTCTGTCTTGGTGCGTTCGTAGATGAGGCGTCTCTTGCAATCGTTGAAGTTGATAGACACGAGGTCGATGATGTTGATGCCTCCCAGGTAGTAGGACAGCATGAATATGTCACGGACGATGCTCCGAGCTCTGCACCTGATTGGCAAGTCGCGTATCATGGCCACCTCTTCCAGTGTAAGCCATGAGTCACGCACGTTAGCCTCTGGCAGCTTATATCCGTTCCACGGACTTACTGTCATTGGGATATACATACATCGTTGTGCGAATGTATAGAGCCCCATGAGGAAGATTTGCTTGTCCCTGATGGTGTGTGAGCTGTTGCCTTTCTTCCTCAGATACTTCTCCAGTCCTACGATGTAAGAGTAGTTAAGGTTCTCAATAAGCATGTCCTCTCCGAAGTACGAGAGGATAACAGTGAGGTTGTACCTGTAGTGAGCGACAGATGCAGGCTTCAGGTCGTGAACTGCGAGATACTCTTCGCAGATGGAGCGAATGGTGCGCCTGTTGCGTTTGTCGATGTTCTTCAGGTGCTCAACGAGCTCCTCGCACGACATGCTTCCGATGAAGCTGGTGTCGTAGATAGCCTCCTGGTACTTATCGAGCAGCCCTCTGAGCTTGACATTCTTCATTGCTGCGTCTGGTCGTTTGACGATGCGCCCGTCCTTGAACTCCTTGTCCGAGTCTATTGTGATGTCCGTTACGATGTAGCGGGTTTTTGAGTTGTGAGAGACTGCGATGCGTATTTTATGTTTGCCTCCTTTGAGTACCTTTGCGGGTACGATAACTGCACTTAGATTTGCCATAATTTTCCGACAATAAAAAGTAAATGTTTCGTGCCTTTCCGACCATTTTCCGACAATAGAAATTGGGTCAAAAGTGACACTTTTTCTAATAAGGATACACACTCAAAGCCCGAATTGTTGCGTGTTACAGGTATTTATGGCATGAATTTGCTACGAAATAAGTAACTATTTTGCAATCTTTACCATTTTACCTTTCTGCAAGCGATTTTCGGGCAGTCTGTTTTACGGGCCCGACAATAAATCGGAAACAAAACTGCTTCTTTTCATTTTTCAAACACTTTTAGGGTTAGTTCTTTTTTCTCTCTTTCAAACTTGCCACCGTCCAATCTGTAGTTTATGGCCATGGCCTGTATGTTGGTGACATCGTAGAAAGGTATCTCAATCTTTCCTCTGTTTGTATTGAGCCACGCATCTACAACACCGCTTTGGTGAGAGAGCAGCTCGAGAGTCTTTGTGAACAATTCATCAGAAGACGTAAATCCGAGAGCTATGAACTTGTCATAGTGTTCCATCATGGATGGCTTAACCTTGAAACTTACGCCGTGGATACTGAACTCCAAGTCACGAACAACATTGATTGTGGTGTCAAACAGAACTGCGTAAATCGTGAAGTCTTCTGCATACGATTGAGGATTGTCTGTCAAGAGGTCTTTGAAACGAAGTTCGTAGCTTACGTTGAGCATCTTCCCCTTCCATGACATATCGATGCAGCCGTCCTCTTTGTTGTACTCGGCCTTAATGTCGCTTGAGTCGTCGTAGTTGGCCATGTAATTTTCCAAGAGCTCCGACAGCTTTTCTGCTTCCTTCTGGTATGTGTTGCTGTCATTGCCTGTGCAAGCGGCGATTGCGAGTGCCGCAATAATGTAAACTATCTTTTTCATACTAATAAATGTTTATCTCTCCGCCATGGGCGAGGAATAGATAATACATGTCTGAGAATATCTGGAAGTCCTTCTTTGAGAGTGTTGCTTCGTAGTCGCCATTGTCGAACAGGTATTTCACTTTTGCAGATGATGCTCGTGCAAGAGGTTCAAGAATGTCATCGGAGTACGCCTTGACTAAACTATATCCGACGAAGTTGCCACCTCCGAGGCTCTGTTCCTGGCCCACCGCTATCTCATACACCTTCTCGCCGATGAGAACCTTGCAGCCGTAGAACCTGAATGCACCTGGTCGTCTTGCATAGACTTCTATGACGAACTTGTTTGGCTCTGCAGTAAATGGCCCAATTCTGAAGTTCTCAGGCTTGCAGTTCGCGTACATGTGCGCACCGATCATGTTTGCTCGGAGCTTCTTCGCGTTGATGTGCTCTATTCTTGTGCGCTGCTCAAACTCCTCGTAAGTCTTTGTAATTACGGAGTCAGTGATACGAGGTTTGGCGGGCTTCTGCTCTTGCACCTCTACTGTAGGCGAGAACTCAGCCGTGTCGATAGGCTGCTCGTCAGTCACAGAGCTGTTGTGCCCACTGAAGAAACATGCTGCCATACATAGTAAGGCAAGCACAATTATCAGTACAATCTTTTTCATGCCTTCTTAGCTTTGCGTTTGTACTGTGCAAGTTCTGCCTGGAGAGCGTCGATTGTCGCATTCTTCATCTTGATTGTCTCCTGGAGCAGCGCAATGGTGTCAACCAGAGCATCGAGGCGATTGTCTGCCTTTAGCTCAACATCTTCTTCTGATGACTCAACGACCTGCATCTCTCCCTTTCCTCGTAGTAACCACTCTGCAGACAGCTCTTCATACGCAGCAAGTGTGTTGATAATCGTGTCAAGAGATAGCGCCCTCTTGCCATGAAACTGGTAATGAAGCGTCGATTGTTCCATGCCAATACGTGCGCTAAAGGCATTCAAATTCATGCCGGCATGGTCCTTAAACATAACAAGACGATTAAAGACATCTTGTTTCAAGTCTTTTCTTTCCATTTTTCAAACTAAAAAAGTACATTTCGTGCAAAAACTATGGCGATTTCCATAAAATTATGCCTCTTTCGATAATTTTTCCGCTGAAAAATTTGCACAATTATGACAAATGCCATATATTTGCATCATCAAATCAATCAATCGAGGGCAAAGTTATGAATTTTTCCATACTTTCCAAAGAAAATTATCAAAAAACTCTCGTTCTCGGCTTGATTGAAACAGGCGGATAGCAATTTGCATGTCCAGAGGTTTGCACAAAGCGGTGTGCTCCACAGGTTCGAGTCCTGACAAAACCACTTAGAAGAGTTCTTTGACAGACTTACATAAATCTTATAGATTTAGAGCTCTCCATTGGACGCCAAAGCTGCATAAACACTGGCACGGTCAGTTAAGGGCAGATAGGGGCGGAGAGAGACGGAGCTGAATGTTCTCCGGAGTAGCAGCCATGATAAGTCAAAGAGAGGCGACGGCTGCAGAGAATAACGTCGAGCTGCCCGACAGAGAGCAGCGGAGTGATAACACATTATTTATTATATAGCAGGACTTTTCCACATTTTCTTCATGTTCGGTTAGCCGAATACCTTAGATGGTTAATAGACAATTCAGTCCTGCTCGACCCATAGCCTCAGCGGAGGCTCGTAAGCGTTCTCGTCGGAACACGCATGGGTCCAAAGGCATGTGAAAGCTGGTAAATGGTGCAACCAGCAGTTCGGAATAAGTCATGCAAGCCTCGCACGTTTCCATTTTTGGTAGCATGACAAAGAAAGCCCAGGTGAGCGAGGGTTCGAGTCCCTACATATGCCCAACCCTAAACCATTACACATATGATAAACTTCAAGAAACTGAAAAGCCAGATACACAAAGGAGGTATCGGCTATGTGTTCGAGCCTACTCCCGAACAACTGAATGAGTCTGACTGGCAGATATGGAGTCAAGACGCTGTGAGCAAGCGCAAGCTCATCAAGCTGCTTGTCTCATTCATCCACGACAAGAGTATGAACCATTGGAGAAAGGAGTTCACGCTATGAGAGTCAGTTTAGACAACGTACCGCTGGCCACTCAGTCAGCGATGCTTCAGAACATTCTCCTCGCCTTCGAGGGCGAGACGTTCAGCAAGGAACTTGCCGCTCACATCGTGGGCGGTGTGGGGAGGCTGGAGAAACTCATCTCTGCCGATCGAGTCAAGGCAGAGAAGCCAACATCAAAACAAAACGGAAAATGGTTCTGCAGTGCGCCGCAGGTATTGCTCCACTGTAAGAACAGAAGATAACAAGTCAAACCAAAAACAAAACAATCATGAAGAAAGTAATTATCGCACTCACATGGTGCACAGTAGTGTTCTTACCCAGTATGCTGATTTTCGTACACGGAGGTTATTCCTTGCTGAGCTTCGCCGGTATCGACGATGGTCCCTACATGGTACAGCTCATAGGTATAGTATATTCCTTCATCTTGCTAAAGTATCACCGCTATATGATACCAAGCTGGATGAGGAATGTGGTTGACACACTGGTTCGTGATGAATAGGTTGTCATTCCTTGATTATTGATTTGATAGCATGGGGGATTTGTGTAATTGCCCCCATGTTTTTTTCGGGCTTTTCGGTGCCAGACTCTTCCGCAAATTGTATGGCATGGAGATAGAGGTTCGAGTCCTCAAAGGCCCACACATTCTTTTCATTTTTTAGACCTCGGCACTGGCCGTTCGTGAGAATAGTCAGTGTCAACCTTTTTTATAGGTATATCAATCAATCATTTGTTATCGTTAAAAGAATGAGTTTTTCCTGCGCAGCCTGTGAAGGTTGTGCAGGATTTTTCTTGACAATCTTTCCAAAGTGAACATATACTTCACTATGGCCGTATTTCCGTCCAAAGTGAATGCAAAACGTTAGCAAAAGTTAAGGTGTAAAAATGGTGACAATTCTGTTTTTATATCTTGTCAAAAAACGCTAACTTTACAGATGTAAACGAGATTTACAAAACCATAAGTCAAACCATTAAAAATGTAAAGAAAATGGAAGAACAAATTCAAATTCCAATGCAGAGTGAAAGTATCGGCAAACTTGCCGAAGCACTCTCGAGCTTTCAGGGCAGCGTCAAGCAGCCTAAGCTGAACAAGTCCGTTAAAGTCGCCACGAAGGACAACCGCTCGTACACGTTCCAGTACGCAGATCTCGGCGCGTGCATCAGTGCTGCCGCACCAGAGCTGCAGAAGAACGGTCTCGCTGTCTTTCAGACAATCCAAGGTCAAGTCCTTGTGACTACCCTTGCACACTCGTCTGGCGAGTTCGTAACATCGCAGTTGCCGCTCCATCAAGGCACACTATTCTCTAACGCCTTTCAGCAGATAGGCTCAATGATTACATACCTGAAGCGCTATGCCTATTGTGCCATTCTCGGCATCGTTGCTGACGATGATGATGACGCCAATGCCGCTTGCGCAAATGAGTATCAGTATCAGACCAAAGAGAAGCCTGCACAGACACAGCAGAAGCCTGCACAGACGCAGCAGAAGACTGGCTTCACAGGTGCTCAGTTGAAGAAAGCACTTGAAGTGATAGAAGAGAAGCAGAATGCTGATGAACTGCGTGCCTTCTGGACGCAATCATTCGAGAAGTATCCAGAACTTCAGCAGAACAAGCAGTTCTACGATGCTCTGTTCCAGAAGGCTTCCAAGATTGCGTGCTCAGAATTGGCCCTCTGCAAGAATGAGGACGACATCTTATTGCTCGTTGACAAGTGGAACGACATCTGGGGTGCCATCGTTTCCCCGAACACGCCATTTGCCAATGCCGTTAACGCTAAACGTCAAACCTTGCAGCAATGATACAGTTAGCAACCAGCCCCGTGAAGTTCTCAGAGAACCCTCACGGATATTTCCTCGACTGCATCAGACTGTCAGGCATCACTACACTCATCAAGGCCGCTACAGGCCTTGGAGTGTATGCTGAGGCAAGCGACTATGTGAAAGAGATCCTTATCCCCAGAGCTGGCGAGAAGGGAACGGCAGTTCATCAGGCCATCGAGACGTACGACACGACGAGTGAGAAGCACACAGAATTTGACCTGCCACTCAACGGGCACCTCGACGTGTCCGCTCAGTTGGAGAACTACATCTTACTGCGTGAAGGCTTCGAGCCTGTTGCCAACGAGTACACTGTCAGTGACAACTTCATGTACGCGTCGAACATTGATAATGTATGGCAGAAGAAAGAGACTGGAGGTATATGGCTCGTCGATACGAAGACGAACAACCTCGACCTCTACCCTGGCGGCGAAGAAGCCCTCATCGAGTATCTCTCCTGGCAGCTTAGTTGCTACGCCTACCTGTTCGAGTTGCAGAACCATGAACTGAAAGTTGAGGGTCTGCTTGGCAACTGGTTCCGCGATGCCCAGTGCAAGCAGTGGGCAATCGAGAGGAAGGAAGACAGCCTCATCAAGGAGCTGCTCGATACGGACTACGAGCTTACCGACCACGGCTTTGTCTATGACGTCAAGGACAAGTCGAAGTTCGCCTATGTCGGTACCAGCGTCGCCACAGTTGAGAACGCACTTAACCTGCCGCAGCAGCTCATCAACTCCATTGCTTACATTCTCAAAGAGGAGGCACAAAGGAAGAAGGAGCTTGAAGAGATGAAAGTGCGTCTGAAGAATGCCATGCTGGAGAATGGCATTAAGAGTTGGGACGCAGGTCTGTTCACCGCCACCATAGCGAAGGACAGCATCACCAACACATTTGACACAACCAAATTCAAAGCTGAGCACCCAGACCTGTACGAGCAGTACGTCAAGCAGTCTGTCCGTGCCGGAGCGTTCACCCTAAAACTTAAATAGCACTATGAACAAACAGACAATGATTGGAAACCTCGGGCGCGACCCCGAGCAGCTGCAGTCGCAGACACCTATGTGTCGTTTCACTGTAGCAGTCACGAAGAAAGGTTACACAACGCAAAGCGGCGTTGCTGTTCCTGACCACACAGAGTGGTTCAACGTCTTGTGTGTCGGCAAGAATGCCGAGATAGCCTTGCAGTACCTCCATAAGGGAGACAAGGTGTATGCCGAGGGCGAGACGTACACAAGTGAATTCACGGACCAGCAGGGCGTGAAGACTACAAGAACCGAGGTGCGATGCGAGAGGTTCGAGATGCTGACACCTAAACAGCAGCCTCAGACGCAGCAATATGCGCCACAGCCTCAGCCAGCAGCACCTCAGTACCAGCCTTCTCCACAACCACAACAGCAGGTTCCTGTAGGAGTTTACGGCCAGGCAGTGCAGCAACCTTCTCCACAGCCGCAGCCTCAGACGCAGCAGCCAGCACAACAGACGTACTGGCCATGACGATACAGCTTGTCAAACGGAATGGTGAGGTCAGTATGGAACAATCGTTTGAATACCTCTGCTCCAAACTGACGAACGGGACATACGACCTCATCATTAAGCGGAAGACTGAGCCGAGAACAGTATCGCAGAACGCTCTTATGTGGATGTGGTTCGAGTGCATCAGTCAGGAGACGGGAACACCCAAGCAGGACGTGCATGACTACTACTGCAACCTGTTCCTGGCGCGACCCATCAATGTCGGTGACAAGACAGTCCTTGTCCAAGGCTCGTCATCGAGCCTCAACACCGCACAGATGACGAAGTTTCTTGACCTCATACAGGCGGATGCGGAAACAGAGTTCGGCATAAGACTTCCGCTACCGGCTGACAGGTTTTATAGTGATTTCATTCGGGAGTATCGCCATTAGCGGTGCTCCTTTTCTTTAACTCAAACTAAATACTTATCATGAAAGTTACAAAAGTAAAGTTAATCAAGAACGGCTGTCTCGAGGTGCACTACTTCGAGAATAGCGACGAGGTCGTTCTGAAGGGCAGCAATCAGGTACACCCTGACTTGAAGGCAGCGATGAACAGACTCGTTCCCCACCTCTGCGACATCACAGAGCAGAAGGAAGCCGAGAAGTACGATTGGAACGACCAAGACTGCGAGTTCAACCAAGACCTTCTCAAGAACCTCGGCGTGTCCGGCTTCACCATTAGCGGTGAAGATGCCTTTGAGCAGGTTATCATCACTGGCAGACGCTCACTCTCTGCCACGAGAAAGGTTCTTAACCTGAACACACCTCAGATTTGTCTCGATGCAGAGCAAGACGAGTACGAACACCTCAACGACCTGCAGGAGGTCATCGACGCTGTATGCGAAGAAGCCAAGCTGTACGTCAAGGAGCGCAAGTATGGCGTGACGCAGCAGGAGTTCAACTTTGAAGGTAACGCAGACGATCCTTTCGCTGGTGAAGGCAATGGTGAAGCTGGAGAGTCAGAACCACTGAAGGAGGCATCATAACATGAAACCTATCTTTATCACTTCAATGCCGAGCAAGTACAAGCTTCAGTTCGAGTACAATGCGAAGATGATAGAAGCGGTAAAGAGAATTCCTTCACGTCCACGCTACGATGGAGCAGACAAGGCGTGGCTCGTTGACAAAAACTCCCCACTTTATCCGCCTGGCAAACCGGCAGACTGGTACGTTCACGCTCTCGCAAACTGGGCAGTTTACAATCGCTTCTGCGAGAGGATTGTTGAACGTGAAATCAAAGAAGAGATTACTTTCGAATTGCCGACACTTACACCGCTCGCTGGTGAGCATTACATGCTGCTCAAACCCTACAACTTCCAGTTGGAAGGTGTGGCATATGCACTCCAGCACAAGCGGTGTATCTTCGGTGACCAACCTGGACTTGGGAAGACGCTCCAAGCGATATGCGCAGTCGTGAAGGCTCACAAAGAACGTGCAGTGTTCGGAGAGTCTTTCCCTTGCCTGGTTATCTGTCCAGCATCGTTGAAAGTAAACTGGAAGCGTGAGTTCAAGAAGTTCAGCGGCATGGACGCTATCATTCTTGACGACAGGAACAAAGACAGCTGGCACAACTTCATTACGATGAAGCGCCTTGATGGCGAATGCTGCTGCAGCGTCTTTATTACCAACTACGAGTCATTGAAGAAGTTTTTCGTCAAGAAGATAAACCCAGGGGCAAGACTGACTCTGAGGAACATCATCTTCGACGAGCGCATCAACTTGTTCAAGACAGTCATCATCGACGAGAGTCACAAGTGCAAGACATCGAAGACCCAGCAGGCGAAGCTGGTTGAAGGTATCAGCAGAGGCAAGCAGTTCGTGTTCGAGCTGACAGGTACACCTGTCGTGAACGATAACACCGACCTCGTGCAGCAGCTGAAGATACTCAACCGCCTCGAGGACTTCGGGGGTTACACACACTTCATGCGTCGCTTCTGCGATGGGCCAAAGAGGTCATCTAACACGAAGGAGCTTAACTGGAGGCTATGGAACTGTTGTTTCTTCCGTAGGGAGAAGCAGAAGGTGCTCACGGAGCTTCCGGAGAAGACACGACAGTACATCACCTGCGATATCACTAACCGAGGCGAGTATGACGCCTGCGAGAAGGATTTGCTCAAGTATCTGCGTCAGTATAAAAACGCAGACGATGAGAAGATACAGCGGGCGATCAGAGGCGAGGTGATGGTGAAGATGCAGGCACTCAAGTCCATTGCTGCCAGAGGAAAGGTCAATGCAGTGACGGAGTTCATACATGACATCATCGACGGAGGCGAGAAGCTTATCGTGTTCGCCTACCTGAAAGAAGTCGTGCAGGCACTCAAGCAGAAGTTCCCTGGCGCAGTGACAGTCACAGGTGATGACAGCATCGAGCAGAAGCAGATGTCTGTTGACTCGTTCCAGAACAACCCTAACACAAAGCTCATTATCCTTAACTATAAGGCAGGCGGCACAGGATTGACGCTGACAGCCTCATCGAGAGTGGCGTTCATTGAGTTCCCCTGGACGTACAGCGATTGCGAGCAGGCAGAAGACCGAGCACACCGCAACGGCCAGAAGAACAACGTCAACTGTTACTACTTTCTTGGCGAGAAGACGATTGACAAGTACATGTACGACATCATTCAGACCAAGCGCAATATAGCAGACGGCGTGACTGGCACCACGACACAGATAGAAGAGGATATGGTTAACATCACTATGAACTTATTCAAGGATAAGCTATGACACTACAAGACATTTTGAAACTTGAGCAGACGCAGAGTGAGGCACAGATACAGCACACCTGCGTCGCTTGGTTCCGCTACACCTTCCCGAGTCATGCGCTTCTTCTGCAGGCAATTCCTAACGGAGGAATGCGTACAGGTGCAAGCGGAGCGATGAGGCGGTATGAGGGAGCCGTTGCAGGAGCGCCCGACTTATACTTCTTCCACAAGAAGGGTGGCTATGGTGCTCTTGCTATAGAGATGAAGCGGCCAAAGGTAAGAGGTCAGCACTCTGCAGGCAAGCAGAGTGAAGCACAGAAGGCTATGCAGGCAGCACTGGAGAAAGCCGGCTACAAGTACATCACGTGTTGTGGCTTGCAGGAGTTCATCGAGGGGCTTTGCTTGTATGCTCATATAGACTACGCTCCATACCTGGAGGACGTGTGCGAGAACTACGAAACCTATAGAAAGGCAAAGTTATGAGTTACACAGAGCTTCTCGATAGGTTTTGGGGCAGTGATAGGAACTTTTCTCATTACGAGATAATCTTGTTTCACTATCTACTTTACCGATGCAGCAGTCTTGGTTGGCCTGATACTTTCAGCGTCTCTAACGAAGAGTTAATGCAGACGTTGAAGTTACGCCCGACCATCATGAGAGAAGCTCGCAAAGGACTTGTAGATGCTGGCCTCATAAACTTCCAATCAGGCACAGGAAGAGGTTGTACTTCTTTCTTTTCTTTCATGCCATTAGAAAAGAAAAAAGGGGTACGTTTGGGAACACCTTTTGATGAAAAAGGGGTACGAATGGGAACACCTTTTGAAGAAAAAAGGGGTACGAATGGGAACACCTTTTTGGAAGAAAGTAGTTCAAAATCAAGTAATAACGAAAAAAACGATATAGAAAAAGGGGTACGTTTGGGAACACCTTTTTGTAATTCAAAAGAAAAACAAAACAAAGAAGAAAAAAACAATCCCCCTGCACCCCCTATAAAAAAGAAAAAAGAAAAAGAAAAAGAAATAACGCAAAGTAAACTTTGCTCCACACAGGATAAAAGGCGCGTACGTACACGCGTGAGTGATAATGGTCAGGAAGAAATCGTCTTTAAGGACGTGGAGAAAGAGGTAAAGGAGAAACTCAACCGAAAACCTGAACCTCCACAGCCAAATCTTCCAGGCAGCCTTGAAGAAGTGATTTCTTTCTTCGAGAAGAATGCAGCCGACAAATTACCTGACTGGAGAGACGAAGCTGAGGCTTTCTTCTATCACTATGAGTCCTACGGCTGGAACGGAACTTCCAACCGCAAAATAGTTGACTGGGAGTCGAAAGCGAACCTCTGGATATGTGACAAAGCAATTAAACACAAGCAAACCAAGAACAATCATGCAACAACCACAAACAATAACACAAGTGATGACAGGGCTGCAAGTGACAGAGAAGCCGCAGAACTCGTCGATCGTCTCCTCCGAGAGAATAGAATTGAAGACGAAGGAGTTCCTCGTTACGTTCAACCCTGACACTCAGATGAAGATATGCAGCGACACAAGAGTCTGCATCACCGGACAATACCCGACGCTGGCAGAGGTGAGACGTGACTACGGCACATCTGTCCCTACTGCATGGCTCGTGCCTCAGCTGCAGGACCTGTCATGGTATTGCGGTGTACGAGACAAACTCAATGCCAGGCAGCTTGAAGAATGTGCCTATGTCATAGCATCGGACTTCTCCTATCTCAAAGTGTCGGAGCTGATGCTATTCTTTCACAGGTTCAAGTCAGGGCGATACGGCAAGTTCTACGGCACTGTTGACCCTCTTGTTATCTGTCAGGCCCTGCGTGAGTTCGTCAAGGAACGCAACGTCGAGATAGACAGGATTGAGGCAGAAGAGCGGCAGCGTAAACGTGAAGAGCACGCCAAGACAGCAGTGTCCTGGGAAGAGTATTGCATCATGACTGGCCAGCCTGAACGTATTAACAACCCAATACTACAAAAATGATACAGAACGCAGTCAAACCAGAACCATTCAGACCAGTATTCCCCAACCTTAAAGAACTCGGAGAAGACGAGTATATTATCAGTTGGAGAATAAAGGACATGAACCATATTCACCATATCCAAGACTATTTCGGTATGCCTCACTATACGACAGTCAATCGTCTGTCGAAAATCAAGATTAGGAAAGACGATCCAAAGTGGAACGATTTCCTCGACGGGATAAGGAAAGGTTTCTACTGGGCGTACAGGAACAAATTGTTAGTAAACGTTAAGGAGTAAAAATGGTGAAGTTTCTGCTTTCACATCTCGTCAAAAATGACTAACTTTACTGATGGATACAAGATAAGTATCACATAAGTCAAACCATTAAAATTACAAGTATGGAAAAAGAACAACTGATGAACATCGAGATTGGCAAGATTAGCCCATCTCCGAGAAATCCTCGAAAGACATTCAACGAGGAAGAATTGAACGAGCTCGCTCAGAGCATTCAGCAGAAAGGACTCCTGCAGCCCATCACTGTGCGACCTGTAGGCAAGACCTACGAGATTGTCTGCGGTGAGCGACGCTACAGGGCAGTCAAGAAGAATGCCGAGGCGAGCAAGGCCAAGAAAGCCACCATTGCCTGCATCGTAGTGAAGATGACAGACGAAGAGGCATTCGAGGCCATGATTACCGAGAACCTTCAACGCAAGGAGGTTGACCCGATGGAGGAAGCCTTCGCTTTCTGTGAGCTCGTCAAGGCTGGCAAAACAGTCGATGAGATAGCGGAGAAGTTCGGAAAGAACAAGCGCTTCATTCAGGAGCGCATCAAACTCAACAGCCTCATCGACCCATTGAAGGAGTTCCTTACTAAAGGTATCATTCCCATTGGAGGAGCGATGTTGCTCTCCAAGTTGAAGGAGGAGCTGCAGGTGTCATACTTCGAGAACATTAAAGACAGGGACTACGAGGGCTCGATAATCGGTGTCATGGAGATACGCCGCTGGATAGAGAGAGAGTTCATGAGGCTCGACAATGCCCAATTCCTCGAGGAAGATGAAGACGATGAGGAAGCACTACCTACGGAGGACTGGAACAAGGGTCAGTTCGAGAAGTGTGTGGACTGCTGCATGAACACCGGCAACGCTGGCTGTCTTTTCTACCAGATGAAGGGCGCCCACTACTGCACCGATCGAGACTGCTTCGAGAAGAAGACAGCCGCTTTCTACTTCTCCGAGATAGAGAGAATTGGAGAGGGGCGCATCGCAATGGAAGGTCAGAAGCTCGAACAGGGTCTTGTTGTTATCATTGACGACGACCCAGAAGCGAAGCAAGGCTATGACAGTACGAAGCGCATTCGCAAGATGCTCCTGGACATGATACGTGAGAAGGGCTACATGATAAAGCCTTCTTCCACATACGACTCTGGCAGGTGCAAGTATTATGGCGACGATGAGCGCATACCGAAGCTGCTTGAACAGGGCAAGGTGGTCAAGTGCATAGACCTTGGCTCTCCATACTACATCAATGTAGATGATGTTTACTACTACACTCCAAGCGGCAAGGGTTCTGAAGATCCGGAGCAGTCACCTGAGGAGGCTGAGGCCCAGGAGCTCGCCACCAAGTATGAGAGAGAGAAAGAAAGAATGCTCGACAAACTTGACAACGAGCTTCGAGACTGGAGCGTTGATACCTTCGGCAAGGATTATGCCAAGCGAACCGACGAGACTTCCGAAGAGGAAGAGAAGTTGTTCTGGGCAGTCATTCTGAAGGACTGTAGCAGTGACCTGACTCGAGAGATAGGCGGCAGCGTCATATTAAGAGACGAAGATGTGTTCCCTTACGTCAAGAAAAACTACAGCGAAGAGAACAAGCGCAGGTGGATGCGTGATTTCCTCAACGAGACGTGCCGACGCCAGAGTTCCTACAACGGCGTGTCGAGAGGGGCGCTAAGGAGGCTCTTCAAGCTGGCTTATCCTGATGACTACAAAAAACTCTTCGACAAGCTGAGTGCGGCATTCGAGAAGAGGACAGCCAAGACGAAGGAGAGGCTCAAGGAGCTTGGCTATGGCGCCAACGGCAAGAAACTATGATAGTTTCCACCATGACACCTGAGGAGGTTTATCGGGAGCTTGACCGCGACCGAGACAACCTCTCAAGGTGGTGGCTTCGCAAACGCCAAGAGATAGCGAAGCGAGCTCTTAAATGCACAAAGTTCCCAATGACTACGTGGCTTGAGTGGATATCACCCAGAAAGAACCATTACCTTGTATTCAACATCTTGCTAAAGCGGAAGTTTGATAAGGGTAACGCTTCTGGTTTTATAGCCCTCCAGCGTACCGAGTACGGCACGGCCACCTACTCCTCATGGGTCAACTGGCAATACCACACCACACGCAATGTTTACCTGCCGCACCTCTATATGAGATATTCCCAAAGGTGCAATGTGATGAAGACCGGTACCGACCTCATAAAACACTTTATAGAGCGCAACGTTCATGGAGAGGTTTCCTATGACAAGCGTTTCGTCGGACGGAGCATCAGGTACAAAGACAAGAATTTCGCAAGTGTAAGCACCACGGAAGGCGTGCTGCTTGGCGAGAACGCCCCAGGCAACATTTTTGTCGGCCACACCTTCATCACGTATGACATGGCAACTGGCTTGCAGCGAAAAGAGTTCGAGGCGAATAAGGAAAAGGCATTGTGCATGGAGAGCCTCATCAATGTCTTAGACCAGGAATATAGAAACCAACCATACAAAACCAACCATTAAACCGAAATCAAAATGAAGACTTTAACAAACCTATTCAAGCGAATTTGGCAATTCCTCAAGAGTTTATTCACATGGGCAGAGCCCGAAAGTACAAAACCAGTCGTTAAGCATCGCACAGAAGCGACGAGGTCAGCCCAGGCGCACCACGTCAACTCATACAGCAGGCGTCCATGGACGAAGGATGAGGAAGATTACCTCACCAAAAACTACCCTGACACAAAAGACTCCGTTCTTTCCGTGTGCCTCAACCGCTCATACATGAGCATAGCGAAAAAGGCTGGCAAGCTCGGACTAAAGAAGAGCTCTGAATTTTTCTCTGCCTGCGCCATTCAAGACGAGACGATCGAGACAAAGATGGCGAGGATAATGGACATGCAGAAGCGAATAGGAGATTTCTCAGTTGTCCTCTACTACAACAGATTTGCACCGAGTGAGGAGCGTTGTGTGGCCAGGTATAGTGAAATGCTGTCCGAAAAAGAGTACCATGCCCGCTGTAAGAATTTCACTGAAGCCCTCGGCAGAATACGAGAATACATAACCACCTCGCATTGAACCCTTAATCGGCACAGGATATGGAACCATTCCCAGGAACATTGCAAAGGTGCGAAGTAGCAAAGCAACGCAAGACCAAGCTCGGTAAGATAGCCAGTTGGACGTTCAATGTTATCGTCCTGAGCAAGGAACAGAAGAAGTGGCTTCGCCGCTGGTTCCCAGAGGTCGAGAACAGGCGGCTGATGAAGGCGATGGGCGTGACGCACTCAACGCTTCATCGTCTTGCCCGTCAGATGAGGCTTACCAAGAGCGAGAAAGGCTTGAAGGGTATTCAGAAGCGTAATGGTGCACGCATAAAGCGAGCATTGGAAAAGAACGGATATTACGACAGTATGCGCGGCAAGCCGATGAGCGATGCCTGCATTGAAGGCCTCAAGAAGTACATCGAGGACGTCAACAGCAAGAGACGGCTGCACCCTCTCAAAGTAATGAAGGAGAAGAACCCTCGCAAGTACAAGAGTCTGATGCGTAAGAGAAGTACCGAACGCACAGAGCTCATCAGAAAAGAGAAGTTCCGGCAGGATTTCGGCTTACCTCGTCAAACGAGACTGAGGATAATACTTACCCCATACAGGAGGAGTCAGGTTTGCAGGCGTTACAACGCGCTGCAGAGAGGCTACATCGTAATGGACGATACATCGGAGCAAGGAGGTGAGCGTTACAACATCTACTACGATGAAGACACTGTGCGCTCTGATAAGTTCGAGAACAACCTATGTAAAGACGGCTTCAGCGTGAAGCCATACCCATATTAAAAAGTCTATGGAAAAGAAAACACCAAAAATCACAAAGAAGCAGCTCGTTCCTCACATCAAGAAAGCATGGAACGGGCTGTTGTTGTACCTGGCAGACCAGCGCAGGACGTATGGCGCCCGCTACAACAAGAAGAACCCCTACGAAATGTTCACACGCAGGTTCTGCGACCCACGCAAGGAACCTGAGAAATTCTACGATGAATACATGCTGTGCCTCAACAAGGCATCTAACCAGCCTGCATCTGTCCGTACTGTCATCGAAGAGATAGGAAGGCATGCTGTCAACTCCTGTCTCTGGCAGAGAGAGAAGCAGCGCATCAAGAGGCAGCAGAAGAAAGCAGAGAAATCAAAAACAGAATAAAAATGGAACAGACACATAGAGCGAGAGACAGTTAGCGGCGTACCTGGTAGCACCCTTCGTCACTAACCTATTATATCAAATTCGGCCATGATAAAATTAAACTACGAGTCGCAGAAAATTCATGACGTGATGGCGGAGAGGTTCAAGTTGAACAAAGATACATCAATGAAAGCACTTATAATGCGCATCAGTGTTCTTTGGCGAGAGGCTGATGACGCTCTGCATGACAAAGAATGTAGTCGCTTTGTCTTTTCTCGGTTGGAGCTTGTGCTTGTGGATATCATACTGCTGTGCATAACGATACTGAGAAGGACAGGTGTTAAGAACATCGAGAACCTTATCCGTCGAAGGCTTGAAGAAAGCGACAGAAATAATAAGTTGAGGAAATAAGAGTGTTACACTGGCTATTGAAAGTGAGTTGATTTTGTGAGTTGAAACAATTACCAGTATGACAGAGATAAAACAATTACCAGTCTCTTTGTTGGATTTCAACAAAGGGCAGCTTCAAGGGCTCCCTAAGAACCCACGTTTCTTCAGGAACCATCGTTACGAAGCTATGAAGAAGAGCATACAGGACAGCCCTGAGATGCTCGAATTGCGAGAGCTGATTGTCTATCCTTTCCCAGAGGGTAGATTTGTTGTTGTGTGTGGCAATCTGCGTCTGAGGGCGTGCAAGGAGCTCGGATATACCGAACTGCCGTGCAAGGTACTTGACGTGAACACCCCCACGAAGAAGCTGCGCGAGTATGCCAGCAAGGACAATGTGAGTTTTGGCGAGAACGACCAGGACATCATAGAGAACGAGTGGGACAAGTCGGAACTGCAGGACTGGGGAATGGAGTTCGCTCCGGAGAAGCCGAAGGACCCTTTCAGGGAACGCTTCGAGTCGATGGGCGACGAAACGGCCATATATCCCCTCATTCCCAAGTACGACGAGAAGCACGAGCTTTTCATCATACAGTCATCGAGCGAGGTTGACTCGAACTGGCTGCGTGAACGTCTGAACATGCAGCACATGAAAAGCTACAAGACAGGGAAAATCAGCAAGAGTAATGTCATAGACGTAAAAGATATCCGCCATGTCCTTGAAGATAGTCATTCCAAGCCACAAAAGGCATGATAGGGTTTTCTCCAAGAAGCTTGTCACTGACCCGATAATCTGCGTAGCGAAGAGTCAGGCTGACATCTACAGGGAGTACAACCCAGAGTGTGAGATTGTTTGCCACCCTGACAGCGTGGTGGGTCTTATCCCAAAGCGCAACTGGATGGCGAAGCATTTCGGCGATCTGTTCATGTTCGACGATGACGTGCATGTATGCAAGCGCCTCTTCGCAGAGAAGGGCGAGAGTGCAGTCATACGTGACCCTGTTCAGATAACCGCCATAGTGAATAACCTCTACGAGCTCGCCTGCATGCTCGATGTGCACGTGTTCGGTTTCACCTCCAGGGTGACGCCAGTCATGTACGACGAGACAGAGTACCTCAGTCTGCAGCACATGATAACCGGCTGCTCCTATGGTGTCCGCTACAACAAGAATGTGTGGTGGAACGAGGAATTGAAGCTCAAGGAGGACTTCTGGATATCCTGCTACATGAAGTACAAGGAGCGCAAGGTCTTGACGGACATCAGGTACAACTTCTCCCAGAAGGACACGTTCGTCAACTCCGGAGGTCTTGCAGGCATCAGGAACCAGGAAGAGGAGCGCAGGAGCATTCTGTTCATCAGAAAGAACTTCGGCAGCGCCATACGCCTGAAGGGACAGACGAACAACGGCAAAGGCAAGACGCGTCAGAAGGTCCAGTACAACATTTCCGCAACCTTCCCATTTTGAAAACGTTAGCAAAAGTTAAGGTGTAAAAATGGCGAAGTTTTCGTTTCCTAAATTCGTCAAAAATGGCTAACTTTACAGATGTAAAGAAGAAACCTAAAACACATGATTATGACTAAGTTAGACAGAATTAAGAACGTGCTTGATTGTGAAGTGTTGGAGTATCTGAACAGCGAGGAGCCCACCCGTGAACACATCGATGTGGAAACGAACATCTGCTTTGAGGAAGATGTCGAATATGATGCCCGTGTGCGCATCAGGGCAGACTTCAGGCGTGTCCGTGACTACATCACAGACGAATACGGGAACAGGCACGATGAAACGTACTTTGACCTGAAGGACTACCAGTACGACATCATCGACCTCATCGACATCGACAACGACCGCTACATCATCGAGGACGGAGAAGAAGTTGAACCCTAAACCCTATCACTATGACAAAAGAAATGTTGAAACAGTTTCACAAGTTGAAGAAGATGCACCCAGACGCATTGCTTCTGTTCCATTGCGTTGACTTCTATGAGGCCTACGGGCAAGACGCGAAGGTGTGTGCCAAGCTGCTGGGCATAGTGCTCACTGAGCAAGACGGATATTGCCTCGCCGCTTTCCCACGCACTGCGCTCGACAACTATCTGCCGAGACTCATCAGAGCTGGCCACCGCATTGCACTCTGCGACCAACTTGAAGACCCACGCAAGAGGCGTGTCAAGGAAGAGGAGGTGGCGGTATGATAATACGGACCCAGCGAGGATATGACTTCTACGAGGTCAGTTCCGCGATGCAGAAGGCGATCAGGAGGAACGATGCTGCCGTAGCGGGTTACTTTGCCCTGGAGCTGTGGGGCAGTGGCTACAGAGATTATGTCTGGAAGCGTCTGTTTACCATCAGCGCAGAGGACTGTCACGGAGTGCTGACGAAAGAGATTGAAGCCCTGTGGCAAGGTCACGAGCTGGTGAACAAGACAGCCAGTGAGCCGAAGGGACGCATCTTTGTGAGCAAGGCAGTGCTGCTTCTGTGCAGAGCTGACAAGTGCAGAGATGCCGACCACCTGCAGAACTTCATCTATGACAAGGAAATGATAGATGTCGAGAGGTGGCTTGAAGATGTCAGAAGGCACCCAATCCCAATCCCAGAGTACACCTTCGACGTGCATACCCGAAAGGGCAAGAAGCGAGGCAGGACAAAGGAGGAATTCTTCCGAGAGGAGTTCGAAGCCCTGCAGCCTCGCATACCTGGACTGTTTGACGAACTTGTTCCTGGCAGACAGCCGACACTATTCGACGATGTTTAACCTGAGGGGTGGCGCAAGCTGCCCCTCTCTTAACTACAACACTATGAACAAGGACACCAAAGAGAAATTCGAGGCTTTTACGAACGGCTACGAAGAAGGCTACTTCATGGCAGCGCAGCAGCTGGCGAGCACGATATTGCGCCTCATCGACCTTAATCAGTCATGGATGCTGGAAAAAGAGCGCAGGATAGCGAAAGCCTCGATAAAGCTGGCGACAAAAACCCTGCTTCAGAAGCGCGGTATTATCCCTCATGCTCACGACGTGATAATGGGCAAGGCAGAAGACGTTCCTCTTGACTTCAATATGGACTGTTAGCCATGAAGATGAGATGCTGGAGGTGCAAAAACCTCAACTATGACTACTTCGACAGGAAGTACGAGACACCGGCAGACGGGCATTTCTTCTGCGGACTCCACGGCAGAGCGCAAGTTGACCCCGATGGGGAGCAAGTCAACCTCGACAGACGTGGAGGCTGTGGATATTATCCAAAGGAGAAAGCTCCAGTCCAGCTGACATTTGATTTCTGAACACCACCGCACGAAAGCTTGTAAAAGTGAAAGGCAGCAACAAGCAGGTAACGACCATGAGCGAGGTTCGAGTCCTCCGTGCGGTGCGCACACACAGCGGTGTGGCCATGCAGGCAACTGCATGAGTGAGTAACAAATACAATTATTAACTGCGAATGCACTTATCGGAAGAATTGGGCTAACCCAGCAAAGGTAAGGACGTGAACGAATAATTGCAAATGCTGTTACCATTAAGATTTTGAGGGTGAGCCTGACTCCGCTGAGGTAATGCCCTTTCTCAGGCTCACAAACGACCAGTGCTGCCTCAAGGTGGCACTGGTTTAGTTGAAACTAAACAAACCATTAACATAGGCACAGATGTACTACATTTTCAAGAAAGACTTTATCGGGAACTATATTCCCTGCTTCGCCACGCAGTCGCCAGTCGTAGCGACACACTTCATGCAGAACTCCGTCGATGACGTGTACTGTATGCAGGTCAAGGGCAACAAGAAGACAATTATCCCACTATAAACCCAAGCACTATGAAGAAAAGTTACCAACCCTTTCTCATTAAGCCGGACGGTGAGAAGCAAGATGTGAACCCAAAGAACGGCACAGATTTCTCGCTTGAGGAGCTGCAGGGCTTCGTCGGCGGGTATGTTCAAATCCTACACATGGGCAGAGGCGAGTTGATGGTGGTTAACGAGGAAGGCAAGCTAAAGAACCTCCCACACAACAGAGATGCCACTGCTTTAGCGTATTACAAAGGCAGACTCTTCAAGGGCGACTACATTGTCGGTACCGTCCTCATCTGCCACAAGTCACAGATAAAATAACCCCTAAACACAAGTCAAACTATGAAACAAGCAGACATCAAACGACTGGAGAAAGCAGTCGAGCACCTGCAGAAAGCAGAAGATTTGCTGGACAAGACGTATGACAGTCTTGAAGCTCAGCCAACGGAGTATATGAACTTTGTCGGCAGTGGAGTGTCCAGAACGACAGCAAGCCTGGTTGGCGAGATGAGAGTAGATGTAGCCAAAGAGAAGGGTTACATCGCAGGTAAAGTCAATGTATTCAAAGAAGAATTTCTAAACAAGTAACACTATGGAGAAGACATTTGTAGATCTTTATTTCAAAGCAATCGGCCAGTATGGCATAGTCGCTCAGGAATGGATGCTCGTAGAGGAATGCGGTGAGATGCTTAACGCTTTCGCCAAGCTGAGACGAGGCAGAGCATCAAAAGAAGATGTAATAACCGAACTTGCCGATGTTCACATCATGGTTGAGCAGATGGCATGCTTCTTCGGCCTTGAAGAGTTCAAGGCAGAGAAGGAGCGCAAGCTGGCAAGACTCGAAGAGAGACTGAATAAATAACCCCTAAACAAGTAACACTATGAAAGAATTAGAAGAAGGAGTTAAGCGCTCCACGGAAGTTGTGAATGGTATTGAGGTTCCAATACTCATGAAAGAAATCATTGACGCAAACAGCCTCTATGTAGAAGTGGGAACAACAGGCTTCAAAGGTGGTGACAGTGGTCATGGATGTAGGACATTCTTCCTCTTGCATAACGTAGCAAGCACAGACATCGAGATAGACTCTATTTATCCCGACAAAGTGGCTATCTGGCTCGGTGGCGACTCCGAGCTCAGGACATTCATCGAAGCCCTTGAGTTTGCAGCAGACACTCTGCGCAAGCAAGCCGAATACGGAGATACCAAGTCTGACATTATGACTCAGCTCCAGAAGGCATCGAAGACAGTGCTTGAGATCAGCGCAAAGAACAAGGAGCTGATTAAGGATAACGACGCATTGCAAGTGGAAGTGCAAGCATCTAAAGCCAACGCAGAAGAGTATCATAGACTCATGCGTGAAATGGACAACGTTGCCGAGGAAGCGCAAAACATTTCCAAACGTGCCATTGAAGAGATTAAGGAGTTAAAGAAGGAACTTTACGAAAACGTCACAACGATGGCCGGACTTCGTGCAAAGGTCGTGCTATGGAAAGGTGCGTGCCTCCTGTTCGCGAGTGTTTCAGCCCTGGCACTCATATACACATTCATTCACTGATGCTATTACTTATGAAAAAATACGTCATTACACTCTCCAAAGTGTTCCCCTCGACCCACCCAAGGGCAGGGGAGCCAACCATGTTTTCAAAGAATGCTTTCAGATGGCCCTCGGTAACGGATGAGCCTGGAACATTCTATAAAATTCACACAATTCGCGCAAACTATGAGTTTTGGCGTAAACGCTTTGAGAAGATAGCCGCTGGCGAGGCTTTCCTGTCTGTCCGTGAATGGGTAGGCAAGCCGTATGGGGAAGGCTCAACGCAGAAAGAAATCGCACGACTTACTCGTGAAGATGGTATCGGAATACAGAAACTCGAATTTAAGGATATTGGCAATGGCTTTAATGCCGCTGTTATAGACGGGAAATCTTGGCCGCGTGAAATTCTTGCAAGCAATGATGGTTTGAGCCTACAGGACTGGAGAAACTGGTTCCGCGATTACGACTTCAGCAAGCCGATGGCGATTATTCATTTCACTAAATACAGATACAAACCAAACAAAAAGTAAATACTATGACACCAGAAGAACAGAGAGAAAGGGCAATTAAGTTGGTAGCCGATATGCTACGGATGCACCCTTTCAAGGTCGAGTACAAAGTGAAGAAGAAGCCTCAGGGGATTAAGGTTATCGTCGAGGTGACGCAGGAGCACATGAACTTCATGATTGCAAATGCTGCAAGAAAGGACTCAAAATGAACACTCTGCTCAACGACCAGCTGGAGAGGCTTGCACTCAGGCACTCTCCAAGCAGGCAGAAAGAAGCCAAGAGCAGGCTACGTGTATTCTACGGCTGGGCAAAGCTCGGGAAGATACGCAAGCGCGATGGTATCAGCATCATCTACGAGAACGAAGAGGGTGTCGCAGATCATCATCGCATGAACCGTTCTTTCCTCTCTGCCCAGCACAATGTATGCTGGCGGTACCAGACAGAAGGAGAGGCCAAAGATGCCAGGCAGAGCAACCGCATCTTCACTGAGTACTCTGTCTTCATGGACGACAGGCATATCAAAGGCAGCCTCGAAGCGGCTCTCAGGGCGAACAGCGATGCCGACAGGTACAATGTCCCCCAGGCAGAGCGCGACAGGATTGCAGGTGCCCTTCGCTCCTGGTACCTGCGTGAACACATAGGATACCAAGAGCCGGTGAGACAACTTGATTTATTTGAAGATTACAAAACAGACATCACATGAAATTAGTTATCAGCTATTACAAGGACGGCACTCTGAGGAGCGTCCGTTCATTTGAAGCCTTTCAGGAGAAGGGCAAGTCAGAGAGAGAGGTGCTCGAGCAAATCGAGGAGCGTAACACCCAGTACGGCTACGAGCGGTTCAAGGTAGAGGACGTTCCAGACGGCCAGAAGGAGCTTTTCTCCTTTTTGCTCGGCACTGGCAAATACAAGGCTTATGCCGAGATGGACGCCATCGGTGCTGACATCTCAGGTGTGGCAGGCGAGGTCGATGGGGTGGGCAAGGCTCTCGTCGGTATCCGTGACACGCTCGACCGCATCGAGAAGCGTTACGAACTGGTGGGCTCGGAGCTCTCCAAGATGAAGAGGGAGTAGCCATGACCGACGAGGAGATTAAAGCGATAAGGTTTGTGTGGAAGTCGCACACGAGCATGGAGCATGAACACTGCACCGTTTACCTTTCCACTTGCGGACGTTTCGGCATGTGTGTTCATGTTCCATACAAGTACGGCAGGCCATACGGAAGGACATACACTCACTACCGCATCGGCGGCAAAGTGTTCAATACAGAAATAGCATTCAGGAACGCATTGAGGCAGATATGACCTGAAATCAAGATTTTCGGATTTCGGGAAAGGTGTCACTTAATGTCGTACCTTTGCAGCAGAATTGAACTATGAAAGAAACTGTCATTGTCATAGGAAGTGGAATTGTCGCACGCTCATTGTCTGCCACACTCAGCTGGCTCGGCGATGAGGTCGTCAATATCGACTGCAACAGCCAGGAAAGCCTCAACAGGCTTCCTGGCATACTGCGGTTGGGGAAGGTCAGCTGTGTCTATCATCTTGAAGACGGCACGAAGCAGGGCAGCCTCGACGCATTCTACTACGTCTGCGACAACTGCAAGATGAGAGGTGTCAAGCTGGTGTATGCCAGCGCACCGGTCGAGTCAGGACTGAACGTCGCGGAACGATATGCCAAATTCTATAATCGGGAAGCAACTGGAGTCCGCCTCTTTAACGTGTACGGGCCAAACCCATGTCAAGGAACTCTTCTTCACTCCCTGCTCTACTGGGAGTGCGTAAAGCTCGAACACAATGGCGAGGACATCAGATGCTTCACTTTTATAGACAATGCCGTGGAAGGACTCATCTACGCATCGGCGTCCGGTGACGCAATCCTCAACTGCGTGAACGATGAGCCTATGTCGGTGCTCGACTTCTGCCGTGAGATACAGGAGCTGCAGATAGACAGGGGAGAGAAACCTGTCAAACTCCAGCAACTTTCTCAGGCGGGTGAAAGCACAATAGAAACAATAGACAGAAACTTCCCTGTCATCGACATTCCTTACACGACTGTCAAGGAAGGACTGAAAAAACTCTATATATCATGAAAGCACAAAAAAGGAAAAAGACTCACATCGCAGCGGACTCCCTAACACCAAAACAGGAGTCCTTCTGCCGTTATTATATTGACACCGGCTCTGCACCCGAAGCGTACCGCATGTCCTACAGCACTGGGAACATGAAATGGGAGTCAATTCGCGTTAACGCGAACAAGGTTCTGCACAACACTAAAATTCAACGACGGATTGAAGAGCTACGCATCGAAGAGGCAGCGCAGTCACGCATCGACAGAGCCAAGATTGAGAAGGTTCTGTTCGATATTGCCAACGTTGACCCAGCGGACATGTACGTAATAGACGAGGAGACGGGTAAGACTAAATTGAAGTCCCCTTCCCAGATGCCCAAGAATGTGCGCAATGCCCTAAAGAGCATCAAGAATAATCGAGGTATCGTGTCGTACGAGTTCAACGGTAAGACTGAGGCGGCACGCCTGCTTGGTTCCTGGAACGGCTGGGACGCACCGACGCAGCTCAACATAAACGGCAAGGTGTCGCACGAGTTAAGAATAGGCTTCGATGATGATTATAAAGACGAGTAGCGCATGGTAGTCAACTATAAGAAGCTTAACCCGAACGGATTTTATTGTCTGCAGTACTTCAATGACATTACTATCCGTTTTCTCGTATTGTATGGCGGCTCCTCGTCCGGCAAAAGCTACAGTTGTGCCCAGGCCATTCTCATACAGACGCTCTATGATGGCGAGAACACGCTTGTCATGCGTAAGGTAGGTGCGAGCATTCTGAAGACTATCTACGAAGATTACAGGGTAGCGTCTGAAGGATTGGGCATACGCAATTACTTCCGCTTCACGCAGAACAGCATTCGTTGCATCTACAATGGTGCCCGTATCGACTTCTCCGGTCTCGACGATCCAGAGAAGATTAAGGGTATATCGAACTACAAGCGCGTGCAGCTGGAGGAGTTCAGCGAGTTCGAGTTGCAGGACTTCAAGCAGATACGCAAGCGTCTGCGTGGTAAGCTCGGCCAGCAGATAATAATGACCTTCAACCCCATCAGTGAGACGCACTGGATAAAGAAGGACTATCTCGACAAGGAGAAACTTCACGAGATACCTATGGTTGCAATCATAGGAGGACAGAAAGTGCCAGAAGAGCTGACGAAGGTGAAGAGGCTCTTGAAGAATGAGCCGTCGAGTGTTCTGAATGTCCGCACTGGAGAGATAGAAGAGCACCCATCTGATACGATTGTCATACAAAGTACCTACCTCAATAATTTCTGGGTGGTTGGCTCTCCTAACGGCAAGTATGGCTTCTACGATGAGCAGTGTATCGCAGACTTCGAGAAGGACAGGCTGGAAGACCCAGACTATTACAACGTGTATGCTCTTGGTGAGTGGGGCATCTTGCGCACCGGCTCCGAGTTCTTTGGCTCTTTCACTAAGGGCAAGCACATGAAGAAGGTGGAGTTCAACGAGAAGCTTCCTATTCATATCTCTGTGGACTCGAACGTGCTGCCATACATCACTATCTCATACTGGCAGATAGACTTCGAGAACGGCAAGCATCTGTTTCAGTTTCACGAGACGGCAGCAGAGAACCCGAACAACACTGTGCGCAGATCTGCCAGGCTGGTAGCTGAGAGACTGCACAAGTGGAACTACACCGGCAAGATATGTCTGCATGGTGACGCCAGCACGAAGTCGGCCAACAACATCGACGATGAGAAGCGTTCGTTCCATGACCTGTTTATCTCGGTCCTCAATGAGAGAGGTTTCGAGGTAGAGGACATGATAGCATCTACCAATCCGAGTGTAAGTATGTCGGGTGAGTTCATCAATGCCATATTCGACGGCAGCATTCCTGGGCTATCAATTATCATAGGCGATAAGTGCCGTGTCTCCATGGAGGACTACCAGTCTGTTCAGAAGGACGCCAATGGCGGTATTCTCAAGACACGCATCAAGAATAAGATGACGATGCAGACGTATGAGGAGCACGGACACTTCTCCGATACGTTCCGCTATGTGGTGTGTGACCTGATGAAGGAGGAGTTCATCGCATTCTCCAACAAGCGCAAGCGCAACATCTACGCCCGTGACGGCTTCGTTACGTTCTACAATCCTGAGACGCAATACGAGTACAGCGACTCTATCTGCTATGTCATGCCGAACTTCGACGGCAAGTTCCTCATGCTCTACGGCAAGAGGTGCGGCGAGTTCTGGCACATCGTGGATATTGTCTATAGCGAGAATGTCTCTACCGACATCATGAAGGAGGCCATTCTTAAACGTGAGGCTGACAATATAGTGATTGAGTGCAGCGATGCCTACTTCACCTTTGTCCGTCTGATGAGAGAGTCAAGTGACAAGGATATCAGGGTAATCAAGGAGGTGGCCAATGTCGATACTCGCATAGCAGCTACTACCGATTATGTGAGAAGCCTCATCAAGTTCAATGAGCAAGAAGCAAGTGAGAACATAGATTATGGAAAATTCATTACGGCGCTGTTTGACTACAACAAGGACAGCCAAAACAAGGAAGCGAGTGCAATTTTGAGCGGCTTTATCCAGTATGTGGTGAAGTTGAACTGAAATCAAGATTTTTGCATTTTGAAAATCGTATTTGATTTTTGCTTACCTTTGCGCCAAAGTTGAGACGAAATGAGTTTAGCAACATCAATAAAGAACATGTTCGCTCGCAAGGCAGACATCGTGCCAAGCGAAAATACGATAACGCTGCCAGACGGCAGTGTAATTGAGAAGTATTCTGCGCGATACTTTGAGCTGAACGTGTTGCCGTACTTCTGCGGAGAGAACTACCTGCAACTGTTCGAGTCAGTTCCGGAGGTGTTCTTTCCTATCAACTTCATTGCAAGTCGCATCGCAGGTGCCACATTTGAGGTGAAGCGTGTGAAGGACGACAGCATCGTATATTACCGCAGGGAGTTCAATAAGTTCCTCGATCAGCCCAACTGTCTGATGAAGTTCAGGGAACTCGTTTATCTGCACTTTGTCTATAAGCTGGCCACTGGAAACGCTTTCCTCCGTTCTGCTATGGGTGAAGGGCTGAAGACAGAGAGGCGTTGGCGCTGGTGTGACAATTTCTGGGAGCTTCCTGCAGACCACGTTGAGGTTATTGCCAACAGAGACATGTCGCAGCTGTTCGGACTGGCAACGAAGGAGGACCTTATCAGGTCTTATCGTCTGAACCTCGGTCTTGCGGCCTCCAGGGATATCAATCCTGATGAGGTGTGGCACGACAGAGATGGAAAGCCTTCGTTCTACAACGACTCCTACTTCATGATGAGCAGAAGCCGTCTGCAGAGCCAGCAGAAGTCTATCAGTAACCTCATCGCAGTGTACCAGGCACGAAACCTCATCTATGTGAAGCAGGGTGGTCTCGGCTTCATCGTTTCCAAGAAGACTGATGCCACCGGCACTGTTCCCCTCAACGAGAAGGAGAAGAATGCCATCATCGAGCAGCACAACGGCAAGTATGGTGTCGTAGGTGACAAGATGCCCTATGGTATCAGTGACGTGCCCATTGACTTCGTACGCACCAATCTCTCCATATCTGAGCTCCAGCCCTTCGACGAGACGTTGCAGGACGCCATCACGATAGCCGGAGCTTACGGCATACCGAGTGTGCTGGTACCGAGAAAGGACCAGAGCACGTTCAGTAACCAGTCCACTGCAGAGAAGGCAGTGTATTCCTCTCAGATAATCCCGATGACGAAGCGCTTCTGTCAGGACTTGACCTCATTCCTCGGTCTCGAGGAGGACGGCTTCTATCTTGACTGCTGCTTCAAGGACGTGGATTGTCTGCAGGACGGCCTGAAAGATGCAGAGGAGGTGAAGAAGCTGCTGAACGAGCGTTGCAAGATGCAGTTCCAGAACGGCCTCATCACCATTAACGACTGGCGTGCCCAGATATGTGAGGAGAAACTTGTATCAGAAGAATATCCAGAAGTATTCGATAAAGTCATATTCAACATGACTGACGAAGAAATAGCGTTTATAAACAGAGTTTTTAACATCAAAAGTGAGATTGAAGATGAAAGAAGAAATCAAGCGCCTGCAGTACAAAACTAAGGCTACTGATGTCGATGGGGAGAAAGGTATCGTTACCGTTGCGGTAAACGGTATCGGTGTCAAGGACTCGCAAGATGACATTTCAATGCCTGGGTCGTTCAAGAAGACCCTGAAAGAGAACATCGGCAGAATGCGTTGGTTCTTGAACCACCGCACAGACCAGCTGCTCGGCGTCCCCATTGAGGGAAAGGAAGAAGGTGGAAACCTTATCATGACAGGTCAGTTGAACCTGGAGAAGCAGATGTGTCGGGACATTCTTGCCGACTATAAGCTGTTTGCAGAGAACGGAAGGACGCTTGAGCACTCTATTGGTGTTCAAGCCATGAAGCGAGATGACAAGGACCAGCGCAAGGTACTGGAGTGGAAGATGTACGAGTACAGCACGCTGACCCACTGGGGCAGCAACCCACAGACTTTCCTTGTAGGCATTAAGTCAGCGACCCGCGACCAAGTGCAGGAGGCTGTAGAGTTTATCCGCAAAGCGTTCCTGGAACACGGCTATACCGACGAACGTCTAAAAGCTTACGACATGGAACTGAACCTATTATTGAAGAGCCTCAACGGAGGCAAGATAGTAACGTGCCCCTGCTGTGGGCACCAGTTTGACTACGACAGTATGCCAGAGCGTACTTTCAGTCAACAAGTAATCGACCTTGCTGCAGAATACCAGCGATGGATAACGGAAGGCATTGTCCGCGAAGAGATGGAGAAGCTTGCTCCTGAAATCCGCGAACAGGTGAACGCCGTTCTCGACATCGTACTGGCAAAGAGTGGCAAGCCCGAGTTTGAAGTGAAGAGCCTCACGGACATTATGTCTTATGTCCGTTGCCCGAAATGCTATGCACGAGTATACAAATCCAACACCATAATTCAGGAAGGAAGTACTACGACTCCGCCTGCTGCAAGCCCTGAGCCGTCAGTGGACACTCAGAAGGAAGGCGAGCAGAGCTCCCAGGAGGAGGTCGTGAAGGAAAAAGCCGCTGAAAGCACTTTGCCCGACTTTGCGAAACTGAATGAAGTTTTTAACTAAATCAATTTCCAAAGACATGAAAAAGCAATTTGTGACAGTTGCCGATTTGGCACTGAAGATGGACAATCTGCCAGAAGAGCAGAAGTCCTTCATGAACAACATCGCTCAGATGATGTGTGATGTTATCAACAAGAGCCGTGAAGGTGAACTCACCTCCGAAGAGGTTGAGCAAAAGTTCACCGCCATTAACGACCAGCTCAAGTCCTATGACTCTGAGAAGTTCAACCAGATCATCAAGGACAACGAAGACCTCGTTGAGCAGGTTAAGCAACTTGGCGAGACCGTCAAGAAGCTCCAAGAGAAGGGACTGTCTATGGACGTCATCAACAACTTCGACGAGAAGGTGCAGAAGATGCTCGACAGCCAGAAGTTCAAGGACTTCGTAGGTGGTATCTCCACAAGGTCCGGAGCCTTCGACGGCTTCTCTCTCAAGGAAGTCAGCATGGCTTCTAACTACAGCGGTGACAACCTCATCACTCAGCAGACTGAGAAGGTCGTTTCCGCAGTCAACAACAAGAAGCTCCACATGCGTAACGTGGTGGCTGTGCTCCAGGGCGATCCTGAGTATCCTCAGCTGGCGTTCGCACAGGTGTACGACTTCGACCGCAACGCTGCATTCGTCAGCGAGAACGGCAGTCTGCCTGAGTCTTCGTTCAAGGTGAAGGAGGTTACCGCTGCTACCAAGCGTGTCGGTACTCACATCAAGATCTCGAAGCGCATGCTCAAGAGCCGCGTTTACCTCCGCTCGTTCATCCTGAACATGCTTCCCGAAGCTGTTCTCATGGCAGAGGACTTCCAGATCCTCTTCGGTGACGGCAACGGAGAGAACCTGCAGGGTATCGTCGGCACGACTGGCGTAGGCTCTGTAGAAGGCTTCATCGGTACTTCTATCTCTACCGGTGCTGCTGGTTGCATCGAGAGCGTAAGCAGCTACAACGGCGGTGCAGACTGCGTTGTCGAGCTGAAGAACCCCGACGACAAGATTATCGACGGCATGACGATTACCTTCGCCAACGCTGTAGTTAACACCAGCCTCAACAGCACCTTCCCCGTGAAGAAGCTGACCGACAAGAAGCTGCTCATCTCTGGCGCTGCTTACACCGGCACCGAGACTGGCAAGGCTTCCATGACTTACACCGTTAAGCATGGTGCCTTCAAGAGTGTTGACCTGCCCAACAGCGGTGACGCCATCAAGACTGCGTTTGCAGTGATGAGCTATGCTCAGTTCGCTGCTAACTGCATCGTGCTCAACCCAATCACTGTCAACAGCATTGCCAGTGAGAAGGACTCTCTCGGTCGCAATCTCGGTCTTGTCGAGAACCGCAACGGTGTGAACTACATCGCAGGCAAGCCCGTTATCGAGAGCACCAACATTCCTGCTGGTGACTACCTGCTCGGTGACTTCGTGAACGGTGCAAACCTCGTGGATTACACCTCTCTGAGTCTCGAATGGGCTGACGACGTTACCACGAAGCTGAAGAACCAAGTCGTGCTCATCGCACAGGAAGAGGTAATCTTCCCGATCTACATGCCTTGGGCTTTCGCTTACGGCAACATCGCAAGCCTCATCACCGCTATCACCAAGTCCTAAACGTGTAGAGCCATGACTAAGAAAGTTCTTGTCAAGGGAGACGACCGCACTGTTGACCACATCAAGCAGGAAAACCGTGTCCGTGTCCGCAAGGGTAAGGTGACTATCACCCCTGCTGACGACAACGTGGAGAACGTGACCGTTGAGCAGTTCGAAACCCTGCAGGGACAAGTCGAAGCTTTGGCTGCACAGGTTGAAGCACTCACCGCACAGCTTGCCGGACAAGGCAGCGGTGAAGGTGGCGACGGCAACGGTGGCGACAACACAGAGACGCCTGGTGAGGGTGAGTAAGACTCCCGAAATGCTTGACGTTAAGAACGTCGAGTTAGTAGATACCAAAGATGTCGAGGGCTTCGATACGACCGAAGTACTCATCGAGGACACAAAGGACGTTGAAGAGGTTCTCGACACCAAAGGTAATAACAGTTCAAAGAAGTAAGACATGATTATCGACGTAACATCTTTCACAAGCGGTGCTCGACAGATTGAGAACGCCGTAGAGACTCAGAAGAATGCGAACCATATTGCAGTCGCAGGACGCATCAATGGTTACATAGAACGGTTGCAGTCCGATTTCCTCAAACAAGCGGTTGGCATGCCATTGGCCAGCCAGATTGACGAGTATTCTCGTAACAATCATGATGAGCCGGACGCAACGATGGAAGCGCTTATCGCCTCCCTCAAGGAGCCGTTCGCAGACTTTGTGTTCTTCTACATGCTCCGCGACATGAACTCTCAGCCTACTATAACCGGTCTCGTACAGCTCAAATGTGCCAATTCCTACGTCAGCCCTCTTGACAAAGGTGTGCAGATATGGAACCACATGGTTGACGAGATGAGGTGCTTTGTAGGCGATGCCGATGCACTCAATGTGGAGGGTGTTGTCGTTGATAAGAACCTGCTGACGTACATTAACCAATTCAATCTCTAAGAGGCATGCTGCAGCGAAACATCATAGACATACTTGCTGACATTGTCGGGAACCTGTCCGAAAATGTAACAGTCTCAATGCAATCTTCCTACGGAAACGAAGTACACGAGGTGAAGCCGGAGATAACCTATATGTTCGGTGACGCCCAGTACATAAAGGACCAGCTTGACGAATACAGCAAGGTGACTAACGTCGAGAAGCTTCCGCTCATTGCCCTCTTCACTCCAGTCAAGGAGAAGAGAGGACTTGCGGACTATGCTTCCGAGGCTAAGGTTTCGCTCATCATCGCATGCAGCAGCCGTACTGATTGGAACAATGAGGAGCGCAAGGAGTATTCTTTCGAGAATATCCTTCGTCCCATCTATGACGCTTTCATGGCTGCACTGAACGCCTCAACTGAGATTGCAAAGCCGTATGACGGCAGCAGGCCACATGTCTATTCCGAGAACTACTCATATGGTAAATACGGGGCTTACACTGCGTCCGGCGATGCAGTGAGTGAGCCTATCGATGCCATAAATATCAGCGACTTAGAAATAAAAGTAAACTATCTAATCTGTAAAAGAAGATGAGAAACATTCGCAACTGTGAGGGTGTAACCCTCGAAACCGGTGTGAGTGCTTGTCCTGTGGACTTCGGTCATATCAAGGCAATCATTCTTGTCGAGCATGGCAAGACTCTGGGCACAACATTTACGCCTGGCACGTTCGAGCAGATGTGCCACGCTGACGTTCCCGACCGCATCTATCCCATCAAGACTTGTGTCGAGTATGCGAAGAGCGGTGGCGAGCCTCAGGTGAGTGCTACTGGCTACGGCGGCAACGGCGTGACTGGTATCAGCCCTCAGACTGACACCTTCACTCTCGACAAGTTCTATGACAGCTTGGCAGCAAGCATCACTAAGAACATGAACAAGAAGTTCGACGCCTACTATCTGGACGAGAACAACCTGCTTATCGGTGTGAACACCGGAGCAGACGCATTGGGTGGTATTCCCATGAGCACCATCTACTGCACCGTTGTTCCTCACCCCACGTCAAGCGCTAAGGCTTCAATGACAGTATCACTCTGCCTGGAGGACGCACGCAAGGCGATCGAGAACCTCGACTACGTTCAGTTGGACTTCAATCCGATTGAAGAGTTGAACGGCCTGACTCCTGTTGACCTCGTTGAGACTTCAACTTCAGGAGACTTCGTTGTTGTCGAGCATCACGGAGGCAACGACATCACCAACACTTATGGCAGCATCATCGCTACAGGCGCTACTCAGGTGATGAGCGGCATTACCGCTGCAAGCTTCGCAGATGGCGTTATCCACATCACTGCCGCTTCCGGCTCTACGCCCAAGATGAAGAAGCCTTCTATCCTTTATGCCAGCGACGTGACTGGTCTCGAGTTCGTTCAGACCATTCGTCGTGCAACCACTTAAAGTGTGACTTGCTATGATTATCGAAGGCGTGACATTCATCGAGCCTGCAGTAAGGCAGATGAGCAAGGATGAGTTCATCGAGGCTCACAAGAACGAGTTCTGGAAAGACAAGAAGTCGAGTGACCGAGAGAAGCTTCTGTCCGACGCTTACGACGCAATCACGGCTAAGCCAGAGGGCAAGAAAGCGAAGAAGTAATCAGTTACTACAGAGGGGGCTGGGCAAGACAAAAGCCCAGCCCTTTATTTTCCAACTAAAACCAAAACAAGAATGAAAAAGTTTATTTTCATTATGCTGACAGCGGTGCTGTTGGGCATGACTGCAGGATTGAGTTCCTGCAACAGTTGCAGTAAGCAAGAGAAGACGGCTCAGGCTGACTACGATGGCGTACTGCAGGACTTTACGGCAGGTGTCAGCAACATTCAGGCTTTGCATCGCCAAATGATGTATGCACAGGTGGGTCAGGAATACCAGTGGCGCAATTCAAAGGTGCTGTTTGACAGTCCTATCTGTGCTACCAACCTTGACGACCTTACTGTCGTTGATGTGACGGACGTATTCCAATACTGGAACAATGGGCCAAAGGTGCAGTTCATCAGTAGCAACGTAGTGAATGGTACCATTATCCCTCCTGCCATTCCTGACGTATGGATAGAGGACGCAAGCATGAACGAGGCGCAGATTAAGCTAAGTGCAGAGGACGTGCTGAATAGGCTCAAAGAGTGGAACGGAGTAATACCTGTAGCAGAATGTATGTCGTTGCGACTTCCCGTAGGACCAGTGGCGTGCAATGCCCAATGGGTCATAGGTGACGTGTACGACGTGATATTCGTTGACGCTATGACAGGCGAGATAAGCGATGTGAACCCTGCTTTCAAGCCCGACAACAAGGAAGGTGGCGGTGACACAGGCGAGCCTTTAGGAGAGTGGCCATAAGTAAATAACAGCTCGGAATGCTCGGAGAAGTCTGGGTGTTCCGAGCCTAACCAATCAAGCGTATGGATTTCGACAGGCTTGTAGGAGTTATAGATGCAATCAGCACCGGCATAGGTGACAGCATCTTGGAATGTCTCGACGAGAAGCGGGACATCATCACCATGTCCGTTACCGAGCAGCTGTATAGCGGTTTGAACGGCAAAGGTGAGTTCCTGAGTCCAACCTATGACAACGACCCTTACTTCAACGAGAAGGGCCCCTGGCATGGCGCAGCATACGCTTACAAGAAATGGAAGGAGCGCATCACTCCCCCAATGCGCAGCCCGAACCTTGAACTGCCTCCGCGGCCTGTGGACGTTCCGAACCTGTTCATCACGGGTATGTTCCATGAGTCAATCAAGGCATCGAGGGCAGGTGATGTGATACGTGTCTATACGAGCGGCTTCCGTGACGGCCCTCAGATAGAGCGGAAATACGGAGAGGAAATCTTCCAGCTGACAGATGAGGCTAAGGAGTATTTCAACATCTACGCCTTGCGTCCCTGGTTGAACGACTTCATGAAAAAGTGCGGATACAGATGAGTTGCAGTTGTATAAGAAAGAAGATAATGAGCGAGCTTGAGCATGTCCGAGAGCTCGCCAAGAAACTGGCCATCATGGAGCAGACAATGGTGGTGGTCTATAAGAAGGCAGACGGCACTTACTCCTTTGCCCCTGTCGGAGAAGAGTTTGAAGGAGAGATTGTAGAATACAGACACTACCTATAGTTATGGCAGACATCAGAATAACCGACCTCGTCGATGAGAAAGTCTTTGAGGACTTGAACAAGTTATCCGAGGACATAAAGAATGTCAAGGACCAGTATGTAGCAGCAGCTACCGAGCTGGCCAAGGGTCTGAAGCTGAACATCAGCACTACTGGCGACCTTGAGAAGCTCAACCAGTCTGTTACCGAGAACAGCCGCAAGGCTCAGCAGGCGACGGAGCAGCTCAACGCCACCATAGACAAGCAGCGTGAAATAGTTGCCCAGACCACCAACACCATCAGCCGCGAGTTGGCTGAGATTGAGAAGGAAAACAAGGCGAAGCGTGAAGCCTTCGAGCAGGACAAGAGTGCTCTTGACATAGCAGAGAGCCTGCTTGGCACACGTCAGCAAAATATACAGCGCCTTGCACAGTTGCAAGGTCAGTTGAAGGACGTCAAGAAAGCGCAGAAAGACCTTGACGACCAGGAGAAAGCCGGTACTGTCAGTGCGGAGAGAGCGACATCTGTCCGTGCAAGCCTCATCGCCAAGCAAAGGGAGTACCAGGCAGCCATTAAGGACCTTAACCTTGTGCTCACCAATCAGGAGAAGCAGATGCAGGCCAGCGAAGGCAGTTATCAGAAACTCTCCCTGCAGTTGGAGTTTATGAAGCGTGCCTACAAGGGACTGACCGACGAGGAGAAGAACGGCCAGCTTGGCAAGCAGTTGGGTGAGGAGATAGGGAATCTCGATGCCCACCTGAAAGACCTTGCAGCCGACATGGGCGAGTTCCAGCGCAACACAGGTAACTATGCCATCGCCAATCAGTCCGTCAAGACTGAGCTCAAGGAACTCGTGCAGGAGATTGCTCTGCTGACAGTCCAGTACCGCAACATGAGCGAGGAAGAGCAGAGGTCAGCGGAAGGTCAGCAGATCCAGGCGAAGATGCAGGAGATGACTGTCAAGGCGGCTGAGTTGAAAGACGCCATCGGTGACGTGA
>Ga0310695_10001329_pt1 | contig 59151 bp, 47 predicted proteins | sample RumenRJG_04DNA_FD_203882 | JGI IMG/M metagenome (GOLD analysis project Ga0310695, IMG submission 203882) | Bovine rumen microbial communities from Lethbridge, Alberta, Canada - RJG_04 (v2) (version 2) | ecosystem: Host-associated > Mammals > Digestive system > Stomach > Rumen | place: Canada...
TGGCAGACCATTACCATTATAACATGGGAGGTTTTCTTTTTCTACTCATAGCTAAAGCTTCTTTGAACCCCTGGCAGAGCCAGGGGTTTTCGGAATACAAAAAAGCCATAAAGAAGCTTTCGCTCCTTTATGGCTTTTGTTATGCTTTATTTTGCAGTGGGATCAAGTTTTGCCACCTTTTTAAGGAGATACTCCTGTATCCTGAGTGCGTCATTTGCTGTTACGCCCTTGCTGGACAGATCAACGTCAGCCCAATTCCAGCCTATTTCCGTGATATGGGTCTTTTCTGTGCCCTCAAGTCCGTACTTGTTCGGATTTGCAAGAGCCTGCATTATGAGTACAACGTCGCTCATATCTACTGTATTATCGCAGTTAGCGTCACCCCATACGGCTTCAAGTGCTCCGCCCATAAGGTAATTCACCTTGCAGCTGTCAATAGTATAAGGCTGGTCTATAGCCTTTTCAGTAGCCGCGTTCCATACGTTTGACCACCATACCTGAACCTCGCAGGTCTTGAATGTATCGGGCATTTCCTTGAGATCAACGTCTACTGTGAGCTTGCCGTCCTTGTCTGCATTGCCCTTCCACTCGATGTTCTGCCAGTCGTCGGCTGTTGTGCCGAAGCCGATAGCACCGCCGATAGAAGCATTAGGTGCGCCTGTGATAGTGATATTCATCTGCTTTCCGACTGCAAGGTCAGGCTTCTCGGGGATAGTAACGGTCTTCTTCTGGATAGCGAACTTATAAGCAGTTGTAGTAGTTGTCGCATTGGGATCTGCTGTAGTAGTCGCTGTGGTTGTGGAAGTTGTTGTCTTTGACGGATCGGGAGGAGTTACGCCATTCTTCTTGTAGAGATCCTTGGGGAGCTCGTCAAGAGTTATGCAGTACTCGCTCTGATACATTGCGATAGTATCTTCCTTGGTGTTGAATGTTGGGTTGGACAGGAAGTTCGTTGTGTCCGAACCGCCGTCGTACCATGTACAGAAGTAGAGCCAGCCAGCCTTTTCCTCCTGAAGCTTATCGGGAGTTGAGAAGCTGTCGTTCTCGGCAAGAGATATCATCTTTGCGCTGTCGTACTTCTCCATGATGCCGTAGAATGTAGAGGAGAACGGGCTGTCGTTGTGGTAGTACCTTGCGCTGCCTGTTGACCAGTCTGTGCAGCTGTACTTATCGTAGCCGATGATGTCAACATAGTTGTCACCGGGGTACCAGTCCTTTGATGTTGCGAAGTTATAGCTGTTCCACTCCCAGATAAGGTTGTGGCAGTTAAGGTCATTTGTGAGAGTATTGTATGTATACTGCCAGAGCTTCTTATAGGCTGCCGAGCCTTCTCTGCCCCACCAGAACCATGAGCCGTTCTCACCGCCGCCGCCCTCGGCTTCGTGGAGAGGTCTCCAGATAACGGGGATTCCCTCAGCTTCAAGCTTGTTGAACTCCTTAGCGAGAGTTTTCAGTGTTGAGAGGTAGTATTCATTCTCCTTCGTGCCTGCCGTAGCAGCCTTTGAGGGTGAAAAATCAGTGTCCTTAGCTGTATAGGTGGACTGTGCCCAGTCCATTTTTGTGCCTATGGTGTAGTTTGCGAAGTCCTTCGGGACGTTGATATGGTAAGAAGCAGTAGCGATACCGCCCTTGTTCTTTACCCAGTCGATAACGCGGTCTGTTGAGCCGTCGTCGCTGCCGTAGAGAGGACAGCAGAAGTTGCCGTAGTCAAAGCCGCGGATAGCAGGATAGTGACCTGTGGTGTCCTTGAGGTACTCGAACTCGGTCTCAAGACCGTGAGGACCGCCGCTGTATATCTCCTGCTGACCTGAGATTATATGCTTGCCGTAATTGTCTGCGAGATAAGCCATGAGGCTCTGTGTCTCAACTGTTGCAAGCTGGTCGCAGGGAGTAGTCTGCTTAGCTTCTATCTTGGCGCCTGACATAGGCTCAGCTGTGAGGTAGTCGAACTGTGACCAGCCCCATGATTTCTCGATAACGATAGTGTTCTCGCCTGCTTTGAGAGGGATAGCAGTGAGCTCCACAGGCTGATACTCAGTACCCTGCGGAATGCCGATAGCGCCCTGTGAGGAGCCGTTTACGCTGAGATTCTGCTGCTTGTCAGTACCTATGCCAAAAGCATAGAAAGTGAGCTTATATGGACCGCCCTCCTCAACAGTGAGCTTCACTGTGATAGTGCCGTCCTCGGTCATTTTGAGGACAGAGCCGCCGCTTGCGTTTGAATCCTTTTCAACCGAGATAGTACCTGTTATCTCAGCATTCTCGAACTCAAACTTGATAGGCTCGTCAGCCGCAGTTACTGCTGCGGTGCTGTAAAGAGCTGTATTCAGCAGCAATGCTGCCGACATCACAGCCGAGCCTGCCTTCTTGAAAATTTTTGTTCCCATGTTTAATATCCTCCTGTTTAGATATAGTTTTGCAACTTAATTATATCATTATTTCAGTAAAAATCAATAATTGCAGAAAAATGTTTAAATACCCGTAAAAATTTTCGTATATCCGCACAATCAGAGTTATTTTTATTTGTATGATAGCTCAAATTTAACTTAAATCATACTTAAAACATACTTTGGTTAAATAAGAGGATTTTTTCTTGCCGTTCTCTTCAATTCTGTTGACATTTTTGCTAAAAAGGTGTATAATTTTAGTAGAGTTTCATTAACATTGTCTATGAGGAGAGTGAGAAAATGACCGAATATCTTACAAATTATATGAAATACATTCAGGAGCGCCTTGAAAAGTGCCAAAGCTCCGAGGAACTGGACGAGATAATGGCTGAGCACAAGGACAAGATAGCCTTTATGCAGCATGAGCGTATCGTCCATTTTCTGGTAACTATGCTCTTCGCGTTCATTCTGATAGTATTCTTCGCGGTGCTGATATTCAAGGTGAATCTTGCAGTTCTCTCCCTCGTGACAATAGTTCTCGTACTGCTGATGTTCTACATCAAGCACTACTATTTCCTCGAAAATACGGTGCAGAAGATGTACAAGGTATACGACAGCATACTCGAAAAGCAGAAAAAGCTGAAGGAGTCCGCTAAATGACGAAGAAAGAAATAGCAAAACTGGCTGTAGAGGAGCTGGAAAAGCTCTATCCCGACGCCGCCTGCACGCTGAACTACACAAAGCCCTATGAGCTGATGTTCGCGGCGCGGCTTGCCGCTCAGTGCACCGACGCCCGTGTAAATATAGTCACAGAGACGCTTTTCAAGAAATATCCGTCTCTTGAAGCCTTTGCAAATGCTGATATAGCGGAGCTCGAACAAGACGTGAAGCCCTGCGGCTTTTACCATAACAAAGCAAAGAGCCTGAAAGAAATGGCGAATCAGCTTATCAACGACTTCGGCGGCGAGGTGCCCGGCACTATGGAGGAGCTTCTCACGCTGTCGGGTATCGGCAGAAAGACCGCAAACCTTATGCTTGGGGACGTTTTCGGGAAGCCTGCCATGGTCACAGATACACACTGCATACGCATTACAGGGAGATTGGGACTTACGAAAAACAAAGAGCCTGCCAAGGTGGAAAAAGACCTTGTGAAGCTCATACCGCCCGAGGTGTCCTCGGATTTCTGCCACAGAACAGTGGAGTTCGGACGGGATATATGCAGCGCACGAAAACCGCGGTGCGAGGAGTGTCCGCTGAATTATTTCTGTAAATATTACGCTGATAAAAAATGATACTTTTGTAGGGGCTGGCGTCCTCGACAGCCCATTAGGGAACGCCTTCTCTTGCAAGGCGTTCCCTCTCTGAAAACAGTCCACTGGACTGTTTTCAGATTCACCCTTTGCGAGGCGCCTTCGTATCTCGGGGCTCTGCCCCGAACCCTGCCAGAGGCTCTGCCTCTGGACTCCGCCAAAGGAACACGTCCCTTTGGAATCCCGTTCGTAGGCTCGACGAATGTTAACTGCGCTATTTGCAACTAATCACTAATTACTAATCACTCAGCTCTGTTTTGCGTAGCAAAATGAGCAACCGAAAGGAGTCATAATATGCTTTTCAACTTTAAACTAAGCACCCCTGCTGAGGGGCTTGTCGATATCACACGCGAGGTAACAGAAGCCGTTAAGGAAAGCGGCGTTCTTGAGGGTATCTGCATTATCTACTGCCCTCACACCACTGCCGCTATCACCATTAACGAAAACGCAGATCCCGACGTTCAGACCGATTTCATCAAGGGTATGGACAAGTTCTTCCCCGATCTACAGTCATTTAAGCACGTTGAGGGCAACTCCGACGCACATATCAAGTCCTCTGCCATAGGCGCAAGCGAGACTGTCATCATCACAGGCGGAAAGCTCCTCCTCGGCACATGGCAGGATATCTACTTCTGCGAGTTTGACGGTCCGAGAACACGCAAATTCTTCGTCAAGGTCATTGGGGACTAAGCTATGGACAATATCGAAAAACTCGCCGAAATAGTCAGCGAGTCAAATAATATAGTATTTTTCGGCGGCGCAGGAGTCTCCACGGAAAGCGGCATACCTGACTTCCGAAGCGTTGACGGTCTCTACAGTCAGCAGTGGGACTATCCGCCCGAGACTATCCTCAGCCACACATTCTTCATGAAAAAGACCGAGGAGTTCTACCGCTTCTACAGGGCAAAAATGCTCTGTCTCGACGCAAAGCCAAATGCTGCCCATATCAAGCTTGCAGAGCTGGAAAAGCAGGGCAAGCTCACCGCTGTCGTTACCCAGAACATCGACGGACTTCATCAGGCGGCAGGCAGCAAGCAGGTATATGAGCTCCACGGCAGCGTCCTGCGCAATTACTGCACAAAATGCGGAAAATTCCACGACGTTCACTATATCATAAACTCCGAGGGAGTCCCCAAATGCGAATGCGGCGGCGTTGTAAAGCCTGACGTAGTGCTATATGAGGAATCTCTCGACGACGATACCGTAAACGGAGCAGTCCGCGCTATCAGCAATGCCGATACCCTTATTATCGGCGGAACTTCGCTGAACGTATACCCTGCCGCAGGACTTATCCGATACTTCCGAGGAAAGAACCTCGTCATAATCAATATGGCTCCCACACAGATGGACAGTAATGCAGACCTGCTCATCTGCGACAGAATAGGAGAAGTTTTCTCCCGTATTTAGGAGGATATCCCATGAAACGACTTACAGCCGCCGCTTTATCAGCGATACTACTGGCAGGCTGCGGTTCGGGAAAGACAAGCAGTGCCGATACACGGTCTGCCATTCCGCCTTTGCCCCAACCGGCAGAACTGACCACTTCAAGAAGCAGCGCCGAAACAAGCTCCGCCGAAAGCCGTATCATTTATCGTGAAAGACTATACAACACCAATTCCTACACTAAATCCGACCTTATAGTTCAATCAGACGGAGCTGTCTGGTGCGGCTTTTATATGCACAATGAGGGCACTATTGACCGCTTCAACAGACTTTGGACAAGTGAAGAGGAGTACACCGAGAATTATCAGCTTGACGACGACCGCTGGCTGGCTTCTGTTCTCACCGAGTCCACTGACGATGACTTCATGCTTTTCGGTGACTACAGCAAGCTGGGCGACCTCAGCAGCGAGGACACACAAAAGCTTGTTTCTCTTGTTTCAGAAGCCGATCCCGTCAGCGCCTGCAATGTTAGCGTTGCTTCTCCCGACGAAGCTGCTCCTGCCGAATTGGAGACAGAGTACAGCTTTATCGACCTTATCGTCAATAACGCTCCATACCGCGTTTACGCCTATACACAGAGCTATGAGAGCAAGGTTCAGGACACCGTTGCCGAAGAAGCTGTGAAGCTTGTGCAGGGCTCCGAGCTGTACGCTCAGTGGCGAGAAAAATGCGTAACGGAGCTTGTACCCTTTGAATAAACGAAAAAATCCCGAAAGCATATGCTTTCGGGATTTTTTATCTGTAGGGGCTGGCGTCCCCGACAGCCCACAAAAGGCAAACCATGCCCACGGGCGAGCGGAACTCGCCCCTACATTCTCAATTCAGCCAACGGCTTATAAAAGCCCGTTCTCCTTCTTGAAGTCGATGAACTCCTCGTATGTTCCCTGTCTGTCAAGGCAGCCGTCGGGAGTTATCTCGATTATGCGGTTAGCAGTGGTCTGCATTATCTCGTGGTCGTGAGAAGCAAGGAGCACTACGCCCTTGAAGTTGATAAGGCTGTTGTTTACAGCTGTAATGCTTTCAAGGTCGAGGTGGTTCGTAGGACGGTCAAGCACCAGCACGTTAGAACCGAAAAGCATCATGCGCGAGAACATACATCTCACCTTTTCGCCTCCCGAAAGCACGTTTACAGGCTTGTACACGTCGTCGCCCGAAAAGAGCATACGTCCTAAGAAGCCGCGGAGATATGTCTCTGTTTCGTCCTTTACGGAGTACTGACGAATCCAGTCGAGTATGGAAAGCTCGCAGCCGTTGAAGTATTCCGAGTTATCAACAGGCATATAAGATGTGGTGACGGAAACGCCCCACTTGAAGCTGCCGCTGTCGGGCTGCTCCTCCTCCATAAGTATCTTGAACAGCATGGTGATAGCCTGCTCGCTCTCGCCCACAAAAGCTACCTTATCAGTTCTGCCGAGAGTGAAGCTTACATTGTTGAGCAGCTTTACGCCGTCAACGGTCTTGGTAAGTCCCTCAACCTGCAAAATATCCTTGCCGAGCTCTCTGTCCATATCGAAGCCGATGAACGGATATCTTCTGCTTGATGCAGGAAGCTCCTCAACGGTGAGCTTCTCGATGAGCTTACGGCGTGATGTAGCCTGATTGGACTTTGATTTATTAGCGGAGAATCGTGCGATGAAGTCCTTTAATTCCTTTATTTTCTCCTCGTTCTTCTTGTTCTGCTGCTTTATCATGCGCTGAATGAGCTGGCTGGACTCGTACCAGAACTCATAGTTGCCCACGTACATCTTTATCTTGTTGTAGTCGATATCAACGATGTGGGTGCAGACGTTATTGAGGAAGTGACGGTCATGAGATACCACGATGACTGTACCGAAGTACTCGGAGAGGAACTCCTCCAGCCAGCGTACCGCGTCGATATCAAGGTGGTTGGTAGGCTCGTCAAGGAGTATGATATCAGGATTGCCGAAAAGAGCCTGTGCAAGGAGCACCTTTACCTTTTCGTTACCCGAAAGACCTGCCATCTGCGAATAGAGGATATCCTCGGAAAGACCGAGTCCCTGTATGAGCTTTGAAGCGTCGGATTCTGCCTCCCAGCCGTTGAGCTCCGCAAACTCGCCCTCCAGCTCTGAAGCCTTGACGCCGTCCTCCTCGGAGAAGTCCTCCTTTGCGTAGAGAGCGTCCTTTTCCTGCATTATCTCGTAAAGACGGGCATTACCCATAATTACGGTGTCGAGAACTGTGTACTCGTCATATGCGAAGTGGTCCTGCTTGAGAACGCTGAGACGCTCCTCCTTTGGCATAGTGACCTCGCCCGAAGCAGGCTCCAGCTCGCCGCAGAGCACGCGGAGGAATGTGGACTTGCCTGCTCCGTTGGCGCCGATAACGCCGTAACAGTTGCCGTTTGTGAATTTAAGGTTTACATTTTTGAAAAGTGTTGAGCCGCCGAACTGCACGCTCACATTGCTTACTGTTATCATATCTGATCCTTTCTCAAATCAATTATAGTTTTGTAATAATTGATTCAGTTTAGAGTTGAGAGTAGAGAGTTCAGAGTTAATGTGTTCGCTTCTCTCACATTATTTGAATAATACCGCCGCAGGCGGCACCATAACTCTCAACTCTCAATTCTCAACTATGTGTTTATAAGCTTGTCTTAATGCACAACAAAAATTATTATACCATATTTCCAAGGTCTTGTAAAGACAAAAAAATCCCGACACCGAAGAACACTGAAACTTCGGTATCGGTTCAATGAGGATGATTTTCAAAAGCCCTCGCAGGCTTACAGATAGGCATTTCTGCTATCTGCATGAGAATTGGAACTTCAAGGACCATTCTCTGTGTATTATATTACCATGGATAGTATACATTGACAACTCATTTTTCGCAGATTAAGTGGACAAAACGACGTTCTTTATACATATCCGTTAAAATCCGCACGTTTTTTTGTCTGACTTTACTTAAACGCTCATTCGTCAAAAAAGCACCGCAAGGGACTTATCCTCACGGTGCTTCTGATTTATTTCACTTTCTTTGATTCTATTTCTTTCTCTATTTCCTCTGCTCTCTGGAGAGCTGTGTCGATGTGGTCGCAGAAGTTCTTCTCGCCTACCCTCTCAACAAAGCCTGCCTTTCTCATTACCTTCATAGGCTGCTCGTTCACGTGTGAGAATACCACCTTTACGTTGTGGCGCTCACAGCGCTTAACGATACGCATGAGAGCTTCAACGCCTGTAGCGTCGATAGCAGGAACGTTTCTCATTCTGATACAGAGAACGTCTATATCCTTGTCGCTGAGCACGTACTTGTACTTATCTGTAGCCGCAAAGAACATAGGTCCGTTTATCTCGAACACACGGGTGTTCTTCGGTATCTTCTTCAGGAGGATATTATCGGGATCGGTATCCTCATCGTCAACATCAACCCACGCATGAGCCTCGGTAACGTCTGCCATACGCTTCATGAAGAGAAGTGCAGCCATTACCATGCCGACGCCGATAGCAACTACAAGGTCGAATACTACTGTGAGTATCAGTGTTACGAAAAGTACAGCGATATCGCTCTTGGGAGCGGTCTTTACTGTGTTTCTGATGTTTCTCCAGCCGCACATATTATAAGCTACGATAAAGAGTATAGCTGCGATAGTGGGCATTGGTATCAGTGAAGCATAGGGCATGAGAACTACCAGTATTACCACAAGGACTACCGAGTGTACCATGCCTGCGATAGGTGTACGTCCGCCGTTCTTTACGTTTGCGGCTGTACGTGCGATAGCGCCTGTAGCAGGGATACCGCCGAAGAATGCCGAGCCGATGTTTGCAGCGCCCTGTGCCACAAGCTCCATATTTGAGCGGTGCTTTGAGCCTATCATACCGTCTGCAACAACGCAGGACAGAAGCGACTCAACAGCCGCAAGGACTGCAATAGTGAAAGCATTGGGGATAAGAGCTCTTACTCTGCCGAATGTTACCTCGGGCACAGTGAGCTTCGGAAGTGAATTTGATATCTTATAGAGGTCACCAATGGTATTTACATTGATATCGCTGAGCTTTACGATAGCGGAACAGACAATGACCGCAATGAGTGAAGCAGGTATCTTCTCCAGCTTTTTCGGCCAGAGGATAAGTATTGCCAGCGAGATAACGCCGATAAGAAGCGCCTGCCAGTTGATAGTATCCATAAACAGACCTATCGCCTTTACCTTTTCAACTGTCTCGATAGGCGACTCAAAGCCGAGCTTTTCCTGCATAAGGGCCTTATCATAGGTAAGTCCGAGGAAGTCCTTGACCTGTCCGAGGAGGATAGTCACGGCGATACCAAAGGTAAAGCCCGTGGTGATAGTACCGGGTATGTACTTGATGAGAGCTCCGAAGCGGCAGAATCCCATGATTATGAGGATAATACCAGCCATTATCGCCGATATGGCAAGTCCGTCCATGCCCTCAACAGCTACGATTCCCGCAACAGTTGTGGCAAATGCCGCCGTGGGACCTGCTATCTGAACACGGCTTCCGCCTAAGAACGAAACGATAAAGCCTGCGATGATAGCGGTATAAAGTCCCTGCTCAGGTCCTACTCCCGAAGCGAGAGCAAGAGCTATAGACAGGGGCAGCGCTATGATAGCGACGATTATTCCCGAGATAACGTCCTTTACGAACTGCTCCTTGGTGTAGGTCTTCATTACCGAGAAAAGCTTTGGTTTGAGCTTTTCTTCTGTGGGTTTCAATGCTTTTTCAGCCATATTTCTAACCTCTTTTTTCGTTATTTTCTGATAAAAAGCACGCAACGCTTAATATTATACTACTAAAAATAGCGGTTTTCAAGAGATTTCAAACAGGGGGAAAAATTTTGTCGGTTTATATATATTCCCGTCAATCGTGGAAAAAATCTATAGCATTTTATCCGTTTGTAGGAAGAAGACGGAACGCCGCCACTGCTAATCACTATGCACTATCCACTAATAACTCAGAAAAAGCCATAAGGCTTAACCTTATGGCTTTTTCATCTGTATAAGCTTACTTCTGTTCTCTTGTTACCGCCTTGCTGCCGAGGAATGTCAGCAGGAAGTATCCGCCGTATATCATCACTACCAATGCTGCGGTGAATAATACAGGCTTTATATAATCTCCCGTTATAAGGAGTTCAAGTCCGAATCTGCCGAATCTCATACCCACATATGCGTGGAGACAAGCCAGCAGCAGCGGCAGCAGGAAGAATATTCCCGACTGTCTGAATATGGACTTTGTTATCTCCTTCTCCTCTACGCCAAGCTTGCGGAGCATTGTATATCTCGGCAGGCTGTCTGCGCTCTCTGAGAGCTCCTTCAGTGCGAGGATAGCTCCGCAGGAAACAAGGAAGATGAATCCGATGTAAAGTCCGAGGAAGGTCACGATAGCGCCTATTCCTATTGCGTTGTTGGCGGTCTCTATCCTTGTGGTCATACTTTCATTATATCCGCCATTTGAAGTGCCATTATACCAGTGCATTGCGTTATTCCATTTAGCACGGGCTGTTTTCTCAGCAGCTTCAATTTCCTTTTTGTCTGTAGCCTTGTAGTTGCCTACGAAATTGTCATAGCTCTCCCCATCTGCTGATACAGCATCATCGGGAACTATGAAAGCACCTGCGTTATTTGCCTGCATTCCTGGGTAAATAGAGATCTCGATGCACTTTGTGAACTTGGGCTTGAAAGCCTTGCCATATATAACTGCCTCAGGCTTATCCTCAAGAAGCCAGTCATAAATATCTGTAAATCCAAGAGCATTTGCGCATACTGCGTATTCGTCGTCGGCAAGCTCTATCTGCTCCCTGCCGTAAAGCTTCATAAGAGCATTGTAGTCGCTGAGCTTTATGATAGTTTCGGTAAAATTGAAACGAGAGTAAAATTCATTATTATTCTCCAAGAATTCATCTCTTTTGTCTCCAAGGTAATCATAGAAAGTGAAATCATCGTCGATATAGTCATGGAAGTGGAGATATTCTCCGAATTCGTCATAAATGCTGTCGCTCTGCTGTGCGTATACATTGTCGATATTACCGCCCTTGTAAAGCCATGGATTCTCAGGATCGTCTGCGCTCTCTGCAAAGTGAGCATAGAAATCTACAGGGAAATTCTCCTCAACTCCGCTGTTAAAGGAGTTTCTGATAGTAAATGCCGTTGAAAGAGTGCAAATAGTAACGAAAAGCATGAGACAGATAACTGTCATGGAAGCAACTGTGGTATTTACCTTGCTGCTGAGCTGACGGAATGTGAAGCTGTTGAGACCGTGGTGGTAGATACCCTTTGCAGACATCATAACTCTCAGGAGCATTCCTGCTACTGACCAGAATATGAAGAAAGTTGCCACACAGCCGATAAGTATAGCCACGCCGAACTTTCTTAAACTGAGGTGTTCTGCGTTCCAGCCTACTGAGTAATAAGCCCAGCCAAGAGCTGCTGCGGAGATAAGGAATACTATCACGCATACCCACAGGTTCTTCATGGTTATCTTCTCTGAGCGTCTGCCCGAGTTCATAAGTGTGATAAGACGGCACTTGCTGATAACAAAGCCGCTTCTCAGCATTACTACAGCGTACATAATGCCGAAATAGATGATAGTTTTTGTGATAGCCGAGCCCGAAACAGTGAACTTATAAGCGTTCATGTCGGCTTCAAAGAGATTTGCGACTACGGCGCTCATGACCTGTGAAAGTCCCACGCCGATAAGAAGTCCCACAAAAAGCGAACCGATACCGATGATAACGGTCTCGCAGAGGAGAAGTGCGGATATGCGCCATTTGCTCATGCCCAGCATCATGTACAGGGCAAATTCCTTGTTCCTGCGCTTCATGAGGAATCGGCTTGCGTATACGATGAGAAGTCCGAGGACTACCGCTATGAATACGCTGACTGCTGAGATAGAAGTGGTAAGGATCTTTATCATCTCACGCTGGTCTTCATTCACTTTCAGGAATGAGGTCTGTGTTTCTATGGCGTTGAATACGTAGAATACCGCAACTCCGAGGACAAGGGTGAAGAAGTATATAGCGTAGTCCTTCAGGCTTTTGCGGATATTGCTGAGGGATATCTTAAAGAGCATCGCTGACGTCACCTCCCAGCAGGGTAACTACGTTGATTATCTTGTCAAAGAACTGCTTGCGGCTGTCGCCTCCGCGGTTTATCTCGTTGAAAACCTTGCCGTCCTTGATGAAAAGAACTCTCGAAGCATAGCTTGCGGTAAATGAGTCGTGAGTTACCATTATAATAGTAGTGTCGCACTCATGGTTGAGATAGTTGAAGCGCTCCAGAAGCATTTTCGAGGACTTTGAGTCCAGTGCGCCTGTAGGCTCGTCGGCAAGGACAAGCTTAGGAGAAGTAACGATAGCTCTTGCGGAGGCTACTCTCTGCTTCTGTCCGCCTGACATCTCATAGGGGTATTTGTTAAGCACCTCTGTTATGCCAAGCTGCTCGGCAACGGTCTTTACTGCCTTGTCTATCTCCTTTGCAGGACGCTTCTGAATGGAAAGTGCAAGGGCGATATTCTCATAGGCTGTCAGGGTGTCCATAAGGTTGAAGTCCTGAAAGATAAAGCCCAGCTTATCTCTGCGGAACTTGTTCAGCTCCTTGCCCTTGAGCTTTGTGATGTCGGTATCCTCAAGCATGATATGTCCTGCTGTAACGCGGTCGATAGTGGATATGCAGTTGAGGAGAGTAGTCTTGCCGCTGCCCGAAGCTCCCATTATAGCGGTGAACTCGCCCTTCTCCACATTGAAGGAGATATCGTCAACTGCCTTTGTAAGGCTTGAACGGCTTCCGTAATATTTTTCAACGTTCTGTAATCTGAGTAATGACATAATTTTATCTCCTTATAATGTATCAATTGTGTTCTTGTGTTTTCTTACATACCAGTTGCAGAGGTGGAAAACTGCAAATGTGCTCCAGAAAAGAGCTTCTACAACGCTTCTGCGCGGATCATAGGCTGCTCTTACAACAAATATCTCATATAATTCCGCAGTACCGAATACGACCATTAAAATGCTGCTGATATGGTAGAGAATCCTGATAATTTTTGAAGTATGCTTTTTCATAAGATCATTTCCTTTCGGTCATTTTCTCGGGAGCCGTTCTCCCTTTCCATGATCTTATTATACATCACGCAATAGCTTATGTCGTATTTTTAACATTACGCAACCTTACAATTTTGTAATGTTAGCGAATAATTATCAGTGATAAGTGATCAGTTGTTAGTGCTTAGTGATTAGTAGGGGCGCACATCGTGCGCCCGAATCAACATATCCTAAAACAACATCTGTAGGGGCTTGCGTCCACGACAGCCCGATAAAGGGACGCCCTCTCTTACAGGGCGTCCCTCTCCCGAAAACAATTCACTGGATTGTTTTCGGGATTCACCCTTGCGGAGCGCTTCGTAACTGTGGGGCGCTGCCCCACTCCCCGCAAGGGCTGTCAGCCCTTGACCTGACCAAAGGAACACAGTCCCTTTGGAATCCCGTTCATATGCTCATAACAGCTAACGGCTGTTAAGGTACTCGCTGGCAAGATACAAAGAGCCGCATATCACCGCAACTCCGTTGTTCTCACGGGCAAGCGCCTTTGCCTTTTCCGCGCACTCCGCAAGAGTCCCGAACTCCGCTTCTGTACGGAACGAAGCTATATCCGCGATAGTCTCGGCGGATACTGCATTGGGCGCAAAGCCGTCAACTGCGAAAAGCTTGTCCGAAAGCCCCGATATAGTCTTTACGCAGTCCACATAGTCCTTTGAGTCCACCATGCCCATGACCGTGTATATCTTCTTCCCTCTCGTGCTGAGATACATCAGCATAAGGGACAGCATATTCACTCCCGAGGGGTTATGACCGCCGTCCACGATAACAGGGGGCTCGCCGTCTATGTACTGCACACGCGCCTTGACCTGTGTGGTCTCCACAGCCTCTATTATGGCGCCGTCGCTTACCTCGAAGCCCTTGCTTCTCAGATAAAGACAGGCTGTTATGGCAGTCTGGGCGTTGTACTTCTGGTGTATGCCAGCCATTGCAGGAGAAAGCTTTACTCCCCTGTAGATAAACGGCGAGAAGAGTCCGCCGTCTGCCGCAGGAACAACAGGTTCAAGAGGTACGAGCTCCGCTCCCACTCTCTCGGCAGTTTCACGGACAAGCTCCTTGACGCTGTCGGGATTGTCATCGGAGAGTATGACCGCTGAGCCGCTCTTGATTATGCCTGCCTTGTGGGAGGCTATCTCCTCAACGGTATCACCGAGAAGCGCCGTGTGGTCGAGAGAGATCGACGTTATCACCGAAAGCAGGGGCGGCGGTATCACGTTTGTAGAGTCGAGAGTTCCGCCTATGCCTGTTTCAAGCACAACGATATCGCAGTTTTCACGCTCAAACCACAGCATGGCTATCGCCATTGTTATCTCAAACTGGGAATAAGCCTTATCGTCAACGCGCTCCTTTACGAACTCCGCTATATCGCAGAGGGACTTCTCGTCTATCTCGTCGTCATTTATGCGTATCCTGTCCGTGTAGCGCAGAACAAATGGCGAGGTGAATTTTCCCGTCTTATAGCCTGCAAGCTGTAATGCTCTGCCGATATATTCAAGGGTTGAGCCCTTGCCGTTGGTGCCTGCGATATGAACGAATTTAAGGCGCTCCTGGGGATCGCCCACACGCTTCATAAGCTCCCTTGCACGGGAGAGGTCGGTTATCCTGCCCCCTGATTTGGTGTAGGAATTTATGAAGCTCATACATTCTTCGATGTTCATGGTTACTCCTTATGTTATTATATCAGAATATTGCACGGGCGCACACTGTGCGCCCCTACATTCTCAATTAATACACCCCTGCCTGCTTTTCAGCCCTGGCAACGGCGTCCTCAAGAGTCATGCCCGTAAACTCCTGTGCCGAGAAGATACGTCCGCACTTCTTATCGTCGATGAAAGCTCCCACAAGTACGCCTGGTAGAGCGCTCTCGGGAGAATTAGGCGCATTTGGTCCGCCAAGGTCTGTCCTGCACCAGCCCGGATCCGTAAGGCTGAGAGTAACGTCTGTGCCCTCGTAGTTCTTGCCGAGGTCCCGTGTTACCTTGTTGAGAGCCGCCTTTGCCGCGGAATAGCCTGCCTGCTCGGGTTCAAGGTCGATACCGCTGGTGGTATTGACGATACGTCCGAAGCCGCGCTCCTTCATTCCCGGAAGGAAATGATAGCATATCATCATAGGTGCTGTAGTGTTTATCCTGAAGCTTATGTCGTAATCCGAAGCAGGAGTTGCGAGATAGTCCGTTCTGTAGGCTATCTGAAGTCCTGCGTTGTTGAGAATGATGTCAAGCTTTGTGCCCTTTTCGTCGATAGTGCGGCACATTTTTTCTACCTGTTCCATGTCGGAGAGCTCTGCTGTCACAATGTAAGCGTCAACGCCCAGCGCCTTTACCTCGCTGAGGACCTTTGCGCAGTGCTCCTCTGTTCTGCTGTGGAGAACGAGGTTGCAGCCCTGCTTAGCCATGAAAATCGCGGAAAGATATCCGATTCCACGGCTCGCGCCCGTAATGAGCGCCCATTTGCCTTTTACGTTTACCATGTTTTCTTCCTCCCATAGGGTATATATATGATATCCCCGTGCTGCGTGCCACGGGGAATGTCATCTCAATATTCGTAGTCGATACAAGCTCTGTCAGTTTTAACAGTGCCGATGAACTTGCCAAATTCAAGGTGAGCCGGGTGAACCTGATAAGCGTTCAGATCAGCAATAGAATCGAAATCGCAGAGAAGAGAGATAGTGTAATTGCTCTCGGGAGCATCCTTTGAGTTGATGACTACCTCGCCTTTTTTCAGCTCCTTGACATTTGCGATAACGTTATCGAAGCGCTTTTTAGCTTCAAGAGCGTTTTCGTATTCGCTTCTGCCGTCAGCTTCCTTTAATTTGAACATAACGATGTGTTTTATCATTATAATTACCTGCTTTCGTAAATTTTTGCTTTGAAGGTTTTAAGTCCGTCGTAGCTTGTGTATTCTCCGAAGCCCTTGAACACAAGTCCGCACTTCTCAATAACATGGGCGGAGGCTGTATTCTCAGCCGCACATTCAGCTCTCAGAGGAACATCACCAAACTTGCTGCGAACGTGGTCTATCATAGCCTTTGAAGCTTCTGTAGCGTAGCCCATTCCCCAGCAGTCAAAACGGAAATTATAGCCGAACTCCCAGAAACCGTCCTCAAGCAGTCTTATACCGCCTGAGCCGATTAGCTTACCGTCGCTTTTGCGGACAAAGCCAAACTCGAACTGTGTATCCGTGGACTTTACTGTTAGCAGCCACTCTTTTGTAGTTTCAATGCTCTCGTGAGTGGAGTATATCATGTATTTTGCAACTCTTTCGTCGCCTGTCCATTCAAAAGCCGCTTCTGCGTCATCGAGAGTCAGCTGACGGAGGATAAGGCGTTCAGTCGTTATCGTCAGACTCATCTTCCTCTTCCTCGTCGTCGGTGTCGGGAGCGATAACTGCTCTTTCAAGGGGCTCCTTGCGCTCAAACAGGATAAGCGGTATCAGTGCCATTGCCGCTGCATAGGCGATAGTTCTGAAAAAAACAAGCCCCGTCCCGAACTGCACAGTGCTCTGAAGATAATCAAGAAATCCCGAATCGCTTTCTATAGGATTGATAATACTATTGAGCTTATAATCAAAGATAATATCGGCAGCCGCTCCGAAAAAGACGCCTATCCAGCCGATGACCGCTTTTATATCGGTCTTTTCCTGAGTTTCATGCATGAATATCATCATCAGAAGCATTGTCATTAAAATTACCGACCTCTGACGCGAAACAAGCGCCGACATTACGGCAAGTCCTGCCAGTATGTAAAGGCAGATGAACATCGTTTTCCTGTCCTTCCACTTTATGACGCCGAACATCATAAGAAGAACCACTATAGCTGCGGCAACGCTCAGCAGAAACAGCGTCATTGCTCCCATATTTGATGCAAAAATGCCGATACCGTAGCGGATATTCTGCACATACAAGCCAAAATTAGTCACATAGCGCAGTCCGTCGCTTGTGAAGAAATTCGCCGCAAGGGAAACTCCCATAAGCAGCTTTGACCATGCACGGTCGTATTTCCGCGTTATTATGAGTATAGCAGGCGGAACAGTTACCAACAGCCCATATAGTGCCTGATTCAGTATCATTCTCCTTACATCGTCGCCATCAAGTGAATAAAAGCTGAAAATAGTCAGCAATGTCGGTCTTATAAGGAGAAATGCAATGATTATTTCAAGTATCCTGCTGCGTTTTGCAGTATTATGTGTCATTTTAGTGTATCCTCAGCTTTCGTCAATGCTTTTTGCGCATCGTAGGGGAATTGCTTGTCCAGCAGAAAAAGCGGGAACAAAAGTATCATTATCAGAAGTATAGCAGCTCCTGCCGCTATGAAAACAGTGCCTGTTATACCTGCTGTTGCCGCCCATTTCTCCGCATTTTCCATTTCTGAATCAAAACTGAATACAGGTATCATTACTCCTATACCAAAAAGAACTGCGGCTGCAACAGCGGCTATGGGAAAGAACGTGATACTGAGCCTGCCTGCCTTGCCCAGCTTTGTTTCGGTACTGCGGTTTTCGTTCACAAAGCAAAGAGATATAAGTATCGTCAGGTCCATTACTATATCGCCGACATTGTAACTGGACAGTATACAGAAGGCTATGAACACATAAAGGAATATCATCATAGTCCTGCGGCGCATAATGCCAATCATGCCCATGTATAAAAGAGCGCACATTATTACGGCGGCAAAGGTAAAGGCTGAATGTACCATGCCCGATACCGCCGACCGCAGAAAAAATTCCATTTCGTCGGGCTTTAAGTCCAGCAGAAGCGTCAGGTCGCTGTAGAATCCATATGCCTGTGATACGGCGATAATTGAAAACGCCGCTCCCATAAGATAGCTCATGGAGCTGTCGCGGTGACTGCCAATAAGGAACATTATCGCCGCACAAAGAAGCGCCGCCATTTTTATGGAGAACCACAGCTCCTGCCTGAGCAGCGAGCCTATGACAACACCCAGACCTAAGACTATAGTCAGCGCAAGTCCCGAAAAGAACTCCGTTCTTCTTATCTTTTTGTTCAGTTCCCTGTTCACTTGCCTATTTTCTCGACCTTCATAAGGTTGGTAGTACCCGACACGCCCAGAGGTACGCCTGCGGTGATAGCCACAAGGTCGCCGTCCTCAACAAGTCGGTGCGACTCGGCAGCTTCTACTGCTGCGGCAAAGAGGTCGTCGGTGTTGGTCTTTTCGTCTATTATAAATGGTATAACGCCCCAGCTCATATTCATCTGGCGGCAAACCACCTCGCTCATGGTACAGCCGATTATCGGACAGCTTGGACGGTACTTGGAAATAAGTCTCGCAGTCTGTCCCCCGAGAGATACGGTGATGATAGCTCTTGCGTTAAGGTCGTGGGCGGTAGTTACTGTTGCGTGGGCTATAGCCTCGGCAACGCTGCCGTTCTGGTCGGAGCTTCTCGACGCAAAACGAGCCTTGTAGTTGATGTTGTTCTCGGTAGTCTCGGCAATGAGAGCCATAGTCTTTACTGCTTCAACAGGATAAGCGCCTGCGGCAGTCTCGCCTGAGAGCATGATAGCGCTGGTGCCGTCGTAAAGAGCATTAGCAACGTCGGTTATCTCCGCACGGGTAGGACGGGGATTGGTTATCATGGACTCCAGCATCTGTGTAGCTGTGATGACCTGCTTGCCTGCGTTATAGCCCTTCTTGATAAGTGACTTCTGGATAGCAGGTATCTGCTCGAATGGTATCTCAACGCCCATGTCGCCTCTTGCGACCATGATACCGTCTGCGGCTTCGAGTATCTCGTCGATGTTCTCAACGCCGTCGGTGTTCTCTATTTTAGCGATAATTCTCACATCGAACCAGCCGAGGCTCTGTGTGAACTTTCTCAGGTAGTTGATATCAGCTGCGGTGCGTACAAAGCTTGCGGCAATGAAATCAAAGCCCATTTTCGAGCCGAATTCAAGGTCGTCCATGTCTCTTTCGCTGAGATAGGGCATGGAAAGCTTTACTCCGGGGACGTTTATTCCCTTGTTGTTGGATAGCGTACCGCCGTGGACTACTCTACATATTATCTCGTTTGTTGTTACCTTTTCAGCTAAAAGCTCGATAACACCGTCATTTATGAGTATCCTTGTGCCCATGCTGACGTCACGGGGCAGCTTCTTGAAGCTTATGCTGCCGACCTTATCGTCGCAGAGCACGTCCTCGGTAGTCAGAGTATATATATCGCCGTCGTGTATCTCAACGGGCTTGTCGTCAACGAATTTGCCCAGTCTTATCTCGGGACCTTTCGTATCAAGGAGAGTGGCAACGGGCAGGTCAAGCTCCTTTCTGAGTCTTTCGATAACGCGGAAACGCTTTTCGTGAGTCTCATAGTCTCCGTGGGAGAAGTTGAAACGTGCTACGTTCATGCCTGCCAGCATGAGCTCGCGCATTATGTTTTCGTCGTCAGTTGCAGGACCTATGGTACATACTATCTTAGTCTTTCTCATTGTATTTTCCTCTTTCCGTAAGGAGCTTATCAGAGCTTTTTAAGCTTTGCGTAGTTTGCCATTATCTTCTTTGTGCCTACCTTGTCAAAGGCTATTTCCAGCATGGAATCATTAGCCATAGGCTTTACGGAGACTATAACGCCCTCGCCGAATATGCTGTGTGAGACCTTTTCCCCTGCTGTATATGCAACGGTCTCCTTTGGAGCGCCCCCTGCGGTCTTTTTGCTTCTTGCAAGCTGCTGCTGGAGAGTTGCGGAGCGTACCTCGGTAACGGACTTGTCCTCAGCCTCAAGCTGCTGCTTCATGGCTGCGGCGTTGTCGTGCTTTTCCACGAGCTCGCTGCCTATTTCCTTCATAAAGCGCGATGTTACGTTGTGCTGAGTCTGTCCGAAGAGCATACGCTGTCTTGCATTGGTGAGGTAAAGGTGCTTCTTTGCACGGGTTATGGCAACGTATGCAAGTCGTCTTTCCTCCTCCATGTCGTCCTCGCTGTCAAATGAACGGGCGCTTGGGAAGATACCGTCGTCCATGCCGATAACGAAGATATTCTCGTATTCAAGTCCCTTTGCGGAGTGCACCGTCATAAGAGTTACCTTGTCGCCGCTGCCGTCGTCGCGGTCAGCCTCGGTGTAGAGGGCAACTTCTTCAAGGAATCCGCTGAGTGAGGGCTCGTCTGCCTGCTCCATGTACTGTACCATGGAGGTGCGGAGCTCCTGTACGTTCTCTATCTTGGTATCTGCGTTTTCCAGTGCTTTAAGGCTGTCGAGGTAGCCTGTCTTGTCAAGGAGCACGTCGAGGAATTCGTCCAATGGGAGTTCCTCGGACTTCTCAGTAAGGAATTCAAACATCTGATATGCGTTTTTCAGCGCTGTTACCTTCTTGGAAAGGGGCGCGTACTCCTCGCAGTTTTTCAGCACATCAAATGGCGATAATTTAAGGTCGCGGCTGATATCCTCGATAATTGTGAGGGTAGAATCGCCGATACCGCGCTTGGGCTCGTTGATTATCCTGCGGAATCGGAGCATATCGTTGTGATTGTTTATGAAGCTGAGATATGAGGTAACGTCCTTTATCTCCTTGCGGTCATAGAATCGCATACCGCCGTAAACTCGGTATGGTATGCCGCACCTTACCAGCATACGCTCGATAGAGTTTGACTGTGCGTTCATTCGGTAGAGAACGGCGCAGTCGGAGTAGCGTCCTGTCTCCTTGTATTTGTCAAGTATGGTATCGGCTACGAATTTAGCCTCGTCTGTCTCGTCCACAGCCTTGTACCAGTACACCTTGTCGCCCTTTTCGCCCGATGTCCAGAGAGTCTTGGGCTTGCGGCTGTTGTTGTGGCTGATAACGGAGTTTGCCGCGTCAAGGATAGTCTGTGTGGAACGGTAATTCTGCTCCAGTCTTATTACCTTTGCGCCCTCGAACTGCTCCTCGAAGCCGAGGATATTCTCGATATTGGCGCCGCGGAATTTATATATGCTCTGGTCGTCATCACCCACTACGCAGAGATTCTTGTGTCCCTCGGAAAGGAGCGATACCAGTCTGAACTGTACGTGGTTTGTGTCCTGATACTCGTCAACCATGATATACTTGAAGCGGCTGCGGTACTTCTCCAGCACCTCGGGGAACTGCTCGAAGAGCTCAACTGTGAGCACCAGTATATCGTCGAAATCAAGAGCGTTAGCGGTCTTCATGCGCTCCTGATAAAGGGCGTAGAGTTTAGCAACCATTTTCTTGCGGTAGTCCTGACCTGCGTCTGCGCGGAGCTCCGCAGGGCTTATCATCTTGTCCTTTGCAAAGCTGATATCGCTGAGGACAGCCTTAGGCGCAAGCTGCTTCTCGGAAACGTCCAGCTCGCCCATTACGTTCTTTATCATTCTCTGACTGTCGTCGGAATCGTATATGGTAAAATCCCTGCCATAGCCGAGAGCTTCAATTTCGCTTCTGAGTATCCTTACGCAGGCTGAGTGGAATGTAGAGGCGTGAATGTTCATAGCCTCATCGCCCAGCATAGCCGCAAGTCTCTCCTTGAGCTCTCCTGCCGCCTTGTTTGTAAAGGTTATAGCCAGTATGTTCCACGGACGGATAGGCTCAACGGCAACGATATCCCTGAGAGTATCAAAGTCGTCGGTCTTTCCCTCAGCGTAGTCCCTGAGAAAGGCTATATCCTCGGCACTGCCCTCACGGGTGGTGTCGAAATAGGCGTTACCGAAATTTATCATGTTAGCAATGCGGTTTACGATAACGGTGGTCTTTCCGCTGCCTGCACCTGCCAGCACAAGAACAGGACCGTTCACAGTGAATACAGCCTCCTGCTGCATTTCGTTCATACGGCTGAAATATCTTTTAAGCGCCGCCTGCTTTGCCGAATTGTAATTTTTAATATCCATAACAAGATCTCCATTTATGCTATTTTAAAAAGGTATATTTATGATATACCCTATATGTTCAAAGGTTTGCATATTTCAATATGTATATTATAGCACATAAGCAGGGCGTTGTGCTATAATTGCCCGATTGCAGGGAGCAAATCTCTGATTTGCGTATCTGCAAGGGCTTTTAATACTTATAATAAATGCTCTGCATTTATTATAGCACATTTGTTGATACTTGAAAAGACCTGATGTGAAATTTTTTCTTTTTTTATTTACATTTGCAAGAATGCTGTAAGAATGTCAATAAATTGTAAGGAAATGAAACCCGATATTAAAAAAATATACTTCAAATCGTCTTTAAAATGGCATTTTTCTGTTGTTGTAAACTGCCCGTTCAAGAGATATAATAAAAGCATAGAAAAGAGCTGCGGAAGTCACCGCAGTACGTAAAAAAAATAGTCCCTCGGGACATCAGGGAGGTTTATCTATGAATACCAAGCTAACAAGATACGCAGCAATGGCTGCTGCCTGTACATTAATGATGAGCGCTTTTTGCAGCTGCGGCGAGGGAGCCACAAGCAATTACAATGGCGGTACTTACAAGAAGGACGAGCACAGGAACAATAACTCCATAGTTCATGAGGATATAAATGAAGCTACGGTTTGTGCTCCCGAATATGACTGCGACGGCGGATATTATGAGCGTCCGACTCAGGCTTCACGCAATGAGAGCTACAAGGAATACATCGAAACAGGCTTCAAGGATCCCAAAGCCGAGCCTCTCTCAACATTCTCGGCTGACGTTGACACTGCTTCTTATTCAAATATACGCAGACTTCTTGAGGACGGCACTATAGTCCCCGAGGACGCTGTCCGTGCAGAGGAATTCATCAACTACTTCGATTACGACTATCCCGATCCCGAGGAAGGACGAGTTTTCGGCGATTACGTTGAGCTTGCAGACTGTCCGTGGAACCCTGCAAACAAGCTCATGATGATAGGCATACAGGGCAAGCGTATGCCCGAAAAGGAGACTCCGCCCTCAAATATCGTTTTCCTTATAGATTCTTCGGGCTCTATGGCTTCATACGACAAGCTTCCTCTGGTGCAGACAGCCTTCTCAATGCTGGCTGAGAAGCTCACGGAAAAAGACCGTATATCTATCGTTACATATGCAGGACACTCCGATACTATCCTTGATGGCGCAAGCGGCAAGGATAAGGACGAGATACTAAACGCTCTCTACTCCATTACAGCTTCCGGCAGCACAAACGGCGAGGGCGGCATACAGCAGGCTTACAAGCTGGCTGAAAGATACTTCATTGAGGGCGGCAACAACCGCGTTATCCTCGCTACAGACGGCGACCTCAACATCGGCGCAAGCTCCGAGAGCGAGCTGGTAAAGCTTATCGAGTCCAAGAGAGACAAGGGCGTTTACCTCTCAGTCTTAGGCTTCGGCACAGGCAACTACAAGGACGACAAGCTGGAGGCTATCGCCGATAACGGCAACGGAAACTACAGCTATATCGACTCCGTCGACGAGGCTCACCGCGTTCTCGTTCAGGAAATGGCAGGCACTCTCTACACTATCGCCAAGGACGTCAAGATACAGGTGGAGTTCAATCCATCGCAGATAAAGAGCTACAGACTTATCGGCTATGATAACAGACTCATGAACGCAGAGGACTTCTACGACGAGACCAAGGACGCAGGCGAAGTGGGCGCAGGTCACAGCGTTACAGCTCTCTATGAGGTAGAGCTGGCTCAGACAGGCGATACATACCGCGGCGTTCAGCTGGAATTCAGCTCAGAGCACACAGCAGAGCCTCCCGTTGACAACGGCAGAAGCGAGCTCTGCAAGCTCTCAGTTACCTACAAGCCCGTCGGTGAGGACGGCGATATCTACGAATCTCAGCTGTTCGGAATGGAGAAATACAGCTCCGAGCCTTCCGAGTCCATAAAACTGGCTTCAGCAGCAGCCGAGTTCGCAATGCTTCTCAGAAATTCAGAGTTCAAGGGCAGCTCAAGCTACGACTACGTTGCAAGAACTGCAAAGTCACTGGCATTTGACGACAAGACTGAGGAGCTCATCTCTCTGGCAAGACTCGCAGAGAAACTCTATAATTAAGGTAGTACAGAAGAAAGGCAGAAAAATGTGGTACATATGCAGCGGTCCCCTACTCGCATGGGGGACTTCTGCATAAGCACTTATAGTTAAATGATAAATTTTTATATTTCCTATTGACAAGCAATCGTTTCAGTGATATAATAATAAAGCTGAATAATTCAGTACACATATTGGGGTGTCGCCAAGTGGTAAGGCAGCGGACTCTGACTCCGTTATTTCGAGGGTTCAAATCCTTCCACCCCAACCAAAGCAGTAACAAGCTGCACAGCTTATGTGCAGCTTGTTTTATTATCTGCAATATCTTGTGATTTCCTTAGCGTTGTTTGTTCTCGGAAGCGCTTACAAAACGTATGGTAAAACCTTATTGGCTTCTCTATCAGTAAATCGTGACTAAACCTCAAGATAACCTCAACGAACTCAATCAGTGATTGAGATTTATTTACTAATCACACTTCCGCATTACTCACACCTTTAAGGCTCGTGATACCTTATCGTTGTTACAAGTAGCAACGAGTAAGGAGTCCTGCTTGACTTCAATACAATGACAAACTCATAATATTGATAGGTTATTAACCCAGCTCATGTTATGGCTCTTTCCCCCGACAGCTCCTGATAAGTTACTAATTCACGATTGCATTTTCATTACCAAAAGCCATAAGGGATAAGGTGCTGTAAATTCACGTCAAATCTTCGTAAATGAATTTTCAAGTTACAAAATCATGTACATATAAAACAAACCTTTCAGTCGATGCGGACAACATACACTGAAAGGCTTGACAACACTATAATAAGCGTGTATAATTATACACGCAAAATAGCCATCTTGCTAAGTCAGTCTGATGCTGGTACATCGTTCTGATTATCGGGAGTGTTAGAACGCCAATTCTAATGCTCCCTGCGAGGTGCTTTTTTATTAAGTACATTCACATTATATCACACCACAATGGGTATGTCAATAGTTTTAAAATTATTTTTTTGTTTATTATAGTATACCATATATAATAGTATAAATATAGAAAATAAATATAGAAAAATCGGGTTGTTGATTATTTGTCAACAACCTATTTTTTTTATTTTGCACTTCGTTATATAATAATACATTTTATCAAAAAGTTCAATTAAACCGTGTTTTTTCTATTGTATAGTTTGTTGAAATATGCTATAATTATTTTAATATATCCTTATTAATGTATTACTTATAAAACAAGAGAGGAAATTATTATGATAAAAGATTCTCCTGAGATAAAATACGCTCCCGGAATGAGACTTATCATTCGTGATGAAGAATGGATGATAAAGAAAATAGATACAAATGAGATTGGCGCTAAGGCTTTAACCTGTATAGGAATCTCTCCATTGGTAAAGGATAAGGAAGCTATTTTTCTTGATGATCTCGAGAAGATAGATCCAGTTGATCCTACTCAAGTCAAGCTCGTCAAAGACGAATCACCCAAATACACAAAATCGCTTCTTTACCTTGAAAGTCAGTGGAGACAGAAGAACCCGACCGATAAGAATATCCATATCGGTCACAGGGCTGCAATGGACTTAATGCCGTTTCAGCTTGAACCGACTAAGATTTCATTGAACCGTACTCGCTGCAGAATACTTGTTGCTGATACGGTTGGTCTTGGTAAAACACTTGAAGCCGGAATTCTTATGTCTGAGCTTATTATTCGTGGTAAGGGCAAGAGAATACTTGTTGTTACCTCTAAAAGTATGATGACACAGTTCCAGAAGGAAATGTGGAATCGCTTTACCATTCCTCTTGTTCGACTGGACTCTCATAAGATACAGAAGATAAGGGCTTCGCTCCCATCTAACTATAACCCTTTCTTCTACTACGATAAGGTTATTGTCTCTATTGACACGATCAAGAGAGATGTAGAATACCGCACACACCTTGAAAACGCTTATTGGGACATTATCGTGATTGATGAAGCACAGGGAGTTGCAGAACGTGGTAGCAGAGATTCTCAGCGTTCAAGACTTGCAAATATCCTGAAAAACCGTTCTGATGCGATGATTATGCTTTCTGCTACACCGCATGACGGACGGGCTAAGAGCTTTGCTTCTCTTATGAATATGCTTGATCCTACTGCTATTGCAAATCCCGAAGAATACACTAAGGACGAAGTCAAGGGATTGTGTATCAGAAGGTTCAAAAAAGACGTTAAAGACCAAATGGGCGGTAAGTACCTTGAAAGAACTGTTAACCTTGTAAGCTGCGAAGCAAGCCCGAAGGAAGAAGCTGTCTTTGATATATTCGCTCAGATGCAGCTTGAAATGGACACAAACAAGCCTAAAGGAACAGGGCAGTTGTTCAAGACCTCGCTTGAAAAATCACTTTTTTCAAGTCCGAAAGCCTGCCTGAAAAGCGTAGAGGAAAGGCTCAAAAAGCTCCGTCATAAGTATCCTAACGGAGAAATCAAGGATATTGCCTTGCTTGAAGAACTCCGAGATGCTCTTGCGTTGGTTGAACCTCACGATTTTTCGAGATACACTTCACTTCTTGAACTTCTCAGGAGCAAGGAGTATAACTGGAATCCAAAAACGGTTGATGACCGTATTGTTATTTTCACCGAGCGAATTGAAACAATGAAGTTCCTTGCAAAGCAGCTCAGAGAAGATCTCCACATGAGTGACAAGCAGATTGTTGAGATTTCAGGCGGTATGACCGATATGGAACAGCAGCGTGTAGTCGAGGAATTTGGCAGAACCGAAGCTCCTGTCAGATTACTTGTTGCTTCTGATGTGGCATCGGAAGGTCTTAACCTTCATTATCTCAGCCATCGTCTTATCCATTTTGATATTCCGTGGTCACTTATGGTATTCCAGCAGAGGAACGGAAGAATTGACCGTTATGGTCAGGAAAAGCGTCCTGACATTCGCTATATGATGATTTCAAGTAAGAATGAGCGAATCAAGGGCGATATGCGTATTATCAGGATTCTCGTTGAAAAGGAAGAACAAGCATTTAAGAACATCGGAGATCCTACACTTCTGCTTGGTAAGTTTAATGTTGAGGACGAGGAGCTTGTTATCAGCGAAACTATTGAAAGTGGTTCAGATGCAGTAGCCTTTGAGAAATCGCTGCATGATGAAGAAAGTGAGTTTGATCCGTTAGACTTCCTTCTTAATGCGGCTTCAATGGAGGAAATGATATCAGCTACCAATGATACTGTTGATGATGAAACACTGTTTAGTGATAAGCAGTATCTAATTAAGGCTCTTTCCTACATAAACAAAAGCGAACAGCACCCTCTGAGACAATTAAGTGAAATATCAGGTGTTGATGTTATGCTCACGGAGGATATGCGTCGCAGATTATCTGCTGTTATCCCAGAAGAAGCTATGCCGTCAGGTGAAATCCTGCGACTGAGCGACGATAAAAGCTATATAATGCAGGAAATGCGTAAGAGTATGCAGAACTCTATTGACAATGCCGCCTGGCCTGATGCTCAGTACCTATGGGCAATTCACCCTGTTATTAGCTGGCTGAACGATAAAACGGGACTGCTTATTGGCAGAGGCGAAGCTCCAGTTATCGGTGTCAAGAACTTTATGAAGAACAATGAAAGCATCTTTATCGTTGAGGGCAGTATGCCTAATGAACGCTCGGCAGCACTTGTTGATGATATGTTCGGTGTGAGATATGTTGACGGAAAGTTTGTGGAGTTTCTTGACATAAACGCAGTAGTAAACAAGACAAAAATCAATTCCGAGCTTCTTGCTAACGAACAGAATGTCACCGATGAAATGATCTCCACATTAAGTGAACAGCTTGAAGATGTCGTTGCTAAGGCAAAAGAGAAACTTGATGAGAGCTATCGAATGTATAAAGAAGCCACTGATCCGCTGATTGATGCAGAAGTAGATAAGCTGGCTGAACTTGAAGAAAAGCACAGAGACTATCAGCTTTCTCTGTTTACTGATGAACGCCGTAAAAGCGAAGCAGAACGCAGAGTTGATGAATTATTCGACAGCTTCACGAAATGGGTAAAGGAAACGCTTGATATAAGAAACAATCCTTATATCAGAATTATAACAGTTCTGACAGGAGTATAAAATGCTCGATTATCTGCTTGTTCGCCCAAAGGACGCTGTTCTTTGGCAGGATAATACACCTGAAACACTGAAGTACATAGCAGTGGACGAGCTTCATACCTTTGACGGTGCACAGGGAACTGATCTTGCCTGCCTCCTTCGCAGATTGAAAGCAAGGCTGTTTACCCCAGCGGGCTATCTCTGCTGTGTCGGAACATCTGCGACAATCGGCAGCGAAGACAACAATCCAAAGATACTGAACTACGCTTCTGAGATTTTCGGTGAGCCTTTTGACAGCGATGCTATCATCACCGAGGATAGATTATCCCCGTCTGAGTTCTTTGACGGTTGCGAAGTGACTGATTTCAGTTTTCCGACCAATGAACAGGTGGAACAGCTCGCTTCTGCGGTCATTGATGATGATATTTCGCATTTCCTGCAACTTTCCGCAGAGTGCTGGATCAATGAAACTGTTGACGATATTATGTCCGATTATGCGAGACTACAGCTCGGTAGGATACTTATGCACCATAGCTTCTTCCAAGCTGCTGTTAAGCTCATGGGAGGAAAATACTATCAAACCGGCTCTATCGCAGAGGCTCTTGTTACGAACTATCCTGAGATAGAAAGCATTACAGACAAGGACACAGCGATCAATGCTCTGTTTGCACTTGTTTCTCACGCGCGTATCGGTTCTGAGGGCAAACTGCGCCCATTCCTTAATGTTCAGGTTCAGTTCTGGCTCAGAGAGCTTCGCCGTCTGCTTGCAAAAGTATCTCCTGACGATGTGAAGTATTCCATTGCCCACGACCTTAATGAACGACAGTCAAAGGAGTATCTTCCTGTCGTAAACTGCCGTGACTGCGGTGCAACAGGCTGGACTTCGACCAAAACAGAGCGTGGATACGCAAAGATTGGCAATCTTGATACATTTTATAATATGTATTTCCGTTGTGATGATACTATCACTATGCTTTTCCCCGGCATGAGTGAAACAAACGGATTTTTATGCCCTAAGTGTCATTATGTGAAGTTTAATACCAACGAAGCAGAGAGCTGTGAGTGCCCCGACGGTTGTGGGGAAATGATTCCTGTATATATCCCGAATCTCGGAGCTAAATCAGCTAAGACAGGCTCACAGGACAAGCAGCAGTATGTCTGCCCGTTCTGCCACAGCAAGCGTGGATTGTCCCTTATGGGTTTGAGAAGCGCATCAGAAATCAGTGTAAGTCTGTCGCAGATGTTCTCATCTCAGTTCAATGATGATAAAAAAGCCCTTGCTTTCTCAGATAATGTGCAGGACGCAGCTCATCGTGCAGGATTTTTCAATCACAGAACATGGAAATTTGGTCTGCGTACCGCCATTCAAGAGTATTCTGCTACAAATACAGGTCTTCTTTCTCTTGACGAGTTTCAGAGAGGCTTTATTTCCTATTGGCATCAGAAGTTTGATGATGAGGAGTTTATCAGCCAGTTTATCGCTCCGAATATGACCTGGATGAAGGCTTATGAAGAAATGATAACCAATCGTAAGCTCGGAACGGATAAGTATGCGAAGAAACTTCTTGGCGATGTTGACAGCAGACTTGCTTATGAGATCATGCTTGAATACGGTCTTTCCTCTAATATTGGACGTACTCTGCCGAAGTCCTCTTGCTCTGTTGCTGCATTTGAACCTGATGTTATCAAATGTGTCAGCAATGTTGTGTATCAGAGAGCAAGGAACGAACTTGGCTGGCTTGTAAAAACAAACGAGACAGATGTACAATATATGGTTATAGGCTATCTTGATACACTGAGACAATTCGGTGCTTTTGATGATAAAGTATTCTATGAATTTATTGAAAAAGATAGCTCTTATCATATTTCCGCTGATCGCCTAAGATGGCTGCCCGGTTTGCAGACCGGTCGAAACACGCCAAGATTTATAATTGAGCCTAAAAGCGGTAAGAAACACTACTATAACCTCGACCTCAAAACCGATAAAAAGTTTGAGGACTGGCTGTATAAGTGTTCAGAAGACGTGCTTAACGAATTTACTGACCTTTGCGTTATCATCTTTGAGGAGTTAGTAAATGCAGGGGTAGTATGCTCTATGATTAGTGATTATCCTGTTTACGTTCCCTACGGAATCAATAAAAAGCACATATTTATTAGCAATAACGTAGTTCAGATGAGATGTGATGATTGCGGCACCGTTCTTTCTGTATCAGAAGAAAACGCTGCATTTTGGGATAATGCACCTTGTAAGAGAAAGAACTGCCGAGGTCATCTTAAAAAAGCCAATAATGAGGGCTTGGGTTATTATGGCAAACTTTTCCGAAACGGTGATCTTTACCGTATAAACGCAATGGAGCATACAGGCTTACTCAAGCGTGAGGATCGTGAAACGCTTGAAACACACTTCAAACTTGGAAAAGCAGAGCAAAAACGCTGGGATCCTAACGTATTATCCTGTACCCCTACACTTGAAATGGGTATTGATATAGGTGATCTCTCATCTGTTATCCTTTGCAGTATGCCTCCTGCACAGTCTCAGTTCCTTCAGAGAGCCGGTCGCGGCGGCAGAAAAGACGGTAATGCTCTTACTATGGCAGTTGCAAATGCTCGTCCGCATGACTTGTATTTCTATGCTGATCCTCTTGAAATGATACAGGGTGATGTACAGTCTCCTAAAATCTTCTTGCAGGCTTCGGCTGTACTCGAAAGACAGTTCACAGCATTTTGTATGGATTCGTGGGTTAAACATGGTGTACAGCCGAGCGAAGTACCCGATAAACTGAATACCATACTCTCTAAGTTGGATTCAAAGCCGGCAGATATGTTCCCGTTTAACTTTATACATTACGTTCAGGATACACTTACACGGCAGATCAATTCCTTCACAGGCTTATTTACAGAGCTTGAAGCAGATACAAAAGAAGAACTGATGGTATTTGCTAAGGGTGATGGAACCAATGAAAGCCCAATGTATTGCAAGATAATTGAGAGTTTTAGGTTTATCAAAGAGGAACGCAATAGTCTAATATCCAATATCAAGTCACTTGATGCCATGATCAAAGAATTACAGGGGAAACCACAGGATTCATCGTTTGATGAGCAGATCAAGGAATTGAATGCTGAAAAAGCAGCACTTCATAGTGTAATCAATGAAATAAATAATAAGAATGTGTTTAATTTCTTGTCTGATGAGGGCTTGCTGCCTAACTATGCTTTCCCCGAAAGCGGTATTATTCTCAGAGCATTGCTTTACAGAAAAGAAGAACAAGAGGGAGATGCTAAAGCAAAGTACGAAAAGCGTTCTTATGAATACAGCCGTCCTGCATCTTCCGCTATTAGTGAGTTTGCACCCAACAACACATTCTATGCTGACGGAAGAAAACTTACTGTTAATCAGATTGATTTACATACCTCAACTATCGAGCCGTGGAGATTATGTCCTAATTGCTCTCACGCCCAGCTTGAAGTACCCGGCAAATATACAGCTTCTTGTCCTCAGTGCGGAAGTCCTGCGTGGGCTGATTCCGGTCAGCTTCGCAATATGCTCAGGGTTCAGATGGTTTATTCAAACACCGAGGATACTCATAGCAGAATATCCGATGACAGTGATAGCAGAACATCTGTGTTCTACGTCCGTCAACTCCTTGTTGATGTAGATGAGGAGCACGATATTCTTTGCGCATATCGAATGAACAATGATGATTTCCCGTTTGGTTATGAGTTTGTCAAGAAGGCTGCTTTAAGAGAAATCAACTTTGGCGAGAACGATATGATGGGTGAAAAGATTTCTATTGCTGGCGTTGATGAAATCAGAAAGGGATTCAAGGTGTGCCGTTACTGTGGTACTATACAATCCTCTGACAGTCGTTCAAGAAAGCACTCTTTCTTCTGTAAAACCAACAAGAATCCTCAGTTGCTTGCAGACGGATTTGAAACGTGTCTGTTTCTTTACAGAGAGTTTGAAACAGAAATACTTCGTATGCTGATTCCTGCAACTACCGAGGATACCTCAACAGTACGAACAGAATCCTTTATCGCAGCTTTTATGCTTGGTATGAAGGAGTATTTCGGTAACCTGATCGAATAAGAAATCATCAAATATAAAATTTTTTTCATATTTTTCTTTATCTATTTCTTTCTTTATATCAAATTTTTTTCTATTCCATTCAGGGATAAAAAAAAGATTGATATATACTGTATTAAAGAAAAAGCCAAGAAAAACGGAATTAATAGCATTAGTCTTGAGGAAAGTAAAAGCAACTATCATTCCTATTATAAGGATTACAGTTTTTATTTCTTTTAATATCCAAGCAACTCCATATATAGCCAATATCGCCATACCAAATAATATAATCAAACTACATAATTTAGGCGATAAAAGACTTATTACAGAAATCAAAACTATATAAACAATAATTGCGATAATCACCATTTTTTTATTAATCTTCCTCTTATTTGTCATTATAATTCTCCTTTTAGTACATTTAATATAGAATAGCTTTTCATCAAAATACTCAATATATATTATACTCCTATACTCCTAACCTCTTTACTATCTGATAGAACCTATTTCGCTTTATATCAAGCTTTTTTCATAGTAGCAACCGCAGTCTGTTCACCACTACGCCACTTCTTACACTCAGCTCTAAACCTATCTTCATTGAAAGGAATAGGCTTTCGTCCTTTATACTTACCTTGCTGCTTCGCAATTGCAATGCCTTCACGCTGCCTTTGAAGAATAGTTTCACGTTCAAGCTCAGCCAGAGCAGCAAACACAGTCAGCATGAAACGACCTTGCGGAGTGTCTGTATCAATCTTCTCTTTCAGACTGATAAGACCGACACCTTTTTCGGTAAGCTCCTGAACGATCTGCAACATATCTCTTGTACTTCTTGCCAGTCTGGAGAAATCTGACACAACAACTACATCCCCCTCACGCACATAATCAAGCATAGCCTGAAGTTGTGGACGGTTAGTGTTCTTACCGCTCATTTTATCAATGAATACTTTTTTAATTTTTGCAGTATAGCCCTCAAACGAATGGAGCTGTCGAGCTTCATTTTGTTCTTCGGTAGATACACGGGCATATCCTATATATGTTTTTTCCATTTTAAAGCTCCTTTCGAAATTGATAATTGTATCAAAAACTGTACCATATTTATATAATTATTATCAGTCATAAAACTCATATTGATAAATATCTTCTGACTTGAGTTCATTATCACTATAGCTTCCTTTTTTAATAAGACGATTATTCTCATCATAATACATTTTGTTGTGGGAAGGGAAATCCGAGCCATCAACAAATTCCTTTTCCATTATTACATTGCCATGCCCGTCATATTCATACCAGTAGTGATGGATGGACTCTGTAAACAGTCGGCTTTTCCAAACTTTATATGTGATGCGATCGTATTCATCATAAGAATACTCATACTCATCAGTATATAAATAATTTCCATCACAAAAAACGTGTTCTTTAATAGGATTATGATGCTCATCATATTCAAATGTTGAATACGAAGCTTCTGAACCATCTTCAAATTCAATTTTACGTGAAATCGTATTATCGTTGTTATATTCAAATTTGGTTTCTCTGACAGTACCCATTGAATAAATCGTTCTTTTGACTATTTTTCCATCTTCATTGTACATATAGAATGTTTTTGCATGATATGGACTATCCTCAGACAGAGCAAAGTCTGTATCTTGAAGATTTAAAACCTGCGAAGTGCAGATATTCCATATTTCATTACCATAACAATCATAATAGATATCCCAGCGGCTAATTAAGGTATCAAAAGTATAGCTTTGAGTAATTGTTTGGCGATAAGCGGCATTTTGGGGCTTCTTTGAAAAAATTTCTTCTAATGATAGCATAGTTTTTTCCTTTCTTAATGCTATGTGTATATATAATTGCAAAAATCTTCTTCGTTTTATGTTACTGCTTCTTTGAGAAAGTGTACTTATAGAGTCGAACGACATTAGCGGACGTCCGCTAATGCTTATAAAGACTTTAAAAGGATATTATTTGTATATCCCGTTAGAGCACACTCTATAAGGATAATCATATTATATCACATAAAAAAAGGCGATTCAATATGAATCGTCTTTTTTATAACATATCATATATAAAAAACGCCCAAGTAAAAGGTGCATGAGATTAAACCTTTTATTGGACGTTTGTAATGTATCATTTTGTTTGCTTTTAATCATATCTGTTACATAGGTAATCAACTGCTCAGGAGTTGGCTTTTCGCCGTTGGGACAAATCTGCCGCCATCTGTCATGTATTTCTTTGTCTGTGCTGTTGTAGCATTCGTCAATTAACTCCTGTATCACATCTCTTACCTCAGATAAGGGAACGCCGAATTCGTATGCAGCTCTTTTTAGTCCTTTTTTGATTGTGTTCATTGTAGATACCTCCATAATTAAGATGATAGTATCATTATAACACACGATCTGATAAAAAGCATAAGAATAAAAAGAGTGAAAAAGAAGAATAAAGTCGAATTTTATCGATTCGATTGATATTTTTATCAGCTTTTTTGAAAGAAAACACAAAAGTTAATTACTAATGTAAATCCGAATTTATATATCAATCTTCATGACTTTTTTCATAAGAAACCGTTCATGAGATTCACGGTCAAAAGTAATGATGTAGCCGTTTTCTTTACAATCTGTACAGTCAACTATATATTCATCGTCATATGTTCCCCACGTTGAGCTCGGATTAAAAACTTCTACTTTTCTGTGTATTATTTTCCCCTTACCACACATACAGGGAATTGCTTGTTCAGATACAGTATTGCGGATTGTATCACTCATAAAATCCTCCTTCGTCTTGCCCTGATTGCTGAGTAACTCATCATCGTACAGAATGTACTGTGAACTATAAAAGATCCCAATTTGGATTCATTTCTTCAGGTGTTTTCCAATCAATATTGTATTTTTCCTTTAATAATCGTTGTATCTCCCTATCAACAACCAAAGACCTACCAAGCCTGATATCTGGTTCTACTAAAGATTCAGCTTCAGTTCTTACTTGATCTATAATAGTATGGAAATATTCGGTATCTTCGATAGGATCGCGCTTTAACGGTTCGGTTTTGGGGAGTAATTCTCTTTTTCGTCTTTTCATAGTCTCACACATCTAAGTATTTATTTATGGATAATCCTTTGGTATGCCAATTTCTAAATCCATATGTGCTGATACACTTACAATTATATAATATTTTGGAAGTCCTGTTTCTACAGACATATCCGAAATCTCTTTCATTATCTGCGTACATTTCTCGGGATAACAGTGAAAAAGCAAGCCTGCTGTATCAAATCGATAAGATATATTATCACTGTCTAATAATGGCAGCAATTCCTCTTGACGACCTTCGTCTATAATTTTCCTTGCATATTTTCGCATCTTATCGAAATACTTATTGTACTGCCTTATAGGCTTATCATTGATAAGTATCTCATCTCTTTTCTGTAATGCTTCGATAACATAATCTAAATCGTCTTTTTTCATTTTTCTCCTGCTATTCAACATCTAAGAATTTCTCGATAACGGTCATAATTTCCTCAAATCGCTTTCCGCCGATGCCCTTTATCTTACTCAATTCAGCTTCCAAAGCTGGAAGATCTATTGTCTTGCCCTGTTCACCAAGCAGTTCATCGCCATACTGGAGAATGAACTTAGTCAGTGTTTCACGATCCATTTTCTTTATCTTCTTATAGGTATCTCTATCAATTATCTCTTTCTGAGCCATATTGTTACTCCTGTTCCTTTGAGCTATTCTTCATATCAGTCTCAATCAGACTCATTATGAGCTCCGTCAGACTCATGCCTTTAGACTGAGCGTATTCCTTGTATTCGTCCTTTTTTCCTTTAGGTAAGTTTATGGTAAGCTTGTCACGGCTTCCTTTCATATACCTTATGGTTCTATTCTTGGCATTTTCGTTATACATAAATAGCTCCGATCCCGTTGCTACTTGTAGCAACGCAGCATATTTGGTACTCATAATTGTATCATATAGGGACGTTCCAGTCAAGCCAAAACAAAAAACTGTAAATCTGCACAAAATAATAATTCGTATAGCCGCCTATATGTGTACAACTGTCCGAAAGCATAAAATAAATGTAAATATTCCGCAGAAAAATATTGACGTATAGCCGTCTATATGCTATAATCTAAACACAGATTTGAAAAAATATCCCGAAAACCAATCAGCTGACCTATCGGCTCAAGAAAACGGGGAGAAAGGAACTGTTATGAAGGAAACATATAGGTCACTTGTTAAGCTTTATAAGTACAAGGGAAACGAATATGCCATTGTTCAGGGAATTCATGACGGTATCATCAGAGCAATCAATTATAATTGTCTTGATGAAAACGGAAAAACTACTCAACCGTTGAATGGAATCGAGATGTTCTGCTCTAAGGATGCCAATACGGTTGAGGATATTATCAAGCGGATAAACCTAAAAATCGACTTCGATGAGTACATTAAGCAGCATGACATTGACACTTCTGATATGAAAACTCTTGCAAAAGCATATAAGAAGTTCTATGAAAAAAATGAGAAAAAGGCTGCTGTACAGGAAGAAGGGCGGACAATATAAAAAAGGGGACGGTTAATTGCCGTCCCTTTCCTTCTATAAAGTTGCATCAATATCATCACAATAATTGAGCAGAAATTGTATTCTTTAGAACACGATATGTCATAAGCAGCACGAAGCAATACACTATATCACGTTATATCGTAGAACAAAGAGCTTATGTAAAAATTATAGCAATAATCGAATTGACACAAATGATGGATGATAGTATAATTAAACAATAAGATTGTATAAACAATCTTAAATATTACAAAAAGGATATGATGGAAATGAAAAACATAATAAAAAAGATTGCAAGTATTGCTATGGCGTTTACTCTCCTTGGAACAGGAACAGCTGTGACAAAGACAATTTCACCCAATTATGGTAGTACACTTACGGCAAGTTCTGCAAATTCTGTTTGTCAGTATCATCACGGTACAAAGAAAAACGGGAAAACAATTAACAATTGCTACATAGATAATAACGGTAATAAAAGATGCAAATGTTGTGGGCAGATTGTCGGTGAACCGATCTGTTCAGGGGAACATGATTGGTATGTATATGATAATAAAAAATGGGGGAATAGGTTTTTGGTTGGAATTATTCATGGAACAACGGATAAGGTTTATAATCAATATCGTCAGGTGGATGTAAAGTGCAAGAAATGTGGCTTTAAGACTGCAAAAACACAGTACCGTGTCACAATTTGTTATTCAGATGGTAGAGAAAAAATATCTAAACCTCAGTTTTCAAATAGAAATATATATTAACATCCAATATGAGAAAACTTGCAAGAGCATACAGAGATTTTTACAAGAAACATGAAAGCGAAGCAGCTGAATCCATAGAGGAACGAGGAATGACAGTATAAAAAAAACTCCCGAAAGCAGTAATAATAAAACTGCATTCGGGAGTGTTTTTATTTTTTAGCAATAATAATAAGCACAATCATGTGAAGCGGATAATAAACATAGAAAAACCAACGATTGATTTTCTTTTTCAAAGGAGTACTGCTGCGGTCACGTTCACCGCTGTAAAGTAGTACCGGTATCAGAGCGAGCAGCGCACCATAGTTAAGAGTAAAATACCAAAAGGTATCATATAGTTTTAGGAAAGTCACCGGCAGAATGATTAATGTCGTTAATATAAATAGCAACGTCATTTTAGTTTTGTCTTTTTTGAAAAAGAAAAATAATATTACCCATACCGGGATAATCAATCCCCAATCCACAAACTGAGTAAGGGATATTGTTATCACAGTAAGAATTGCTTTGACTGTAGCATTCAGCTTGTTGTTTGTCAGTATCAATAAGCATATGAATGCCAGTAGCAAACTGAACAGGAAGTTAAGATTTTGCAGAAGGTGAACTGTACTGGACGGAGCCTTTCCATATTCAAGTATGTAATATGCAGGCTCACTTATGACAGCAAACAGCGATAACCGCAGGATATATTTTTTCTTATCATGTGTATACCTGAACCCCTCAGCAAGGAAATAACACATAACAGGAGCTGTTGTTTTTCCGATGAGTCTTAATATAGACTCTCAGAAGTGGGACGCAGGAATAAGCTGAGTATTCGAATTATCCTCCAATATTATCAAAGCAGCGGCACCAAAATAATAGGTGCCGCGTTTTTGGTATATCATTCATTTAGCATTCCAACAACTACCTGTCGCTGTTTTCCGTCATCAGTACATGATATTACGGTCAATCGGTCATCGTCAAAATCTTTCAGTACCCACGTTTCACTTGGTTCAACTGTTCGGTATTCAGTGACGATATATATGTAGCGAGTACGCTTTTCATCGATGTCTACGAGATGCATTTCATCACCTTTCTGTATCTGATCAAGGTCATTGAAAATCTCCGCATAGATCGTGCTGTTGTGACCACAGATACAGTAATTTCCCTTGCCGAGTGCACCTGTTCCCTCAAAATGTCCTGCCGATACTTGAAGTTGCTTTGTCCCTGTACCTTCAAGCACAGGAACCTTAATATCCAGACTTGGTATCTCAAAGTTGATATTATTATCAAGCAATCTGCGGAGATATATTTCTCTGCTTATCTTACGATAGCCGTAGAACAGCAGTACTCCAAAGCCTAATACTATCATTATCACGCCGATGATAAACATCGTTTTTTTCTTTTTTCGCTTCTTTTCCATATTGTTTCCTCGTTTGTTTTTTATATATTATACCATTTTCAACACAGAAGCGCAATATAATGTGAGAGCGCCGCCCGAAAGCGACGCCCTCCTTATGAAACTCATGGAAACTGGCTTTAATTATTCTTCTTCGTCTTCTTTTCTGCTCTTCTTTATAAGACCAATACCTGTGATACCCATAAGTGCAGCAAGTCCTGCGAACAGCTTATGAAGGCCTGACATACCTGTCTGTGGCAGTGTATCATATTCATATTCAGCAGCAGTCAGCTTCGCAAGTATATCTGCAGGAACAAGAGCCTTCTGCTCGTCTGTGAGTGAATCATAAATTGCTCTTGCTCTTACGATCTTGTTTTCACAGTAGTTAGTACTATTAACGGTGCCGATGGCATTGATCTTCTCAATTGCTGTATCAGCAGCAGACTGATTTGCGACTGCCTGAGCCTCCTCAGCAGCAGCAGCCTTTTCGGTTGCTTCCTTAGCGGTCTGTTCAGCTGTTGCCTGTGCCTTTTCAGCAGCGGCAGCCTTCTCTGTTGCTTCCTTAGCGGTCTGTTCAGCTGTTGCCTGTGCCTTTTCAGCAGCGGCAGCCTTCTCTGTTGCTTCCTTAGCGGTCTGTTCAGCCGTTGCCTGTGCCTTTTCAGCAGCAGCAGCCTTCTCAGTTGCTTCCTTAGCGGTCTGTTCAGCCGTTGCCTGTGCCTTTTCAGCAGCAGCAGCCTTCTCAGTTGCTTCCTTAGCGGTCTGTTCAGCTGTTGCCTGTGCCTTTTCAGCAGCGGCAGCCTTCTCTGTTGCTTCCTTTGCTGTCTGCTCTGCTGTTGCTTGTGCCTTTTCAGCAGCGGTAGCTTCCTCTTCAGCCTTTTCCTGTGCAGCCTCTGCAGCGGCTATCTTTGCAGCAGCTACATCCTGCGCTTTAGCAAGTGCTTCATTAGCCTCGTTCTGAGCAGTCTTAGCAGCGTCGAGCTGTTCCTTGAGCTCAGCTACCTGCTTTTTGAGGGCTTCATCTACATTACCAGAGCTTTCTAACTCTTCTATCTGCTTTACAGCAGCAGCGAGCTGTTCTGTAAGGTCTGATACCTTTGAATTAGCAGCTTCTGCATTCTTCTCAGCAGTTGCCTGTGCTGTCTTTGCAGCAGCGGCGTCTGCTTCTGCCTTGGTCTGTGCAGCCTTTGCAGCTTCTGCATTCTTTTCAGCATTTGCCTGTGCGGTCTTTGCTGTAGCAGCGTCTTCCTCTGCCTTTGTCTGTGCAGTCTTTGCATCTGCGGCAGCCTTTTCAGCAGTTGCCTGTGCTGTCTTTGCAGCAGCAGCGTCTTCCTCTGCCTTGGTCTGTGCAGCCTTTGCAGCTTCTGCATTCTTTTCAGCATTTGCCTGTGCGGTCTTAGCTGTAGCAGCGTCTTCCTCTGCCTTTGTCTGTGCAGTCTTTGCATCTACGGCAGCCTTTTCAGCAGTTGCCTGTGCTGTCTTAGCTGTAGCAGCGTCTTCCTCTGCCTTAGCCTGTGCAGCCTTTGCTGTTTCTGCATTCTTCTCAGCAGTTGCCTGTGCAGTCTTTGCATCTGCGGCAGCCTTTTCAGCTGTTGCCTGTGCGGTCTTTGCAGCAGCAGCATCTTCCTCTGCCTTGGTCTGAGCTGTCTTAGCATCTGCAGCAGCCTTTTCAGCAGTTGCCTGTGCGGTCTTAGCTGTAGCAGCGTCTTCCTCTGCCTTAGCCTGTGCAGCCTTTGCTGTTTCTGCATTCTTCTCAGCAGTTGCCTGTGCTGTCTTTGCAGCAGCCGCGTCTTCCTCTGCCTTGGTCTGTGCAGCCTTTGCAGCTTCTGCATTCTTTTCAGCAGTTGCCTGTGCTGTCTTAGCTGTAGCAGCGTCTTCCTCTGCCTTGGTCTGTGCAGTCTTAGCGTCTGCGGCAGCCTTTTCAGCAGTTGCCTGTGCGGTCTTAGCTGTAGCAGCGTCTTCCTCTGCCTTAGCCTGTGCTGTCTTAGCGTCTGCGGCAGCCTTTTCAGCAGTTGCCTGTGCTGTCTTAGCTGTAGCAGCGTCTTCCTCTGCCTTGGTCTGTGCAGTCTTAGCGTCTGCGGCAGCCTTCTCAGCGGTTGCCTGTGCGGTTTCAGCAGCAGCCTTTTCGTCCTCGGCAGTTTTCTTATCTTCGAGTGCATCATAGAGCTTCTCGGCGTAATCAAGAACCTTTGCATTCGCAACGTTTGCCTTCTGATCTGCGGTCAGGGCATTATATGCTGCTCTTGCGGTCTCAATAGCACTCTTACTCTCTGCTGTCAGTTCAATATCACCGATTACATCAATCTTGGTCTTGGCATTTTCAATTTGAAGATCTGAATACTTCTTCTCACCTGCTGTCAGTGTTGCGTAATTGGAAACAAGTGCCTTCTGAGCATCTGTTGCCAGAGCATCATATGCTGTTCTTGCTGCGTCTATGAGTGCCTTGCTCTCATCGGTCAGGGCAACCGTACCGATAGCGTTGATCTTTTCGATTACAGCGTCAGCAGCAATGCGGTCTGCAACAGCCTTCTCGGCAGCAGTGAGCTTATCTGTTGTAGCCTTTACTACCTTTGCTGCCTGAGCTTCTGTAAGGTTTGTGTATGCAGCTCTTGCAGCCTCTACAGCTGTCTTATCCGCTGAAACAATATCAGCAACAGCAGGAAGTGCATTGATCTTGTCAGTTACAGCCTGTGCAGCCTTTGTATCGTCAATATCCTTGACGGCTGCCTTTGCGGTCGTTACGGCATTGTTTACATCTGTGATCGCCTGTGCGACTTGTGCTTCGGTCACGTTATCATTTGTGGAAATTGCATATGCATCGGTGATAGCGGAGCTTAGCGCCAAAGCAGGATCAGCGTACACCGTCTTTTGGATCGTTGCGAGGTATGTATTTGCAGCTGCGATAGCCTCGTTCAGAGAAGTCTTGTCAACAGCTACGACATTAACTATAAGGTTCTGGTTGAGTGTATTGTAGTTATCAGTATCTGTTGGTGTATATGTCGCTGCGAAAGGATTATTGCCTACATTGCCTACACTTGTTGCAGGAGCGTTCCATGTCCAGCCTGTAGGGAGTGTTACATCAGACAGCTTCTTGCCGAAAGCAGCTGTCAGACCTGTTACTGCATCGGGTGTCGGGTCAGCCTTTGCAACATTTACAGTAATATCACGCTCAATAGCTGTATAGTTCGCACTTGTGGGCGTATACAAAGCCGTAAATGTCTGTGTACCTGCATTTCCGACAGATGTTGTCAGAGCGTCCTTCCAAGCCCAAGTGCCGCCCTCAACTGTAGGAAGTGTAACATCGGCAAGCGTCTGTCCGTAGGTCGCATTCAGCGCATCAACAGCTGCAGGATTGGCAGAGATAGCTGTAACTGCAACTGTCAGGTTAGCCGAGTAGTTGTTATAGTTAGCAGTATCTGTAGGTGTAAATGTTGCAGCAAATGTATTATTGCCTACATTGCCTACACTTGTTGCAGGAGCGTCCCATGTCCAGCCTGTAGGGAGTGTTATATCAGACAGCTTCTTGCCGAAAGCAGCTGTCAGACCTGTTACTGCATCGGGTGTCGGATCAGCCTTTGCAACATTGATTGTCACGTCCTGCTCAACAGCAGTATAGTTCGTACTTGAAGGTGTGAATACAGCCTTAAATGTCTGCTCGCCCGCATTGCCGACAGATGTTGTACCAGCGTCCTTCCAAGCCCAGGAACCCGAACCGTCCTCGACAGGCGGGAGCTCAACATCGGCAAGGGTATCGCCGTAGGTCGCATTGAGCGTACCAACAGCAGTTGGTGTTGCAGAGATAGGTGTAACTGCAACTGTCAGGTTAGCCGAGTAGTTGTTATAGTTAGCAGTATCTGTAGGTGTAAATGTTGCAGCAAATGTATTATTACCGACATCGCCTACACTTGTCGCGGGAGCGTCCCAAGCCCATGTGCCGTCCTCGACAGTAGGAAGCGTCACATCAGCGAGTGTCTTGCCGAAAGCGGCGGTCAGACCTGTTACTGCTTCGGGTGAAGCTGGTGCCTTTGCGATAGTAGCGGTAACGCTCTTCACTGTGTCGTCATAGTTGCCGCTGCCCTTGTAGTAAACGGTGTAAGTGCCTGCATTTGTGGCTGTTATGGTTTCGCTCCATTCAGGCACAACAGTTTCAAAACGCGCTTTCGCATCATCAATGGTCTTGCCCTTGATGTAGGTGTTGATATAGTCGATAGCTTCCTTAACATCGTCAGACGGCGTAACTTCGAACTGTGCCATTTCTCCTACATAAACTAAAGCCCGATTCATCGAAGCGGCAGCACGCTCTTCGATTTTATCATTTAAATAATAAAGGACGCTATCATAAAAATGCAGCGCATCTTGAACGGTATCATAATAGTCGCTTTCTTCTGGATTTGAAGCACTAGATGCTTTATCAGAAAGAGCACTCATCCACCCGTAGATTTTTCTTGATTCCACACGATAATCCAGCCCAGCCTTCGGCTCAGTCAGTGTGAACTTTGTACCTGCGGGAACATCGCCTGAGATAAGGTTCTGTGGCTCGCGGTTGTAGGTGAGGGACGCACCTGTGAGGGTGAAGGGTATCTTTTTAATAGTAAAGTCAGCGCCTATGAAAGTAATGTTGTAATTATCACCTGCTGAGAGCGTGCCCTGTTTGATAGCATAAGTACCCGCATTTTCGCCCTCTTCACGGGTAAGCGCACCTGTGAAAGCATCAGAGCCGAACAATGCACCGTTGGTATAAGTAAGCTCGGGGTCGGATTCGCCGCAGGTCTTGCTCTTAGCCTCGGCGGTGACGTTCAACGGCGCCTTATTTATCTTCCATGTCAGCGCAACACTCTCGCCTGCATAATTGCCCTTGCCGTTGATATGTATCGTGTATGTGCCTGCATTTGTCGCAGAAGCGGTGTCGCCCTCTGTTGTGACAAGCTCATAGTCTATATCCTTGACAAGCGCAGTATCGCCGTATTTGAGGACAGGTGTCTTTTCTGTGCCGTCATAGGTGAAATCGGCAATGGTTACATTCTCAGAGTTGAGAGTTATGGTATTCACAACTGTAAACGCTTCACTCTTTGCCGTGCCTGTATAGTATGTGCTGTCTGCTTTTGCAGTAACAAAAGCATAAAACTTGCCAGAGGCAGTCGGGAAGTCGGCTGTTGCAGTCTCGGCGGTTGTACCGTATGTCACTTCATATTCATCTTCGGGAATAAAAGCATTGCCGCGAGTAACTGAAACCGCTTGATTTTCTGTATCAACTGTCACAGTTGTGTCGGATATATCAGATTTTGCTTCAAGCGTATACACAATCTGTGCAAACTCCATTATATCAATCCTGCGAGCAGACAATGTAACAGAATCAGTCGCTGTGCCGTTCCAAACAAGAGGACCATCGCCAAAGCATTCATTCCAACCTGATGATATATTACTAAAAACATTCATATTGCCCTGCCCATTGCAGGATATCTCGATCTTTTTGATTTTTCCAGCAGTTGATGTGAAAGTGATTGAACCGTTATTTCCATAAATATAGTTACCCATAAAATCAACGCCGGATGAAGTGATTGAAATACCGTCTTGGGACTTGTTTGCAGAAATGTCCGTCCATGTGACAGCTCCTTCTGCCGAAACTGTGAATGCTTCGCTTTTCGCTTGTCCGATATAATTGCCGGCTGTTTCTTTTGCAGTCACAAAAGCGTAATAGCTACCAGCTTGAGTTGGGAAATCAGCCGTTGCATTTTCAAGCGTTGAACCGTATTTCACATCATATTTAGCCGGTCCTACGTTTTTGTCACCTATCTTTACAGTTGTACTTTTTGCTGCCACGTCAACTGTTACAGTTGCATTGGTAAGGTCATTGGTATCTGTAGAATCAAAATAGTATACGCCATTATTTATTGCGGTCAAAGTAAGATTTTCATTTACGGTATATGTACCTGGTCCATAATATTTAAAAACACAATAATCATCAACATATATTTCTGGGAGTATGCCTGATCTATTATCCCTTGTTATTTTTGTTCCGGCACTAAATGTATCACCTACTGATATAGCGAAAACGCTTACATCATCTCCCTCGGAATAATCCGCCGCCTTCGCCGTAATAGCCGAGCCGCCGAAAAGTCCACCTTTTCCTGCTGTCTGTGTCAGCGGAGCCGCCACAAGAGTGAATGCAAGCACGAATGCCGCTGTCTTTTTCCATGAGTTTCTCATAAGTCATATCCTCCTTATTTTTGATAAAATAAAAAGCGCCTCCACGAGGACAGAATTATCCCATAGAGTACGCTTTATAGCCTTGTTCAGTCGTAAGGGCGCAATTAGCCTTAGCTGTTATGTTAAGTTCTGTTCTTAGTTTATCAGCCCATTGCATAATTGTCACCCCTTTTTCCATATAATGTCGCAGAAAATCCATATTGCTTTATAAACTATCTATATGTAGTATTTTAACACATTTTTAACGCAAATGCATTAATTTTTTGTAAACTAATTACACATTTTGTTGACTCAATTCCAAAATATACTATTTGTACGTTTGGCAGTTTGTTTGATACCTCTGCTTTGGATATTGCCTTAGTTAAGGCTTCTATATTATCCGCAACGTATTTGATTTCAAAAAATATTATAAAAACGCTTGACATTGGTTGATCCATATATGAAAAATGCAGTTTAAACTTATCAAGTGAGATTATCTTTAATATTAAATAATGTAAATATACAGAATCATTATTCAATTATAAAGATAATCATCAAATGAAGCGGATAGTATACATAGAAGAACCATCGATTGATTTTCTTTTTCAATGGAGTGCTGCTTCGGTCACGCTCACCGCTATATAGATGTATCGGTATCAGAGCGAGAAGCGCACCATAATTATAAGAGAAAGCAGCAAAGCTATCATAGTATTTCAGGAATGTTACCGGCAGAATTATTATCGTTGCTGCTATAAATGCAGCCAGCATCTTATATCTGTCTTTATTGAAAAAGAAAAATGTTATCGTCCAGACCGGAATTATATAGCCCCAGTCCACAAACTGTGCGAATGAAATTGTAATTGCAGTTAATATACCTTTGGCTGTAAAGTCCAGCTTATCATTCGTCAGGATCAGCAAGCAGATGAACGAAAGCACCAGCGCAAATAAGAAGTTCAGACTGCTTATAAATCGTAGAATACTGTCAGGTACACTTCCGTATACATATATATAGTATACAGGCTGACTTATAGCAGCGAACAATAATAATCTTACGAAATACTTTTTTCTGTCATGCGTATACCTGAAACCTTCAGCGAGGAAGTAACACATGATAGGAGCCGTTGTCTTCCCTATAAGGTGCAGGATATAATGCAGTGCGGTTCCAGATGGAACGAAAGTAAAAGCAAGGTGGTCTAAGGTCATAGCTATTATCGCTATGACCTTTACTTGTGTTGCGGTCAATTTTCTCATAACTGAAATACTCCATTGGGCAGAACGTCAGCGTTTCGATGAATGTTCTCTTTGCTGACAAGCTCCTGAACGTAAGTGCCAGCACGAACCTGTTCGGCAATGGAGATAGCTCCGCTGAGTTCACGAATTTCTTTTTCAAGCTCTTTGACATCACTATTAATAGTGTCATGTTCACGGCGAGCTTCGTCAACGATCTCTATTGCCTGACGGTAAGTATTAGCATTGATGTTTGGGTAACGCTTCTGATACATCTGAGCTTCCTCAAGTGTAATCTTATCAGAATGCTTACCCTCATATAAAACCTCAAACGCTTCCTGACCTTTAGAAAGTCGCTGGACTTTCTTTTGAGCTTCGGCTGCAGCTTCACTCTTTTCTTTCAATTGCTGTTCAAGTTTTGCGAAGTCAGCCTTCATAGATTCGATAGTCGCACCCTGATTTATTTTCTTATTGAGCATGAGAAGCTTATCAAGCTCTGCATCATTCGTCCATGAGAATGGCTGCTGCTTAAACTTCTTCCGGCAGGGGAGCAAACCTTTTTTGAAAGTAACAGTATAGAAACGTATCGTACTCAGAGTCTTGTATGTAGGACTGTTTTCTGCCTTTGCCTTTTCAATATTTTCGTTGAGCTTGCTTTCAAATTTGATACTATTCTGTATCCTGTTCTGCAAAGCACGTTCGTTATATTCCTCACCAAGAGACTTCAATCGTATAAACCTTTCAGCCTTTGGCGGTCTGACTGAGACATACTTGCCGAACTTAACTGTGTATCCCTCAGCTTTAAGTTTCTTATATAATTCCTCAACGTCCTTGCACTGCATGAGCAATCTGTCAATGTCATCGATGAGCTTATCACGGAAAGATCTCGATGAAGATTTGAATTCTTTTTCCCATTGTCTTATCTGCTCAACGTAACATTCCTGTGCATCGAAACCGTTTTCTGTTTCAACGTAAGGGATATGTGCAGCATCCATTTTTGATTGAATGAATGCTTGCTTGTCGGAATCGGAGTAGAAGAAAGATTTATGCGGTGATGCTTTTTCTTTTTCAAGTCTGGCAATTTTTTCTTTTGAATTCTCCGCTGACATTTTAAGTTTGCGTATATTTTCTTCTGTAATTTTTTCTGAGGAGACAAAGTGCTGCTTCCTCAGAGCTTCACACATCGGAGCTTCAGCCATCTTGTATTTGTATTCCTCCACGGTCATGTGTTTATGATAATCCTGTTTCTCCGCACGAACAAATTTGTGATTACTAAGTATCTTCTCCATTTCTTTTCTCTCAGAAGCTTCCCATAAAACTAACTGATTGTTCTTTGTGCCTTTGGGAACAAAGCCCTGTTCAATTAAAGCCGCTTTCATTGAAACTCCTTTTTGTAATCCTTTGTTTCTTCCTTTTGCATAGTACGGAATGAAGTCGATATGAACGTGTGGACTTGCCTCGTCCATGTGAAGCACTGCATTGAAAACAAAAAGATTTGGATTTCTGCTCTGAAAATCTTTCATGTATTCATCTAACATTTGCTTAGCTATCTCACCACGTTCACTTCCGCAAGGAGTATCTTCTACGTTACCAAATTGAATAATTGCTTCGTAGAAATGGGACTCCCTTCTGCTGTTTTTCAAATGAGAATAGTAATCTTCAATGACACGATCCTTTCTGGTCTGCTTGTCGTTATACTCTTTCAATGCTTCATCGAACAACTCATGAAACGCTTCTTCAATGTCCTGTCTTTTGTATTCCACGTTCAAAGCCGTATTATTTTTTTGGACGTTATTGGCATAATAGTCCCTGTTGTTATGACGAATATTTCCACCATGAGGTGCGTTTCCTTTGCCGAGTGTGAAGCTGATGCTAAAACTGTCCATAGCTTATTTTTCCTTTCTTTTTTTCAGCGAAGCTGCTAAAATGTGTCCTTTCGTCAGAAAGGATACCGTCACGCAATATCTGTTTCGTCATACCCTGAAAGGTACGACGAAACAGAGCGTTACGCTTTGCTCCACTTTTGCGCAAGGAATACTTCCTTGACCTTGCAGAACTGCGCCTCTTGTCGAGCTGATAACCCTGTTAAAAGCGCAAATATAAATATATCTCTCTTTTCGTGATATTTAATCCTTTCAAAGAATTTTATAATTTGTGCGTCTGTTAACGGAGTAGGCGGTGTCCTTTCAATATTAGGCAACACAGTTCCTTGAGCAGCATTAAATGGCACACATCCCTGTGTAACTGCTACACTTAACGCTTTATGTAAAACACCATGAATGTTTTTTATTGTTTTAGCATTTAACGGCTCTGGTATCTGATAGCCTATTATCAAACTATTAATAAATAATTGGACATCATCAGCTGTCAGATCTTCAAGTTTCATATCTTTGAAAACTCGCTTGAAGTGATTGTTTATTACGTATTCATATGAACTGCGTGTTGAGTCCTTTAAATTGTTGGCTCTCGTTGACAACCAATATTCGCACCATTCTATCAGCGTTGTCTTCATAGGTTCATAGCGTGGAATATTGCTGATGCTTCGCATATACTCCAGTACATCTTGCTCTTTTTTTGCCTTCTTTTTCATAGTGTACCTCCAAAATGTCATTTATTCGGGGAATACCCCTTGAAAATTATAGCATATAATAAAAAAGCCTGATATTGACTAAACACTTAAAGTTTCAGCAAATATCAGACTTTTTTCAAAAAAGTACTTGATTTAATTTGGCAAATATGATATAATTTATCATATATTATTAGTCGTTTTAAACAATAATTTCGGCTGGGATCGTTTGAAGAGGGGGTGGCTACCCTCCCTTCAAATGCTTCCACCCCAACCAGAAATGCCCCGACGCTGATGCGTCGGGGCTCAATTTATAATAAATAGTGAATAATGAAAAATTAAGAATAAATGCTTTTGGGGCGTTTCTGTATTATTCATTCTTCACTATTCATTTTTCATTATTCATTGAAATCGGTGAAATTACTTATGGATAAACACAATCCTCTTTTAGATAAATCTCTTGCATTCGCAGCACGGATAGTAAAATTATATCAGTATCTTGTAAAAGAGAAGAACGAATCAATCATCTCAAAGCAGATAATCAGAAGCGGAACTTCTATCGGTGCAAACGCAAATGAAGCGGCATACGGAGTAAGTCCTGCTGATTTTATAGCAAAAATGCAGATAGCTTTAAAAGAGACCGCCGAGACATAATACTGGCTTAGATTATTGATACTGACCGATTATATTGAAAGATCTCACGGAGAATCAATGCTGAATGACTGCCTTGAAATAAAAAAGATACTTACAGCTTCTCTGAAAACTGCAAAAGAGAATAAAAAATGAATATCATCAATTTGGTTATATAAGGGCAGTCCGCGTTTCATTTTTAATGAAGCGCTGTTTTTATCCCCAAAAGCCGCAAATTTTCTCCCAACCGTTGACAAATCGGATAAAGGTGCTATAATATCTATATACAATATAACTAAGGGAGGCTCTTTATGATAAAGAAGATTATTGCTACATTACTTTCAGTCACTATGGTTTTCGGCACTTCTCTGTGTGCCAATGCCGCAGAGGCTAATTCAGACGAAGCCGCAGCTCACACCACTATCAAGCTTGGCGACGCAGACGGCGACGGCGCAATAAACGCCGTAGACGCTTCAATCGCGCTGTCAAATTACGCAAGATACGCAACATCCAAGGACAAGCCCACTGAGTACGAGCTTGCAACTCAGGACGTAAACAAAGACGGAGCTGTAAATGCTGTTGACGCTTCGATAATACTGAGCTATTATGCGTACACATCTGTGGGAGGAAAGCTCAGTTTCCCTGAGTACTTAAAGAATCCGAATGCCGATCCAAAGGCAACTACAACTACCACAACTGTTACAACAACTGCTAAGACTACAACCACTACAGCCAAGCCTGTTTCCACAACAACTACCGCAAAGACTACGACTACTACAGCTAAGCCTGTTTCTACAACAACTACTACAAAGGTAACAACTACCACTGCTAAACCAGTTTCCACAACAACTACTACAAAGGTAACGACTACTACGGCTAAGCCTGTTTCTTCCACAACTACAACCACCTCTGCTGTAACAACAACTACCACAAAGCCAACCGAAGCATCAGGACTTTCGGGCAAGCTTATCCCTGTGGAAAATGGCAGAAAGGATATGCCTGTTATCAAGGGCGTAAGCCTCGCAGGAAACGTTGCAGGAACAGCCGATTATAACTCCAAAGAACCTTCCGTTGAGGATATACGCTGTATCTTCGAGCTTAACGAATGGATAGCGCCAACAATAGATTCTGATACAAAATCTGGATTCAAGCTTTATATTCTTGAGCACAAAGACGGTCAGAACTCCTATGACAAGGCTGTTTTCAGCGAGGAAATGCAGGGATTTGTGACAGTTATCCCTCTTGATCACGACGCCGAAAGCAACAGCTGGGGCGAGTTTTATCTCTCCCCTGAGGGAGTCGAGCCTGGTTACTATGATCTCTACTTCACATACGACGGCTCTCCTATCGCAAAGCTCTATACCCGTTTCTACAAGGAGGACGAATTGAGCGGCAGGTCTGATACAGAGCTCCGCAGGCTCGTATCTGGCTCAAAAGCTCCTGAAACGACTCCTGTATAAGTCAAAATCCACACAGCGGACTGTTATCCGCGTCTCAGCAAAACGGGACGCGGATTTTTTTGTGCTCAACTAAAGTTTTTCCGCCGTAATCATTGCTATTCGAGTAATTATGTGATACAATATCTTTATATGAAATTCATATAATTCATATGTATAAGGAGAATGAGATGGAATACAAATACAAAGCTTTTATAAGCTATCGTCATATCGAGCCTGATATGCAGGCGGCTGAAAAACTGCAAAAGCTCCTCGAAGCTTACAAGCCTCCCAAGTCACTTGGTGTCAAAAAGGAAAACTGGCGTATCTTCCGCGATGTTTCGGAGCTCCAGTCAAGCAGCGACCTCAGCGAGATAATCAAGAACGCTATCGAGTCCTCGGAATACCTCATAGTTATCTGCTCGCCCCAGTACACCGAGTCCAAGTGGTGCTTACAGGAGCTCACCCGTTTCCGCGAACTCCACGACAACAAGAACACCAACATCATCACCCTGTTGGTAAACGGCGATCCCCGTGAGTCCTTCCCCGAGGAGCTGACCTACGCCGAGGTCACCACCACCAATGAAAAGGGCGAGGAAGTAACGGTAAAGGTGGACGTCGAGCCCCTTGCCGCCAATATCGTTGCGGACAATATCAAGGACTCCATGAAGAAGCTGAACACCGAGTATCTCCGTATCGCCGCTCCCCTGCTGGGCTGCGATTTCAACGACCTGTACCAGCGTGAGAAGCGCCGCGAGGCTGCCAGAAGAAGACGTATCTTCGGCGGCGTTTCGGGTATACTCTCACTTATTTCCATTATCAGCGTTGCTTCGGCAGTCACCATTAACGGCAAGAACAAGCAGATACAGAAGCAGAACGACCAGATAAAGGAACAGAATGTCGAGATAGAGAACAAGAACAGCGAGCTTCTCGTTGAGAACGCAGGACACCTTGCTGTTGAGTCCGAAAACCTCTACAAGGAGAGCAGTCTTATACCTGCCATAAAAAAGGCAGTAGCGGCTCTGCCCTCAGAGGGCGAGGAAAAGCCCGTGCTCCCCGAGGCGGAGTACGCCCTCTCCCGTGAGCTGGGTATGTTCAGACATACGCAAATGGTGCCCCAGCTGTCATTGAAGCACGACTGCGCCGTTGAGCAGCTCTCATTCATGGGCGGCGGAAAGTCCGTAGTTTCCAAGGACGCTACAGGAGTCTACTTCTGGGACGCCGAGACAGGAAAGCTCATCAAGAAGCTTTCAGCAGCAGACAGCGAATTTGCCTCAGCAAGCGGCTCCAATGAGCTGACAGCATATTTCGACGTAAGCCTTGACAAAACAGGCACCTATTTCCATAATGCAAGCTCTCCCAGCAGTATCACCTATGAAAACAGCTCGATTTTCAATAAGATATACACCAACTACATACACTCCGTTGAGGAGGACGAGCAGGGCACAGGCGGCGATGTATATATCGCCAACTCCGACAAGTCCATATGGCGCATTGACGGCGCTACAGGCGAGATAAAGTGGAAGTCTCCCAAGCCCGATAATGCGCTTACCATTGCTATAGCTTCATAGTGGACGACGAGTACGTTCTGCGTATGTACAATGACAGCAACGTGCTTCCCGGAGGCACATCTATTATGGGAGATAATCTCCTGCTTGAAATTATAGACCGCGAAACAGGCAAGGAAGTTGACACCGTAAAGCTTGACTTCAATAACAAAGCCGCAAGTCTGTACTTAGACTTCGAGATAAAGGCAGTCCGCGGCAACGTGGCTTATATCACCTTTGACGACGATACTCTGAGAGCCTATGAGATAAAAGACCACGCTCTAAAGCTCAGGAACAGTATCGAGCTGAACTATCCCGTTGAAACAGGCATCAACACCAATTATCTGCAATTCTTCAACGATGAGCCTGTAACAGCGGCTTGCAGTGTAATTGCATTTGACCTCACCACTGATATCTCACGCTATGACAAGGAAATGAAGGAAAAGAAGTGGACTGCTTCTCTCCCCGTCAACTATCAGAACAAGGGAAAGATGTTCCTCATGCCTGCCAAGACCACAGGCTATGAGCATGACGTTCTTGCAGTCACCACAAACCGCACTATCTCCTTTGTGGACTATGAAAACGGCAAGCTCATAAAGTCCCTACCTATAGACGGTGAAATCATAGACGCGTCATTCAGTCAGAACGGACTTGTTATGTTCACTCTTGCCAGCGGCGAGGAATACGCGATGAGTCTTAAAAGCTTAATATCGGGCAAGGAGTCCGACAGGTCCGCATACAGAGTCCAGACCATGGCAACAAAGATATCCCTTTGCAGCTACAGTCTCGGCAAGTACGTCACCGCCGAGAATTACTCCAACACCGCCTATATCCAGTATCCTAAAATGGACTCATCATACACGGATATAGACACAGGAGAGTTCATGTATGACCGCAATGTACTTGCAGTTTCCGACGACGGCACAAAGGCTGCTGTTGTATCCATATACTACCCCAACGGTGAATATAATTCAGGAAGTCAGCTCACCAACCACCTGTTCATTTACGATACAGCATCAGGCTCATGCACCGAGGTGACTGAACTCGACGGCGGCAGAGCCCTCTCCGCTGCATTCGTGGGCAGCGACAAGCTCATAGTGAACGCATATAAGGGAACCTCCACCGAAGACGGCATAATGATAATAAACACTGCTGACGGCAAGGTGACCGATGTCAAGGACGCTCCTGCGACTATGCGCGGAAGCTCCCAGCTTATCCCCGCTGAGGGCGGAGCTTATTACCTTGCAGACACCAACAGGAATTTAGTGTTCGTTTCCTCCGACGGTAGCTTCAAGTCATGGGCGCAGAAGAAAGAAAACTCTATCCTCATGGACAAAGAAATAGTCGATGAGCTGTGCGCTGTTTCGGGCAGCAAGGCTGCTATGCTGGCTAAGCTCAGCGATGACGACGAGGGAAAAACAGCCCTTATCGTTCACGACTTCTCCTCAGGTCAGTATATAAAGCTTGAATTCAACGCCGAAAGTGATACAAGCCCCGAGATACAGCGTATCTTCTGGCAGAATGACAATACCGTGGGAGTTCTTTTCAGTGACCGCACAGTTGGTCTTTTTGACGCCGAAAAAGGACCTCGCAAGGCGACAGTTTCCCTTAACGGCACAAGTCAGGAGCCTGTATCCGTCGCAGCAGTCGGCGATGATAAATTTGCCGTGCTCTGCCGTGATTCTCACCTTTACGAAATGAACGCAGAGGGCTTCACAGGAAGAAGCTGCCGACTTGACTTTGAAAACGATTACGATAACGATATCTACGAATCAGACAGCACCTCAGCGGCTCTCTTTGAGACAAAGCCCTCAGCTGACAGCAGCCGTGTATACGCTGTATGGGACAAGTCACAGGCATGGCTGCTGGATACTTCAAGATTCACTGTCCGCTACAGGATAGACGATTTCGCCGCTGCTCCTGCAAAAGCTGATAAGGTATTCATCAGCGACGATGGTCAAAACAAAGCAGGTTTCTTCCCGATATACACCACTCAGCAGCTTCTCAGCGCCGCAAAGGACTATCTCACGGCTCTGAGCGAGGCATGAAAGGACTGACAAATGGGCAACAACAAAGGTCGTAAGAATACGACGCGGCTGATATTCCTGCTGGCAGTGCTGTCATTCCTGATAGCAACTGCACAGGGTATCATATACTACAATAAATTTGATTCATTCTTCAAGGTGCTGCTGGTACTGCAAAACAGTATCAACGCATTCGGCTTCAAGGCTTCGGTAACTATCAAGGACACCGTCTCCTTTATGAAGGAGAATCCCTCGGCGCTCAACAAGGTCATAGGCTACGCCTACTGTATAGCGGTATTCACCGCCCCCTACTGCACTATCTCATTCATCTACAAGTTTCTGGAACGCCTGCTCCGCTTCATCATATTCTTCCGCAGGGACAAGAACTGCCGTCATATCGTAGTTTTCGGCTATAACAGCGACGTCAAGTCCATGCTGAAAAACAACAAGTCAAACCCGAAAAAGACCTGCATACACATAGTCACTACCGAGTCTATCGACAACGAGGAGATATACCGACTTAACAAGGCAGGCTATGTGGTGCACTACGCGGACGTGCTGAAAGCGGCAGAATCGGAGCTTCAGACGCTTCTTGCCAAAACACGGATCGAAACAGCCACAAATATCATACTCTTTGAGACATCGTCCATACGGAACTTCTCCCTGTTACAGCTTTTCCGCCTGAACGAAAAGGACTCCGACGATAGGATAAAGCTTGCTCAGGGAGCCAAGATATCGTGCAGGTGCGAGGAAGAAGGCATAGGCAGGCTTATCGCGGAATACTACAACAGTGCCGCAGGCACAGACGCTTACTTCGATCTGGAGGTAGTGGGACTTCCCGAAATGCAGATACACAAGATGTACTCCGACCACCCGCTCCACAGCATATACATCGGCACGGATACTCCGCTGAAGGACTGGACTGCTCACCTCTTGGTAGCAGGCTTCGGACAGCTCGGTCAGCAGGCGGTATTGCAGGCTATGAATCTCGGCGTAGTCCACGAGAGCAACCGCATAATCATCGACGTTTTCGACAGCAATATCAAGGCGAAAAAGGCAGTGTTCCTCAATCAGCTCAGCCGTGACACCTTTGATATCACCGATGACAAGGTCACAATAAAAAGCAGCGCCGCAGACGGACTTCTGGAGATAAACTTCCACGAGCTGAACATCTCACATATCAGCTTCTACGACACTGTACGTGATAAGCTCGACGCCGAGCCCTACACCTATGCGGTCATAGCCCTTGAAAATATCGACCTTTCGATACACTGCGCGATACAGCTTGAGGAGCTCTTTGACGAGCGCGGACTTAAACTGCCTATTCTCATGCGAATGGACACCGACAGACATCTTGCAGGCTATATCTCCGCAGAAAACAGCTCCCTTGCCGATGTCAGTCTCATTGACGACAGAAGCATAGTCATCACTCTCGACATGATAATCAACCGCGAGATAGACAAGCTCGCCAAGAATTACAACCACTTCTACAACAATATCAAGCTCATTACCGCCGACGAAACGGGTACTGCAGACAACTCCGAGGAAGAACCCGAGCAGGAATGGAACAGGCTGAGGCTTTTCCGCCGCTCATCGAGCAAAGCCGCCGCATACCACGATGAGGTCAAGAACGATATCATACCAAAGCTTGCCGCAGAAAACGGCGCGGAGCTCAGTGAAAAGCTTGAATCGCTCATCGGCAGAAACGGCTCCCTTATGAAGTACACGGGCACTGCATGGCAGATGAACGGCAGTGAGGAGGAAGTCCTCGCTAAGCTGAAAAAGGACAGCTTCGCCTATGGACTGGCTTCACTGGAGCACCGCCGCTGGTGCTGTTACATGGCTTCAATCGGCTGGCGCTCGGGCGAGCGGAGCGACAAGTTCCGCAGGAATCCATGCCTTGTAACTCAGCAGAAGCTCATGGAGACCAAACCCGAAATGTGCAAATACGACCTTATGTCGCTTATGGCGAGATACAAAACAACCATTTAGCATAGCTAAATGGTTGTTTTAGTTTAGAGTTGAGAGTGCAGAGCTGAGAGTTATAAGCTTGCTTTGTACACTTTTTTACCCGTCGCCGCAGGGCGACACCTTAGCTCTCAATTCTGGGCTCTCAACTGATAACTTAACCAAGTCCGCAAGTTATGCGTTGACATTTGCGCCGATATGGGGTAAAATGAAATCAGACCGATAGCTGACGGCTGACGGCTATCCAACAGAAAGGACTGAGTTTATGAAGATTTTCAAGCGCTTATCCGCTTTTACTGCGGCGGCGGTAACTGCCGTGTCCGCTTCGGCGGCGGCTATGCCTGCTTTCGCCAAGGCTACTCCCAATGTTGTCGACTACGAAGAGACCGAGAACAACTGGGCTAAGCTTTTACAATACACGCTCTACTTCTACGACGCTAATATGTGCGGTACGGGAGTTGCCGACAACAACCGCCTTTCATGGCGCGGAAACTGCCACGTATACGACGCAAAGGTGCCTATGCACCCCATTGACGACGACCATTCCGGCACTAATCTCCCCGAGTCGTTCATGGAAAAATATAAGGATATCCTCGATCCCGACGGTGACGGCTTCATCGACGTTGCAGGCGGATTCCATGACGCAGGCGACCACGTAAAGTTCGGACTTCCCGAGGCTTATGCGGCTTCTGTTGTGTCATGGGGCTACTATGAGTTCCGCGATGCCTACAAGGAAACAGGTCAGGACGCTCACGCCGAGACCATATGCCGCTACTTCTGCGACTACTTCATGAAGAGCACCTTCCGTGACAAAAACGGCGACGTTCTCGCCTTCTGCTATCAGGTAGGCGACGGAAGCGTTGACCACGAATACTGGCAGTCTCCCGAAATAGACGCTATGGGACGTCCTGCATTCTTTGCCACATCTGAGCTCCCCACCACCGACGACGTATCGGAGAGCGCGGCGGCTCTGGCTATCAACTACTACAACTTCAAGGACACAGATCCAGAGTACGCCGATAAGTGTCTCGACTACGCAAAGGCGCTCTTTGAATTTGCAAACAAGAACGAGAAGAAAGTCGGCGCAGGCGGCGACGGTCCTATGAGCTTCTACACATCCAACAAATGGGAGGACGACTTCTGTTTCGCGGCAGGCTGGCTCTACCTCATCACAAAGGACCATGACTACCTCGAAGCCTGCGAGAAATACATCGACTACTATGCGCCTCCCGGATACGTTCTCTGCTGGAACGATATGTGGAACGGCGTAGGTATACTCTTCGGACGCATTCAGGATATGTACCCCGAGGTCTGCGAGGAAACTCGTGTGGCTATCGGCAGAGGTCAGTATGAAGTCCTTGACTTCTGGGAAATGGAAGCCAAGGCTATAAACACCGTTATGGAGGGCAAAAAGGGCAAGATAACTCCTGCTGGCTACTTCTACCTCGATACATGGGGCAGTGCAAGATACAACACTGCGGTACAGTTCACGGCTCTGGTATACGACAAATACAACAAGGGCAAGGACAAGTACAACGACAAGAACCCCGACTATGCATTCTCGGACTGGGCTCTGGGACAAATGGAATACATCATCGGCGATAACCCTCTTGGCAGAAGCTATGTTGTAGGCTACGGCGAGAACTCCGTCAAATATCCCCACCACCGTGCGGCTTCGGGACTTACAATGGCTGAGGACCCTGCCGAGCACAAGCACGTTCTCTACGGCGCTCTTGCAGGCGGTCCCGACGGCGACGACCAGCACAACGACGTTACCAAGGACTGGATCTACAACGAGGTTACTATTGACTATAATGCGGCTATCGTAGGCGCGGCGGCAGGTCTTTACCTCTACAAAGGCGACAAGACCATGAAGCCCGAGGAGAACTTCCCTCCTGCCGAAAAACAGGACGACTCACAGCTCTTCTCAGGCGATGATTTCTGGGTATCGGGCTATTGCTCCGAAGCTCCCGAGGCTACAGGCTCAGGCGTTACAAAGCTGACATTCTTCGTGAATACGGACTGCCTTGAGCCACACACTGACCTGTCTGTACGCTACTATTTCAGCATTGAGGAATTCGAGAACAAGACTATCCCCGGCAGCTTCGTACTCCAAAAGACATATGACCAGGTTGAGACCGAGGTGACTGATAAGTCCGCTGTGCTCTCACAGCCAAAACAGTTCAAGGACGATATCTACTACATCGAGATATCGTGGCCTGACTATGCAGTTGCCAACTCCAACAAGAAGTATCAGCTCATTATCGGAAACTACTTCGGTGAGAAGTGGGATTCCTCCAACGACTGGAGCCGAAAGGGCATGATAGACCTTGACGAAGTCGGCGAGGACTACGACAACATCGTAAGCGGCGTTGAGCTTGCACAGCGCTGTGACAACGTTTGCGTTTACGCAGACGGCAAGCTCGTAGGCGGCACTGAGCCCGACGGCACAAAGCCTGCCAAGGTATACAAGGTTGCACAGCTTGTAAGGCTCCGCAAGATGATACTCGGCGTATCGCCTTTCAGTTCAAAAGAAGCCGCTGACCAGTTCGACTTCAACGGCGACAAGAATGTAGACCTGTACGACGAGATACTGCTTAGAAAGCTCCTTATCAAGCAGGGCTGATATAACGAAAAAGG
>Ga0310695_10001330_pt1 | contig 59150 bp, 53 predicted proteins | sample RumenRJG_04DNA_FD_203882 | JGI IMG/M metagenome (GOLD analysis project Ga0310695, IMG submission 203882) | Bovine rumen microbial communities from Lethbridge, Alberta, Canada - RJG_04 (v2) (version 2) | ecosystem: Host-associated > Mammals > Digestive system > Stomach > Rumen | place: Canada...
CAGCTTGCCCAAAAAATCTCGGCAAGGCGTCAGCCTTACCTTGATTTATTTGTACAACCTGACGAAAAATCTTGCTGCGCAATCCGCACACCTGAATTATGCGGTATTGCCTTAAGCTAAATACAGTCCTCAAACATTTATGTGTGTTTTATGAAAAATGCCCTTGACAGTTTATGCTGTCAGGGGCGTTTTGCCTTTCACGGTTGACGACGATTTGATATTAAGCTATAATATTTTTATCTATTTATTCAGGAGAATTGCTATGCCAAAGTTGATTTACCTTGCCTCGCCGTTTTTTAATGAATTCGAGCTTGAATGTGTAAAGCGTGCCGAGAAAATTTTAACAGACAGAGGGTTTGAGCTTTTCAGCCCCAGACTCCACGAGGTGCGCGAAAATAAAGACGAAAACCTTTCTCTCTGGGCACAAAAGACCTTTGAAATGGACAGGGACAACATCGACCGCGCCGACTATATGGTAATGCTCTACCACGGCGGATACAGCGACAGCGGAACGGCTTGGGAATGCGGCTACGCCTGCGGAAAGGGTATTCCAGTTATCGTGGTGCATATAGACGAAGCCGCCGATTCAAATATTATGATAAGCGAAAGCTGTAATGCGAACATCAGCCTTGATGAGCTTAAAAGCTATGATTTTGAAGCCTTGCCGAAAACGGCATATAAAGGAAAATTGTTTTAACATTTTCTTATTGACTTTTTTTCTTTATCACTTATAATATAAGGGCGAAAAGTTTTATAATATTGCTGTAAAACGGCATAGGAGGAAACGTTTTGAAAATAAAAATATTAAAAAGAGCCTCGGCGGTAATGCTCTGCCTAACGCTCGCGGTAAGCGCGCTTTGCTTTGCGCCGTCGGTATCTGCCGCTCAGGTTTATGACGGCGAGCACCTTGACGTTCCGCAAATCAGGGTTGTCACCGAAAACGGCAACGGCACAACGCTTCAAAAAGAGGACGACTACGTTAACGCTCAGATTACGATTAAGGACACCGACGGTACTGAGCTCAGCGACGTCGTTCAGTTTAAGGTGAGGGGCAACACAACCGCCCTGAGCTGGGTGACGAAAAAAGCATTTACATTTAAGTTTGCCAAGAAAAAGAACGTGCTCGGAATGGGCAGCGGCAAAAAGTGGTTTTTGCTTGCAAACGCCTTTGACCCCACGCTTTTGCGCAACTACACCGCCTTTGAACTCGCGCGCGAGCTCGGGCTTGAATATACCTCAAATCAGAAGATTTGCGAGCTATGGGTTGACGGCAGCTTCCGCGGCTGCTACACCCTGTACGAGCCTGTTCAGGAGGGCAAGGACAGGGTTAATATCGACATCGAGTCGAACGACGGCAAAAAGGACTTTTTGCTCGAGTTCGAGGCTGTGACCGAGGAGGACGACAAGACTTATCTTGTTGCCGATAAGCGTTTCAGGTTCGCCTTCAAAGATCCGGAAGAGCCGACCGAGGAACAGCAGGCTTATGTTCAGGAGATTATGGACGACATCGTTGCCGCAATCAAAACCGGCGATAAGGCGCAGATTGAGCAGAAAATCGACTTGCCGTCGTTCGCAAAGTATTACCTGCTCAACGAGTATTTAAAGACCTTTGATTTTGAGCGAACCTCGGTTTATTTTTACTACAAGGACGGCAAGCTCTACGCAGGTCCTGCGTGGGACTATGACCTATGCGCAGGCAACGCCTATCCCGATTTTTCAGCCCGTGCGAAGAACGCCGCGGACTATAACGGAATTTTCGCGGACAAAAACCTCTACATTTACCTCGCGAAGTACGGTTGGTTCAACGAGATGGTGTCCGAGGTTTACCGCGACCACTATGAGTTTATCGAAAACATCTCCGCCGACGGCGGCTTCCTCGACGCCACCTACGCTCAGTACAAGGATGTTTTTGAGCGCAACTACAAGGAAGCAGGCTGGAATATCTCCAAGTGGTGGCTCAACAACTACAAAAAACCCCTGCCGACCTACGCCGCAAATTACGACTACCTCAAAGACTGGCTTGACGTCCGCAACGACTGGATGACGGTTCATTTTAATCCCTTCGGTGAGGATTATAAAATCGGAGACGTCAACGGCGACAAGTCGATTGATGTTTTTGACGCGACGCTGGTTCAAAAATATATCGTGGAAAATGCCGGGCTCACAGGCGGGCAGAAGATAATCGCTGACGTTAACAACGACAACACGGTTGACACGCTCGACGCGACGGAAATCCAAAAATACTCGTCTGATATGCTTAGCAAATTCAAAAGGGTTATATAAACAATAAGCTCTCCCAAACTGCTTTGATTTGGGAGAGCTTTTATGCTTTTTACAATTTTATTCCGAATAATTTTTGGGCGTTGCGGTACATCAAATCGTCGTACTCATCGGGCGTTATCATATCCCTGAGCTCGTTAAAATACTCCTGATAAATCGAGCGGTCGCCCGTCTTGTTCGTAAGCAAAGTGTCCTTGCCGTCAATCGGATTGTCCGTGCCGAAGAGCATTTTTTTACTGCCGTAGCGGCGTATCGCCTCAACCGTGGTCTTGATGGGTACCCACGTTGTGTCGCCGTAGAGGTTCGGCAACATTCCGAGGTATTCAAGCGCGTCGCGGTTGTCCGTGCCCAAGTCCATATGAACCATCACAAAGTTTATATCGGGATGTTTTTCGGCGGCGCGGTAAAGGTGCTCGGACATCGCAAGCTCACATCCGCCGGTGTGCGACACAACCGGAAGATTAAACTCCTCGGCAATCTCGTAAAACGGCTCCGCGTTGTCGCTGTCGGGGCTTGTCAGAGAGTGGAAGGGATGAAACTTTAAGCCGTAAATAATATCGCGGTTGTCCTTTATAAGCTGCCTGAATTCATTGTCGGGGCTTTCGCTGTGGAGCTTGCACCAAACCAAAACGCCGAGCTTGTCGGGGGCCTTGCGCGCCTCGGCAATCGAATTTTTCAGCAGCTTGTTCTGCTTCTTTGTCAAAAAGAACGGAACCTTAATTCCGCTGTGGCTGAACTCCGCGCCCTCGATGTTGCTGAACAGCGAAAAATCAACGCCGTACTTCTCCATCGAGTAAAGCAGCTCATCGGTTTTCATATTGAATTTTAAAATTTTTCCGATATGCGCGTGGGAATCTATAATCATAATTTTTCTCCGTGTTAAATATAAGAGTAATAATTTTGCCTGCCGTAAAAAATGTGAAGAATATAAACTTTTTTTGCGGCTTCATCAATCCTGTAAATTATTACAAAGTTCTTTACTACAGCCTTGCGATAGCCCTTTTCTTTAAAATTTTCATAATCACATTGCTGATAAATTTTCGGATTATCCGCTAATCTGCCGTAGCATTCCCCAACCTTGTCCAAAAAATCTTTGGCGGCAGAAGGGTTTTGCAGACGGTTGATGATATAATCGAGAATTTCACCGAGCTCAGCGGAAGCGCCATCGGTTATAGAAATATTATAAGCCATACTTTTTCCTCAGCTCTTTGAGCGATTCGGCGGCGTCGGTAACTTCTCCTGCTTCAATCTGTTTTTCGGCAAGGGCGAGCTTTTCCGAAACATTCTGCAAAAACATCGCTTTCTCATACGCCTCAATGCTCATAATTACCATATCGCCGTAGCCGTTTTTTGTGATAAAAACCGGGTTGTCGGTGCTGTGGCAGAGCTGAGAAATTTCGCTTGTATTTTTCAAATCTCTGATTGGTATAATCTGCGGCATAATAACATCTCCTTTGTGTTATTATTGTACCATAATTATCTGATAATTGCAACACACTCAATGTGATTTGTGTGGGGGAACATATCCACAGGCTGGATTTTTCTCGCTCTGTACTTGCTCTTTTGCTCGAGGTAACGCAAATCACGCGCCATTGTCTCGGGGTTGCAGGAGACGTAAACAACGGTTTTCGGTGACATCTTTATCAGCGAATCGAGGAATACCTCGCTGCTGCCTGCCCTCGGCGGATCCATAAACACAACGTCGGGCTTTTCGTCCTCATCAGCGGCGGCGCGCATAAAGTCGCCTGCATCGCCCTTGTAGAACCTGATATTTTTAAGTCCGTTCGCCTTGGCGTTGACAATCGCGTCGCGGACGGCGTCGCCGTTTAATTCAACGCCGATAACCTTGCCTGCGCCGTTTTTGGCGGCGATAATTCCGATTGTGCCGATTCCGCAGTAGGTGTCGAGCACGATTTCGTCGCCCTTCAAATCCGCGTATTTAATGGCGGTGGAGTACAAAACCTCGGTCTGGACAGGGTTGATTTGGTAAAAGCTCTTGGGTGAAATCCTGAAATGGCAGCCGCAGAGAATATCCTCGATATATCCCTTGCCGTAGAGCACGTTTTCACGGTCTCCGAGCACAAGGTTTGTCTGATACGGATTGATGTTCTGCACGATAGTGGTAATTTCGGGGAATTTCTCGCGGATAGCCTTAACAAAGTTGTTCTTCGAGGGGAACATAGGCTTGCCCGTGACGAGCACAAGCATAACCTGATTGCTCGCAAAGCCGCGCTTTACGAGAATATGCCGCAAAAATCCGCGCCTTGTGTCCTCGTTGTAGGTCGTCATCTTAAACGACGGCATAAGCCTGCGAACGCCGACGATAATTTTGTCGGCAAGCTCGTCCTCAATTTGGCAGCTGTCAATTCCGACGACGTTGTGACTGCCCGACTGGTAAACGCCCGAAATTATCTTTCCGTTGCGGCTTGTGTAAAACGCCGCCTGAACCTTGTTGCGGTAGTGGTAGGGGTTGTCCATACCGATAATCGGCAGGATTTTGCCGAAGCGCTTTAGGTAACGCTCAGCCTTGTTCTGTTTATATTTAAGCTGCTCGGGGTAGCTCATATTTTGAAGCTGACATCCGCCGCACTTTTTGTAAACGGGGCAGATATTTTTGTTTGTGATAACCGCCTTGCTCATAATCTTTCCTCCGAATTTATAAATTTATTTTAGCATTTTACAGGCGTGAAATCAATATGGATTATAAACAAGTAACAGGTTATTTTTTTAATCCTCTTTAAAGCCTCCCCCGTCGCAAGCGGTGGAGCCTTTAAATGGGCGGACACATAGGTCCGGCCCTGCGGTTGTTACTTCACGCGCTGTATGACCGCATTTCCGCAAATTACCTAAAAATCACGCAGCAAAACACCTAAAGACCGTTCAAAAAAATCTTGACAAAATCATAAAAAGAGAATATACTGACAATAACAGCAAAGGCGCTGTAAGCATAGGCTTACAGTGCCTCTATTTTAAATTAGCAGACAGGAGAGTTGTTATGTCTAAGGTTCCCGAGATGTTCGGCTGCAAGGTCTTTAACGACCAGAAAATGCAGGAAAGACTTCCCAAATCAACTTACAAGGCGCTTAAAAAGACAATTCAGGACGGCGAGCCGCTCGATTTGAGCGTGGCTAACGTTGTTGCCGCCGCGATGAAGGACTGGGCTATCGAGCTCGGCTGTACCCACTACACCCACTGGTTCCAGCCGATGACCGGCGTTACAGCCGAAAAGCACGACAGCTTTATCACCCCCAATGGCGACGGTCAGGTAATTATGGAATTCTCGGGCAAGGAGCTCATCAAGGGCGAGCCCGACGCTTCGTCGTTCCCCAGCGGCGGAATCCGCGCGACCTTTGAGGCAAGGGGCTACACAACCTGGGATCCGACGTCTCCTGCTTTTGTAAAGGACGGTTCGCTGTACATTCCCACAGCGTTCTGCTCATACACAGGCGAGGTTCTCGACAAGAAAACTCCGCTTCTCCGCTCAATGGAAAGGCTCAGCACAGAGGCGGTTAAGCTTCTTCACCTTCTCGGCAAGACCGACGTTACAAGGGTAATCACCACCGTAGGTCCCGAGCAGGAGTATTTTCTTATCGACCGCGAGCTGTACAATCAGCGCGAGGACTTAAAGCTCACAGGCAGAACCCTTTTCGGCGCGAAAGCCCCCAAGGGACAGGAGCTTGACGACCACTACTTCGGCGCTATCAAAACAAGGGTAGCGGCGTTTATGAAGGACCTCGACGAGGAGCTCTGGAGCCTCGGCGTGCTCGCAAAGACAAAGCACAACGAGGTTGCCCCCTCACAGCACGAGCTCGCTCCTATTTACACCACCTCAAATATCGCGAACGACCACAACGAGCTGACAATGGAGATTATGAAAAAGACCGCCGAAAAGCACGGTCTTGTCTGCCTTCTCCACGAAAAGCCCTTTGCCGGCGTTAACGGCTCGGGCAAGCACAACAACTGGTCAATCTCGACAAATACAGGCGAAAACCTGCTTTCTCCCGGCAAGCATCCCGAGGATAATATTCAGTTCCAGCTTTTCCTTGCGGCTGTAGTTAAGGCTGTCGATGAGTATCAGGATTTGCTCAGAATTACCGTAGCTTCCGCAGGCAACGACCACCGTCTCGGCGCTAACGAAGCACCGCCTGCGATTATTTCAATGTACCTCGGTGACGACCTCGGCGCAATGGTTGACGCCATGATTGAGGGCGGAGAGTACGTAAGTCAGGGCAAGGAGAGGGTGCAGACCGGCGTTGACGTTCTCGCTGACTTCAAAAAGGATACCTCAGACCGCAACCGCACCTCGCCGTTTGCGTTCACAGGCAATAAATTTGAGTTCCGTGCCCTCGGCTCGGCGCTCAATATCGGCTGTCCCAACTATATGCTCAACACAATGGTTGCCGAGGAGCTCTCGCAGTTTTACAAGGAGCTCTGCACAGCCGCTGACGTTGAGGCAGGCGTAAGGAAGCTCGTAAAGAGGGTATTTACCGAGCACAGAAGAATTATCTTCAACGGCGACAACTATGCCGACGAATGGGTAGGCGAGGCAGAGAGAAGAGGACTTCTCAACCTCAAATCGCTCCCCGAGGCGTTCGCTCACTTTATGGACAAAAAGAACATCGACCTCTTTGTCAAGAACAACATCTGCACCGAGGCCGAGTTCAGAGCGAGATATGAAATTGAGCTCGAAAGCTACTCAAAGCAGATTAACATTGAAGCTCTTACCATGATTGATATGGCGAGAAAGAACATCACACCTGCGGTCAGCGAATTTGTACGCGAGCTCACCGAGACCGCCCTTGCCAAAAAAGCGCTGTCCGAAGCTATCCCCACAAGCGTTGAGGAGGAGCTTATCACAAGCCTTTCCAACAAGCTCGTTTGCTTTGTTAAAAAGACCGCAGAGCTTGAGGAAGCTGTTATGGGCGCAGGCGAGTACAAGGACGACGGCTTGGCTTACGCCACCTATTTCCGCGAGAGCGTATTCTCAAAAATGCAGGAGCTCAGAGCCGTGGGCGACAGCATGGAGACCGAGACCGCCGCGGATTACTGGCCCTATCCCTCATACTACGACCTCTTGTTCGGCGTATAAGATGTATAATTTTAAAGAGCTGCCTAATGGCGGCTCTTTTTGCGAGGGATAATTTAAACAAAAACCTCACCTCAAACGAACGGATTTAGTAAAGCTCTAAAAATATTGCTTTAATTCCATAAAGTAAATTATAAAACCTTCAAATCTTGTAAAATAATATGTTGAAGACAGATGTGCGGTGGTGAGAGAGTGAAAAGTGCGTTACTGATAACCGGTTCAAACCAAAGCGCACAGCCGCTTGCCCAGCTTCTCAGAAACGAGGGCTATGTAAAAATCACCACGTCGTTTTCGGCTTACGGCGCGAGGGAAGAAGCCTCGCAGTGCGAAAAGGAGTTTGATTTAATCTGTATCAACGCTCCGCTTCCCGACGAAAACGGAATTGAGCTGTCAAGTCAGCTTGCCGCGTCGTCGCGTTCGAGCGTCGTGATAATCGTTCCGCAAAAAAGTGCCAACGAGGTAAACGATTTGCTCACAAAGCACGGCGTGCTCGTAATCGCAAAGCCGATAAACAAGCATTTGTTTCACCACTATTTGCAGTTTACGGACTGCTTCCGCACGCGAATTCTCAGCGTAGAACGCGAAAACGAGCGGTTAAAAAGCATGGTTGAGGATATCAAAATAATCGACCGCGCAAAGCTGCTGCTCGTCACCTGCCTTAATATGAGCGAGAGCCAGGCGCATAAGTACCTCGAAAAACAGGCTATGGATATGCGCACAAGCAAGCTTGCGGTGGCAAAGCAGGTAATATCAACGTACGAAAATTAATTGATAATTGATAATGGAAAATTGATAATTTCGGTTGGGCGGAAAGGTTTGCTTTACCGAGACGTTTTGCTCCCGAATGAATAAATATGGTGTGAAATTAAATTTTAACCGCAATTTTTCATTTTCAACTTTCAATTTCCCATTTATAAAAAACGAAAGGATGATAATATGAGTCGAGCTGCGTACTTGGTTCTTGAAAACGGAACTGTTTTTGAGGGCGAGTCATTTGGCGCTGAAAAGGAAACGGTAGGAGAGCTTGTTTTTACAACCGCTATGACAGGCTATCTTGAAACAATCACCGACCCCAGCTACTACGGTCAGGTGATTATTCAGACATTTCCGCTTATCGGCAACTACGGGGTAATTCCCTCTGATTTTGAGAGCGATTCTCCCGCTTTGAAAGGTTATATCGTAAGAGAATGGTGTCAGGCTCCGTCCAACTTCCGCAGTGAGGGCGATCTTGACACCTTTTTAAAAAAATCCGGTATCCCCGGAGTTTGCGGAATCGACACCAGAGCGCTCACACGTATTGTGCGCGAGTACGGCGTTATGAACTGCAAAATTAAATACACCGAGGGCGTTACAGCCGAGGAGCTCGAGGAGCTTAAAAACTACAAGGTGGTTAAGGCTGTCGAGAGTACAACCCTTGAAAAGCCCGAGCACTATGACGCGGAAAATCCCGAGCTTAAGGTAGTGCTTATGGACTTCGGCGCAAAGCACAACATCGACCGCGAGCTGCTAAAGCGCGGCTGCGATTTGACCGTTGTTCCGGCTCATACCTCAGCCGAGGAAATTTTGGCGATGAACCCCGACGGCGTAATGCTTTCAAACGGCCCTGGAGACCCTGCCGAAAACACCGCGATTATCGCAGAGATCAAAAAGCTCTGCGACAGCAAAATCCCGATGTTCGGTATTTGCCTCGGTCATCAGCTCCTTGCGCTTTCACAGGGCGGCGAGACCGAAAAGCTCAAATACGGCCACCGCGGCGCTAACCAGCCCGTTAAGGAGCTCAAGAGCGGCAGGGTTTACATCACCTCGCAGAACCACGGCTACGCGGTAGTTTCCGACAGCCTTCCCGAAAACGGCGCCCTAAGCTTTACAAACGGCAACGACAACACCTGCGAGGGCGTTGACTACCTGGATATGCCTGCTTTCTCGGTGCAGTTCCATCCCGAGGCATGCGGCGGACCGCTCGACACGGCGTTTTTGTTCGACCGCTTCATTGATATGATGAAGGAAAACAAAAACCGATAATCGAAAATAACCGAAATCTTAAAGGTAAGGATTGATAATATGCCACTTAAAAAAGACATAAAAAGAGTTATGGTAATCGGCTCGGGCCCGATTGTTATCGGTCAGGCTGCCGAATTTGACTACGCCGGAACTCAGGCGTGCCGCGCGCTTAAGGAGGAGGGTTTAGAGGTAATCCTCGTCAACTCCAACCCCGCGACAATTATGACAGACAACGCGATGGCGGACAAGGTTTATATTGAGCCGCTCACGCTTACAACTATCAAGAGAATTATCCGCAAGGAGCGTCCCGACAGCCTGCTGTCAACCCTCGGCGGACAGACCGGACTTACCCTGTCAATGCAGCTTGCAAAGGAGGGCTTCCTCGACAAATACGGCGTTAAGCTTCTCGGCGCAAAGCCCGAGACTATCGACCAGGCAGAGGACAGACAGCTCTTTAAGGACGCTATGCTCGAAATCAACCAGCCGGTTATCCCCTCGACGGTCGTAAACGACGTTGAGTCCGCGGTTAAGTTTGCCGAAGAAATCGGCTACCCGGTAATTATCCGCCCGGCGTTCACCCTCGGCGGAACAGGCGGCGGTATCGTTAACAACGAGGAGGAGCTCCGCGAAATCACCTCAAACGGACTTGAGCTTTCACCTATCACCCAGGTGCTTGTAGAAAAGTGTATCTCGGGCTGGAAGGAAATCGAGTTCGAGGTTATGCGCGACAGCGAGGGCAACGTAATCACAATCTGCTCGATGGAAAACTTCGACCCCGTCGGCGTACATACCGGCGACTCAATCGTAATCGCGCCTACCGTTACGCTCTCCGACAAGGAGTATCAAATGCTCCGCTCGGCGGCTCTGAGCATTATCTCAAAGCTTAAGGTAGAGGGCGGCTGTAACTGTCAGTTCGCACTCGACCCCGAGACCTTCGAGTACGCCGTAATCGAGGTTAACCCGCGTGTATCGCGTTCGTCGGCTCTCGCTTCAAAGGCGACAGGTTATCCCATCGCCAAGGTTGCGGCGAAAATCGCAATCGGCTACACCCTCAACGAGATTAAGAACGCCGTAACAGGTACAACCTACGCCTGCTTCGAGCCGGCAATCGACTACGTTGTTGTTAAGTTCCCCAAGTGGCCGTTCGACAAGTTCGTTTACGCAAAGCGCACGCTCGGAACACAGATGAAGGCTACCGGCGAGGTTATGGCTATTGCGCCGACCTTTGAGCAGGCGATTATGAAGGCTGTCAGAGGCGCGGAAATCTCGCACAACACTCTCGACGACAAGGAGTACGCAAAGCTTTCAAACGCGTCGCTTGTTGATCAGCTCAGCGTTTGCGACGACAGACGTATCTTCTGCGTTTACGAGGCGCTTAAGCGCGGCGTGAGCGTTGATAAAATCCACGAAATCACCATGATTGACGAGTGGTTCTTATACAAGCTCCAAAACATCATTGACATGGGCGAGGAGCTAAAGACCAAGGAGCTCACCGACGAGCTTTATCTAAAGGCTAAAAAGACAGGCTTCCTTGACAAGACAATTGAGGAGTTCAGCGGTCAGACCATCAAAAATCCGCTTTCTCCCGTATATAAAATGGTTGACACCTGCGCGGCTGAGTTCGAGGCTGAAACACCCTACTTCTACTCTACCTTTGACAAGGAGAACGAGGCAGAGGAGTTTATCGAGGAGCGCAAGAGCGGCAAAAAGACCGTTATCGTATTCGGCTCAGGTCCTATCAGAATCGGCCAGGGTATCGAGTTTGACTACGCTTCCGTTCACTGCGTATGGGCGCTGAAAAAGGCAGGCTACGACGTTGTTATCGTCAACAACAACCCCGAGACGGTTTCAACCGACTTCGACACCGCCGACAGGCTTTACTTTGAGCCCCTCACCAACGAGGACGTAATGGGAATTATCAAGACCGAAAATCCCTACGGCGTAGTTGTAGCGTTCGGCGGACAGACCGCGATTAAGCTTACAAAGTTTATGAGCGACAACGGCGTTAACATCCTCGGCACATCCTATGACGCTATCGACATGGCAGAGGACAGAGAGCGCTTTGACGAGCTCCTTGAAAAGTACCACATCAAGCGTCCAAGAGGCGTTACCGTTATGACAACCGAGGAAGCGCTCGACGTTGCGGACAAAATCGGCTATCCGGTTCTTCTCCGTCCGTCCTACGTGCTCGGCGGTCAGAATATGATTATCGCCTTCAACGACGCCGACGTTAAGGAGTATATGGCGATTATCCTCGCGCAGAATATCGAAAACCCGATTCTTATTGACAAATATTTGCAGGGAACAGAGATTGAGGTTGACGCAATCTGCGACGGCGAGGACATCCTCATCCCCGGAATTATGGAGCACGTTGAGCGCGCAGGCGTTCACTCGGGCGACTCAATCGCCGTTTATCCGGCTTGGAATATTTCCGACAAAATGACAGACATCATTGTTGAAAGCTCGCGCAACCTTGCTATTGAGCTTAAGACAAAAGGTCTTGTAAATATCCAGTACCTCATTTATGAGGACGAGCTGTACGTAATCGAGGTAAATCCGCGTTCATCGCGTACAATTCCGTACATCAGCAAGGTAACGGGCGTGCCGATGGTTGACCTGGCAACGCGCGCAATGTTCGGTGAAAAGCTTGCCGATATGGGCTACGGCACAGGTCTTTACCGCAAGAGCCCGTACATCGCCGTTAAGGTTCCGGTATTCAGCTTTGAAAAGCTTATCAACGTTGATAACCACCTCGGCCCTGAGATGAAGTCGACCGGTGAGGTTCTCGGTATCGCAGGCTCGCTCGAGGAAGCGCTCTACAAGGGACTTATCGCCGCAGGCTACAAGATGAAGAAGGACGGCGGCGTGTTTATTACCGTCCGCGATTCCGACAAGGCGGAAATCGGTGAAATCGCCAAGAAGTACGCCGATCTCGGCTTTAAGATTTACGCCACAGAGGGCACAACCAAGGTGCTTACAAAGTATGGTATCGACGCAATCGCCGTTAAGAAGATTCACGAGTCCGAGGCTAACAACACCCTCACCCTGATTGAATCGGGCAAGGTAAATTACGTAATTTCAACCTCGGCAAAGGGCAGAATCCCCTCGAGAGATTCCGTTAAAATCCGCCGTAAAACCGTTGAGCGCAACATTCCGTGCCTTACCTCGCTCGACACCGCAAACGCGCTTGCGGACTGCTTAAAGAGCCGTTTCTCACAGCACAGCACCGAGCTTGTTGACATCAACAATATGAGAGAGACAAAGCAGAAGCTTAAATTTACAAAAATGCAGGGTATCGGCAACGACTACATCTACTTCTCGACCTTTGAGCAGTGGATTAACAACCCCGAGGCTTTGGCTGTAAGACTTTCAGACCGTCATTTCAGCATCGGCGCTGACGGAGTTATCCTTGTAGCTCCCTCAAAGGTTGCCGACGCAAAGATGAAGATGTACAACCGCGACGGTTCAGAGGGAAAGATGTGCGGCAACGGCATCCGCTGCGTAGGTAAGTTCCTCTACGACCACGGTATGATTGACATCAAGGAAAAGGACGAAATCACAATCGAAACCCTCAGCGGTATAAAGTCGCTCAAGGCTTACACTCAGGACGGCGAGGTTACACGCCTCAGAGTTGATATGGGCAAGGCTGTGCTCAATCCCAAGGACATCCCCGTTGCTCTCGACGGCGACAAGGTTGTTAACAGAGAGGTCACAATCGGCGGTAAGGAGTACAACATCACCTGCGTTTCAATGGGTAATCCGCACTGCGTTGTATTTGTAGAGGGTGACGTTGACCACCTCGACCTTGAAAAAATCGGCCCTGAGTTTGAGAACAACAAGCTCTTCCCCGAGAGGGTTAACACCGAGTTTGTCACCGTGCTCAACGACAAAACACTCAAAATGAGAGTTTGGGAGCGCGGCTCGGGCGAAACCTGGGCTTGCGGAACAGGCGCCTGCGCGGTTGCCGTAGCTGCTTGCGAAAACGGCTTCTGCAAGAAGGGCGACGACATCAAGGTTAAGCTCATCGGCGGCGACCTCATCATCAACTACACCGACGAAACCGTCTATATGACCGGTAACGCCGAGAAGGTATTTGAGGGCGAAGTTGAGGTTTAATCTCTCAGAGTTAAGAGTTGAGAGTTTAATTGTAGGGGCGGACCCATGTGTCCGCCCGATTTATTTTAAAGCCTCCCCCATCAAAAAAGGGGGAGCTGTCAGCTTTAGCTGACTGAGGGGGCAGACGTTTCCGATATCACCACGTTTCCGCGGGCGTGCAATGCACGCCCCTACAACAATGTCGCATTTAAAATATACCGCTTCTGATGAAATTATCGGCGAAAAACAGATTTAATTAACTGATAAAATATTGGTTAAAATTCTGTAACAGTTTTAAGCGTCTTAGCCTTTTTCGACTTTTTATTTAAGCGGAATGATAAAATAGTGTACATTTTAGTGTGCTAAATCACTAATATATGTATGATTTGCACAAAAAGTTTAATTATCATTGACACGCAAATTTTTTTATTCTATAATATTCGTGTGATGGGATACAATCACAATATTATTTATCAGGAGGATTTTCATTATGGAAAAACAGGGTAATAAGGCTCTCGGCATTGTTGCTATTGTTCTCGGTGCTATTGCTATCGTAACATTCTACATTCCCGTATTTAACGTTTTCTCACTTATTTGCGGTATCGTAGGTCTTATTCTTGCGATTCTTTCTAAGAAGAGCTTCAAAGAGGCAGGTCAGACATCACCTGTTCCCACAGTAGGTCTTGTACTTTCTATCATCGGCCTCGCTCTTGCTGCAATCGGTTTCTTCACCTGCACAGTTTGCGGCGCTTGCATGGCAAGCGAAGTTGCTAAGGATCCTAAGCTTGCAAGCCAGCTCAGCAGTGCTCTCAACAGTGCGCTTTCTTCCGCAGTTAACTAAGAGAACTTAAAACAAACAATCTACAGTCAGCCCATTGGCTGGCTGTATTGTTTTATACTAAACTCAATTAAAAAGCTTTAAAAGCTTTTTATAGCGCCGTAGGCGCGTTTGAGTTTGTATGAGACGGAATGACGCGCTTTGCGCGGCATTAGCGTGCGAAGCACGCACATTTCAAATTAAAGTATTTAATTTGAAATTAGTATTAGGAGAGGATTTTTATGTTCCCTTCATTTGAGATTTTCGGATTTACAGTCGGAATGTACGGCGTAATGACGGTACTCGGCGCGGCGTTGTGCGTTGCTGTCGGGCTTAATCTGATAAAAAAATTCAAAATTATGTGGGAAGATTTCGCGCTTGTCATGATTGTCCTCGCGATATCGCTGTTCATTTTTGCGCACATAGTTTTCGGACTTACAAATCTGGACAAGCTCGCGATAATATTCACGAATTTAGGAAAGCTGAGCTTTGAACAGCTCATTGCCCTGCTGGGCGAGAGCTTGGGCGGAATGGTCTTTTACGGCGGCTTTATCGGCGGCGTGATAGGAATTTTAATCTATTGCCGTTTTATCAATAAAAAGCTCAACAAGGACAATTTTCTCGATATCTACGCGGTTATCACTCCGCTTTTCCACGTGTTCGGCAGAATCGGCTGTTTCCTCGGCGGCTGCTGCTTCGGCGTTGAGTCCGAAATCGGATTTACCGTCCACGGCAACACGCTGAACCCCTCGATTAACGGCGTCAACCGCTTTCCGATTCAGCTTGTCGAGGCAGGAATAAACCTGCTGATTTTCCTGTTCATTCTCTACCTTTTCAAAAAGGACATTATGCGCGATAAGCTGATTTATGTGTATATGCTCATCTATCCCGTTGTGCGCTTCATTGACGAATTTTTCAGGGGCGACACCTACCGCGGATTTTTGTTCGGACTGTCCACATCGCAGTGGATAAGCATAATTCTGTTTGCTTTCGCGATAATAATGCTGATTGTAAAACGAAACAAGTCTAAATCAAACGCTGCCGCTTAACACGGCGGCGTTTTCTCTTGAAAAATGCCTGATGTTGTGATATTATGGTAAAGAGATTAAAGTAAACAAAGGAGCTTGCATATGGAAGGCTTTAACGAACAGGTTGTTAAAAGAAAGAACGGAACAAAGCAGCTGGTAATCAAAATCATTGCCGTGCTGATTTTAATTTTAGTTCCGTTTATCGCCGCCGCGCTGGCGATTGCCACCAAAATCCAGTACATTATGATTGTCGGCGGATTTGTATTTCTCGGCGGAATTTACGTTGTCTGGTACGTATTCAGCTGTCAGAAGGTCGAGTTTGAGTACTCGGTCGCAGGCAACGACCTCGATATCTCAAAGGTTATCGCGCTTCGCAAAAGGAAAAAGATGTGCCGCGTGCCGATTAACGAGATTACCGAGCTGACAAAGGACGAGGAAAAAATCAACAAAGTAAAGGTTTTTAAGACCTATATGGCGGCTCGTGACGAAAACTCTCACGGCGAAAACTACTACGCGGTGTTTAATGACCCTGCGTTCGGAAAGTGCCTGCTGGTTTTCAACCCCAACGAGCAGATTTTGGAGGGTATGAAGCCCAAGCTTGAAAAGAGCCTTATGCTCAAGGTTTTCTACAACAAAACGGTTTAAGCTATGGAGAGAACGGATAAAAACATCGTAAAACGCGCTGTGCCGAACCGCCCCGACAACGCCAATAAGGGCACAATGGGCACTCTGCTCAGCATTTGCGGAAGCTTTGGTATGGCAGGCGCGGCAATCCTCGCAGGAAAATCCGCGCTGCGCTGCGGCGTGGGGCTCGAAAAGCTCGCAATACCAAAGAGCATTTACCCAATAGCCGCAGGGAGCATTTTGGAGAGCGTATTTTTGCCGCTCAGCGAAACCTCGGACGGCAAAATCAGCCGTACCAATATTCCGCGTTTGCTCCTCGAGGCGAAAAAATCCACAGCCGTTTTGCTCGGCTGCGGACTGTCTGTCTGCGACGACACTAAGGCTTTGGTAAAAAGCTTTGTCGAAAACTGCACAGCGCCGATGGTGCTCGACGCCGACGCGCTTAACTGTATCGCGGATAATCCCGAAATTCTCAAAAAGCGCAAATCGGATATTATCATAACTCCCCACCCCGGCGAGATGGGCAGACTGTGCGGAATTACCGCAAAAGAGGTAAACGCTGACCGCGTAGACGTTGCTTTGAATTTTGCGAAAAAATACGGAGTTATCACCGTGCTAAAGGGCTCGGGAACGATTATCGCTTCTCCGAACGGGCAGGCGCTGCTCAACACAACCGGCAACAGCGGAATGGCGACAGGCGGCAGCGGAGATGTCCTCGCAGGAATGACGGCAGGCTTGCTCGCTCAGGGCAAAAGCGCCTTTGACTGCGCCGCGGCTGCGGTGTATCTTCACGGCTTGGCAGGCGATTTCGCAGCGGAAAAGCTCGGCAAAATCTCTATGCTGCCAAGCGATATTATCGACTATATTGCGCAGGCGTTTAAGAGCTCAGGACTATAATATTTTAATAATTCAGACATATAATGTAAAAAAACGGAGGTGCCGTATGGCAAGGAAGGTTATTTGCGCGTTATGTGTCTTTTTTATTTTTACAGCGGTTTTGTGCGGCTGCGGCAGCGGCTCGGGCAAGACCGCCGTGACGGATTTTTCCGCGGATTTTACTGCGGTGTATCGCGAGATGAACCTCGGCGGAACAATAATAGCCGACAGGCATGGACTGCTCAGCGTTGCGCTTGATTCTCCCGAAACCCTCGGCGGCGTGAATATCTCTTATAAAAACGGCGAAACCGAGCTTAGGCGCGAGGACTTAATCTGCACTGCGGACGAGGGATATCTTCCCGAAAAAAGCTTTCCGCGCCTGATTAAAAACGCGCTTTCGGCACTCAACAGCGAGGTGAACGGCGAAGGCAAATATGCTCCGCAAAACGGCAAATACGCGCTTGAAAAGGACGGCGTTAATTATGAGGTTTTTCTCGACGAAAACGGCTTCATCACCAAAATCACCGCGGAAAACGAGCTTGAAATAGAATTCACAGAGATTACAAAGAACGGCTAAGTAACAAATTTCGCGCCCAAAAATATTATGTATAAGGCTGAATATATTTTGGCGGAAGGTCAAAAATATAAGTAGAATAATTTTTGGAGCGTGAAAAGCATTGAATATACGCCGTGGTGACATTTACTACGCAGATTTAAGTCCGGTGGTGGGCTCGGAGCAGGGAGGAATCCGTCCTGTACTTATCGTGCAAAACAACGTCGGCAACCGCTTCAGCCCAACCGTGATTGCGGCGGCGATTACCAGCCGCCAGTCAAAGGCTAATCTGCCCACTCATATACCGATTAACAGCGGAACTTCCGGGCTTGCAAAGGACAGCGTTGTGCTGCTTGAGCAGGTGCGGACAATCGACAAGCGAAGATTAAAGGAGAAGATGGGCGCGATTGACCAAAGCGCGATGAACGCCGTGGACAACGCAATTTCAATCTCGTTCGGGCTCGGCGCAGAGCAGACGAGTAATATTTCGGCTTCCTAAATGAAAAACAGGGTTTGGAATTTTGTGATTTCCAAACCCTGTATAGTTTTAAATATTAAATTATTTAATTGCTCTGAGCAACTCCTCGGTCTTGTCGGTGCCCTCCCAGCGGACGTTTAAGTCCTCTCGGCCGATATGACCGTAAGCCGCGACGGGCAGGTACTTTGTCTCGGTCAGCTTAAGCTGTCTGATGATTGAATTCGGGCGGCAGTCAAACACCTTTTCAACCGCCTTTTCGAGTTGTTCGTCGGTGTATTTTGAAGTGCCGAAGCTGTCAACCATAATCGACACGGGCTTTGCAACGCCGATTGCGTAGGCAAGCTGAACCTCAGCCTTTTTCGCAAGCCCTGCGGCAACGATGTTTTTCGCGATATATCTCGCATAGTAAGCCGCGCTGCGGTCAACCTTTGTCGGATCCTTACCGCTGAACGCTCCGCCGCCGTGACGCGCGTAGCCGCCGTAGGTGTCTACGATAATCTTTCTGCCGGTAAGTCCTGCGTCACCGACAGGGCCGCCGATGACGAACCTGCCTGTGGGGTTAACAAAAATCTTTGTATTATCGTCGAGCAGGTTTTCGGGGATAACGGGCTTGATTACATTTTCGATAATGTCAGCCCTGATTTGCTCAAGTGTAACATCCTCGTCGTGCTGAGTGGACACAACAACGGTGTCAATCCTAACCGCCTTGTCGCCGTCGTATTCAACGGTAACCTGGGTTTTTCCGTCGGGACGGAGGTAGGTGAGAGTGCCGTTTTTTCTGACCTCGGTAAGTCTTTTTGAAAGCTTGTGGGCAAGCGAAATCGGAAGCGGCATAAGCTCGGGAGTTTCGTCGGTTGCAAAGCCGAACATCATACCCTGGTCGCCTGCGCCGATAAGGTTGTCCTCGTCGGTCTCGCCGTCCTTGTGCTCAAAGCTCTCGTTAACGCCCATCGCTATGTCGGGCGACTGCTTGTCGAGCGACACAATAACCTTGCAGGTGTTGCCGTCAAAGCCCACCTCGGGATTGTCGTAGCCGATATCTTTGATAACCTTTCTCGCAACCGCCTCAATGTCAACGTCGGCGTTGGCGGAAATTTCACCCATAATATGAACAAGTCCTGTTGTAGCGGCGGTCTCGCACGCAACGTGAGCGTTCTTGTCCTGTGCCAAAATGCTGTCGAGCACCGCGTCTGAAACGCAGTCGCAAACCTTGTCGGGATGTCCCTCGGTTACGGACTCCGATGTAAATAATCTTCTTGCCATAAAAATCACTCCATAATTTGAAAATTTGCAAAATAAAAAGCGCCCTCAACCGAAAGGCGCGTCAAAATACTCATCTTCCGGTAAATTACCGCAGGATTTAGCACCTTGCATAATGCAGGTTGCCGGGCTTCAAAGGGCCTGTCCCTCAGCCGCTCTTGATAAGTTGTATTAAACTCTGTTCCTTATTATAATAGATAAATACTAAAAAAACAAGTGGATAATCCGAGTTTTTTTCGATTTAGAGGCAGTTACAATTTTTGTTTGAAAGATGATGTCGAATATGGTAAAATAAACGTGAAGTACAGCGAGGTGACGAAGATGATTTTTGATTTGAAAAACGAAAAGCCCGAAATTCTCCCGAACTTTAAGGGAGGAGAGAAGTACCTTATCGCGAAAATGCACTTTGACGGCGTTAACCGTATTCTCCACGGCACGCTTGTGCCCGGTGCGACAATCGGTGAGCATACGCACGATGTTAACAGCGAGATAATCTACTTCCTAAGCGGCAGGGGATATATGCTCTACGACGGCGAAAAGCAGCCTGTCGAAGCCGGAATGTGCCACTACTGCCCAAAGGGGCATACTCACAGTATGATAAACGACAGCGACGGCGACTTGGTGTTTTTCGCCGTGGTTGCAAATCAATAAAACAATGCCCCGAAAACTCGGGGCATTAATTTACGGTTCAATAAATTCAATTTCCTCGGCAAAGTCCTCTCCTTCGGTGCAGACCGAGATTACATAGTCAGCAAAAACATAGGTTTTCAGCCTGTAGGTCACACCGTTTTCGGAAAATTCCTCGCCGCTCACGTCAACGCTCTTTGCCGGGCGGTGAAAGCCCTCGCCCATGCACTTTAGCAGGGCTTCTTTTTTTGTCCAGAGCGCAAAAAACTCTCCTTGTTTGTCGGGGGAGTTTTTTATTTTGTCCATCTCGTTTTCGCAAAAGACGACCTTGCCCATTCTCTCGTACGGAACAACCTTTGGCTTTTCGATGTCACAGCCGATTGGTTTGTCATCCACGGCAAACAGAACATAGCCGCCGCTATGCGAAATATTAAAGCACACGCCGTTTTCAGCCATCGGCTTGCCGCTTTTGTTCAGGTAAATCCCGGTATCGCCCAAAAAACGGCGCGTCAAAAGTCCGCCGAGAATACAGCGCTTTTTGTCGTCCTCAAAGCGATAGCGTTCCGCCTTTTTGCGGCGTTCGGGCGAAATCTTATTGATGTCACCGGGTTTAACGCAGTTAATATCAGCGATGTAAAGCCTCATATTTTTACCCGTTTTTCTATATAATTAATTAACGGCTCAGCTTTGCCCTACATTCGGAGCATACAAACTTGCCCTCAAATTCGCGCAAATCGTCCGTGCCGTTGCAGAAAACGCACTTATCCTCTGCTTTTTGAAGGGTGATTTTGCTGTCGTCAGCGCTGATTTTCAGCACGTCTCCCGCGTTGATGGATAGACTTTTTCTGATGTCCATCGGAACTACAACGCGTCCAAGTCTGTCGATTTCTCTGTAATAAGTAAAACTCATACAATCACCCTTTCCGTTAAATTATAATATTAAATATTTGCGATTGACAAAACGGAAATACCGCAAGTTATTATTTTTTTCATAATAACACATTTCTGCATATTTGTCAATTATATACGAAAAGATTTTATTTTTTTATTATCTTTGACTATATTTTACTTTTTTCGACAAATGAGGTGCTTATGTTAAACATAGTATGGAGTTTTATTGTCGTTTTGAGCATTATTTGCTCAATTTGTCTGGGAAATAGCACAGGATTGTCATCCGCGTTTATCGACAGCGCCGCCTCGGCGGTGGAGCTTATTATCACTCTCGCAGGCGTAATCTGCCTTTGGTCGGGGATAATGCGCATCGCTTCAAAAAGCGGACTTACCGAGCTTTTCGCAAAAATTTTTTCACCGATTTTAAGACCGCTCTTTCCCCGCCTTGACAGAAACGGCGAGGCGTTTAAGTACATAACGATGAACCTCACGGCAAATCTGTTGGGGCTGGGCAACACCGCTACCCCGCTTGGGCTAAAGGCGATGGCGGAGCTTCAAAAGCAGAACGGCGGCAGCGATACCGCCGGCGACGAGATGGTGATTTTTGTGGTGATGAACACCGCCTCAATGCAGCTTTTGCCGACAATGCTCGGCTCTCTGCGCCTAAGCTACGGAAGTAATGCGCCGTTTGAAATTATCGTACCCGTGTGGCTGAGCTCGGGCTGCGCGCTTGCCGTCGCGCTGATAATTGCGCTGTCGGGCAATAAATTTTCAAAGAGAATAAGGTGATGTTTTGGAACTCGTAATGCCGGTTTTTGCCGCGGCAATAATCGTGTTCGGACTTATTAAAAGGGTGGCGGTTTTCGACGAATTCATCGCAGGCGCAAAGGAGGGCTTCGCAACGCTTTACGCAATCGCGCCGTCGGTTTTGGGGCTTGTGTTTGCCGTAGGACTTCTCAAATCGAGCGGAGCGGTCGAGGTGATTTGCAATTTCATCAAGCCCGTCACGGATTTCCTCGGCTTTCCTGCCGAGCTCGCGCCTATGGCTTTGCTCCGTCCGGTGTCGGGCAGCGGTTCAACAGCGCTGCTCGTTCAGGTGTTCAGCGACTATGGCCCCGACAGCTTTCCGGGCAGGGTTGCAAGCGTGTTGGCAGGCTCGAGCGAGACAACCTTTTACGCCACGGCTATGTACTACGGCTGTGTAAAAATCAAGAATATCCGGCACACTCTGCTCGCCGCAATCGCGGCGGATTTGACCGCTGCGGCAATGAGCGTAGTCACCGTAAACCTGTTCTTTTACTGAGTAGAGTGGTGAAATATTGTTTGTTATTTTGTTTTTGTAATAATTAAGTCGAAAAATTGCCGTTGACAAGCAAATATTACTATTTGTATTTGAAAACCACAGTTAAATTTATGTGGAAATCTATGTGGAAAACATTAAAAAACCCACATATAGTTTTTGATGTGTAAATATCAGGATATTTTGAGGGCAAATCACGCGCCTGATTAACACTTTCAACATAGTTTTCAACATTTTATTGTATAAAAAGAAATATACGAAAAGTATATTTTCAGACAAAGAATTTTAATTGGCGGTTTTAATTCCACTGAAAAATAATACATTTTTGTAACAATGGTTACGGGGAGTGAGGGCAATAAAAAAAGCAGAAAAACTATTCGTTTTGCTCGAGGCGGCAGGCATAATTTTTGTCTTGATTTGCCGCCTTTTTATGTCAAATTTGTACACACTCTGCGGCGGAAACCTCGTAGGCGTAATGTTCGGAAGCGTCAACAAAAGCATATGGGAAAACTGCAAAATCCTGCTTTTGCCGTACCTGTTCTGGTCGCTTATCGAGCTGATGAGCGTATCGCCGCATATGCGCCGCTTCACCTCGTGCAAGACAATCTCTCTGTACTTTCTGGGATTGTCCTACATAGGACTGAGCCTGATTTTCGGCGCGGAAAATCAGAGCATTTTTATCGCCGCGTTATGCACGGCGCTTGCATTTGTACTCTCTTTTGCTCTTTACCGCTCAAAATTTAATGTTCAAACCCTTTTTGCTCCTTCGGTATTTTTACTCTTTTTATTTTGGGCGGTGTATTTCAGCTTCACACCGTTTCCGCCGCAAAACGCTGTATTTTTAGACTCTGAATCGGGGCTTTACGGCATAATTCCGACACATATCGACCTCGGCGCGGCGGCGCTGGACGCGATGTATTATTTTTCTTGACTTTATTTGCGCAAAGGTCTGTTAAAATCATAAAATATGTGCTATAATATATTGGAATATAGTCTAATAAGGTGAAACAATATGAAAGACAGCAACAGCGAAGCAAAATCCGACGTTATATCCGGAAGGAACCCTGTCAGCGAGGCTATCCGCTCGGGCAGACCGATTGACAAAATTCTTGTCGCACGCGGCGAAAAAAGCGGAGCGGTGGTCGGAATTCTCGCAAAGGCGAGGGACAGACAGATTCCTGTCAAAGAGGTTGACCGCGCCAAGCTCGATTATATCACGGGCTCGTCGGTTCACCAGGGAATTGCGGCGTTTGCCGCCGTCAAGGATTACAGCAGCGTTGACGAAATATTTGAATATGCCGAGAGCAGGGGCGAATCTCCGTTTATCGTCGTGCTCGACGAGATTGAGGACCCCCACAACCTCGGCGCAATTATCAGAACCGCCGAATGTGCCGGAGTTCACGGCGTAATTATCCCCAAGCGCCGCAGCGCAGGGCTCAGCTACGTTGTGGGCAAGGCTTCCGCAGGCGCGGTTGAGTATATGAGAGTCGCGAGGGTTACGAACATCGCGAGCTTGCTTGATGAGCTCAAAGACCGCGGAGTTTGGATTTACGGCGCCGATATGAACGGCGAGGACTACACAAAATGCGATTTATCAGGCGCATGCGCCATTGTTATAGGCAACGAGGGCAAGGGGATTTCCCGGCTTGTCCGCCAAAAATGCGACGTGATTGTGTCGCTTCCGATGAAGGGCAAAATCAACTCGCTGAACGCCTCAGTAGCCGCTGGAATTTTGATGTACCACGCGGCAAAGGGAAGGTAAAACACAGGAAAGGATGTGAAAAGCTTGTCTGATCAAAACATCGAGCAGGAAAAGAAAAACGACCTGCTAAAGGAGCTTGAAATTCAGAGCATACTTGACGAGACGCACAGGCTTGCCGACGATGAGAAGATGAAAAAAATCGCGGACAAGTACCGCGCAAAGCCGAAGATGGCTGACATCTACAGTAACGCCGACAAAAAGCCGAGGCTCAAAAACGACAATCCGCTCGACCTGGACAAGGAAAAGCCCGACGAAAGCAACGCGATTGTCGGTGACAAAACCGCCGCGACAATGCAGACCGAGCTTATTATGGACGGAAGCAAGGAGGACATCAAAACCCCCGAGCAGCTTGAAAAAGAGGCTGAGGAAGCGGCTAAAAAGGCGGCAGAGGAGGCAGCACGTAAGGCTGAGGAAGAAAAAATCGTCACCCTCAAGCCCGAGTACGACGAGGACACACAGTTTTCGGGTGAGGTGCTCGGTGAGGTGGACACCTTCCGCGAAAATAACGAGATTGAAAGCTTCGACTCAATCGACATTGACGTCGACGGCGAGGATTATAAAAAGGCTCAGGAGCAAAAGGAAGCCGAGGAAAAGAGCAAGTACGAGGAATTGTTCAAGATTAAGAACACCTCCGACGGCAAGCCGCCTAAAAAGGTGGTCTCGAAGGTTCCGGTTTACCGCCCCGAGGAGCCGAAAAATACGCTCAACGTAAAGGCAGGCAGGTTCTCCGAGGTTGTCGAGCGCGAGTACGGCGAGTACATCCGCTCAAAAAATCCCTCGGTAATCGCCCACGTTATCAGACCTGAGCCCAAGCGTACCCCGGAAGATGACGACAAGCCCGAGGATGACCGCACAGCGCAGGAAAAGGTGCTGTCGGCGGTTGTGGGATTTTTCTCAAAGGACGAGTCCGACGACGTTGACGTTCCGCAGGAAAAGACCGAGCCGATTGAGGACTACACCGGCGAGGACGACGAAAAAAGCATTAAATACGAGCTTAACCACAATATCAAAAAGCTCTTTATGCGCAGCCTGACCACAGGCGTAATCGCGTTTATCTCAATAATCTTGACAGTGCTGACAAGGGTATTTCCCGAGGGCATTATCGGCGCAATTCCCTTTGCGCCTGCGGCGTACGCGGTGTTCAATTTAATTTTAATCGGAGTTTCGATTTTCGCAAACCGCGTGGCGCTGATGAATGGCTTAACGCCGCTTGTGCGCTTCAAGGGCAATTCCGACACGGCGGTTTCCGTCGCGTGTATCAGCGCCGTTGTGCAGACGCTTGTCTCGTTCTTCTGCCTCGGTGATATGTCGGGCTTCAAGGTCAACTACTACATCGTAGTCGTGCTTTTGGCGCTGTTTGCAAACAACCTTGGCAAGCTGATTATGGTGCTCAGGGTTAAGGAAAACTTCCGCTTTGTCACAGCCAAGGGACAAAAGTACGCGGCGAAAATCTACAACAACGAGGCTGTCGCCAACAAAATGCTCAGCGGCACGCCTTCCGACAAAACCCTTATCGCTTACCAGCACAAGACGGATTTCCCGTCCAATTTCCTTAAAATTTCTTACGCGCCCGACCCCAGCGAGGATTTGGCGTCAAAGCTTGCGCCGATTACCTCTTTAGCCGCGATTATCATCGCCCTGCTCTACGGCGTTGTAAAGCTCTCATTCTCCGACGCGGTTAATACCCTGTCGCTGATTACATCGCTCGCGATTCCCGTTTCAACGCTTATCGCGGTCAATCTGCCGATTAAGCTCTTGTGCAAGAACCTCAACGGCTACGGCGCAATGCTCGCAGGCTACCCCTCGATTAAGCAGTTCTGCGACAGCACCGCGATTATGATGGACGCCAACGAGCTTTTCCCTGCCGAGTCAATCGACCTCGAGGGAATAAAAAGCTTTGAGGACTACAATGTTGACGAATCGCTCCTCTGCGGAATCGCCATTTTGAAAGAGGCGCAAAATCCGCTTGCATACGCCTTTGACTCGGTTATCAATGAGACAAAGGAAAAGCTTCCCGAGGTTGAAAGCGTGCTTTACGAGGACGACCTCGGACTTGTAGGCTGGATTAACGGCGAGCGAATTTTGGTAGGCTCGCGCAACTTGATGGAGAAGTACAGGGTTGACGCTCCGACTCCGGAGTACGAGGAAAAATACACCTCGGCAGGCAGTCAGGTAACTTATCTTTCACGCGCAGGCAGACTTGTCGCGATGATTGTCACCAAGTACCACGCCGATCCCGAGCTCAAAACCGAGATGCAGAGAGCAGAGGCAAACGGCATAAGCTTCCTTATCAGAACCACCGATTACAACATCACCGACGAGCTTATCGCAAAGCTCTACAACCTTTTCTACCGCAGTATTAAGGTTCTGCCCACAGGCCTCGGCAACGTGCTTAAAGAGGCTCAGGGCGTGACCGAGGAAACCTCGCGTTCGTACCTCATCACCCACGGCAAGGCTTCGTCGCTCGCAAGGGCGGTGTCGGGAAGCGTGCGCATTAAGGACAACATCTCGATTGCGATTATCATTCAGCTTGCCGCGATAATTATCGGAATTTTGATAGCCGCAACGCTGTCGCTCTACGCCGGAGTTGAGGTTATGGGCACGCTCGAGGTGCTGATTTATTCACTGTTCTGGGCAGCCGCGGCAATACTTGCCCCTGCAATTCAAAAACCTTAATTTTAGTATAAATTTGGAGGAAAAGATGAAGATAGCTCCGTCGCTTTTATCATGCGATTTTTCAAAAATGGGATACGAGCTCGAAAGAATGGACAAGGCAGGCGCCGACTGGATGCACCTTGACGTTATGGACGGCCATTTTGTGCCGAACATCACCTTCGGCGCTCCGGTAATAAAGTGCGTCAGAAAGTTCACGGACAAGCCGTTTGACGTTCACCTGATGATCAGCGATCCGCTTAAGTATATCGACGATTTTGCCGACGCCGGCGCGGACATCATCACCTTCCATGTCGAGTGCGATTCCGACATAGATAAGACGATTGATAAGATTAAATCGCACGGTATCAAGGCAGGTCTTGTAATCAAGCCCAACACCCCTGCGGAGTCGGTTTTTGAGTACCTCGACAGGCTCGATTTGGTGCTTGTTATGACGGTTGAACCGGGCTTCGGCGGTCAGAGCTTTATGGCTGATATGATGCCGAAGGTAAGGGCGATTAAGGACGAATGTAAGCGCAGGAATATTGATATGCTTATCGAGGCTGACGGCGGAATCGGCTCAGCCACAATCGCGCAGTGCGCAGAGGCAGGCGTTGACGTTTGCGTGGCAGGAACAGCAGTATTCAAGGCAGACGACGCGGCGAAGGCGATTTCGGAATTACAAGCGTATTAAAGCTAAATTGCGGCTTGCGCCGCAGCTAAATTCACCTTCGGTGAGCTAAATTACGGCTTACGCCGCAGCTAAATTTACCTACGGCAAGCTAAATTGTTTCCTTCGGAAACAGCTAATAAAAATGTAGGGGCGGTCATTGACCGCCCGCGGACAACAGCAAACGTTGTTATAAACCCGCGGGCGAGCAATGCTCGCCCCTACTGTTATAATATCAAATTTTACTTCTGCATAAAAAACTCGTAAAACGCTCTGTACGCCATATACACGTCGGTTTTTGATACAATCTCGAACGGCGCGTGCATTGAAAGCACCGGAACGCCGAGGTCGATTACGTCGACGTTCATATTCGCAACGTACTTTGCGATTGTACCGCCGCCGCCGAGGTCAACCCTGCCGAGCTCACCGATTTGCCAAACAATACCGTTGCTTTCGAGCAGCGACCTGATTTGTCCCATATACTCCGCCGAAGCGTCCGAGGTATCGTACTTTCCGCCGTGGCCGGTGTACTTTGAGATTACCACGCCGTCGTTGATATAGCAGCTGTTCTTAGCCTCAAACGCCGAAGCGTAGGTCGGGTCGAACGCCGCGTTAACGTCGGCGGACAGGCAGGTGCTCTTAGAGATTGCGCGGTAGCCCGGGATTCCGTCCTGAGCCGCGAGGTCGTAGATAAAGTAGCGCAAAAAGTCGCTCTGCATACCGGTGTTGCCGTCGCTGCCGATTTCCTCTTTGTCGGTCAGGTAGGTAATGCAGGTGCTCTCGGGAGTTTCCGCGTCGAGCGCCGCCATCAGCGCAGGATAAGCGCATACCTTGTCGTCGTGGCCGTAACCGCCAATCATACTTCTGTCAAAGCCGATGTCCTTCGCCTTAAAGCTCGGCACAAGGCAGAGCTCAGCCGACAAAAAGTCGTTCTCGGTAATGCCGTATTTGTCGTTCAAAATCTTCATAACGTTGAGCTTAACAAGCTCCTTTTCATCCTCAGCCTCGTCAAGTGCGCGTGAGCCAACAAGAACGTTCAAATCCTCGCCGGTAAATGCCTTTGCCATCGGCTTAGTCACCTGCTCCTGAGCAAGGTGGGGGAGAAGGTCGGTAACGCAGAAGCAGCTTTCGTCCTCGTTATCGCCCCAGATGATGTCAACGGTGCTGCCGTCGAGCTTCACAACTCTGCCGTGAAGCGTCAGCGGAATAGCCGTCCACTGGTACTTTTTAAGTCCGCCGTAGTAGTGGGTTTTGAAAAGCGCGAGCTTGTTGCTCTCGTAAAGCGGATTGGGCTTAAGGTCAATCCTCGGTGAGTCGATGTGGGCAATCGCCAAACGAGCGCCGTTTTTTACGCCGTTTTTGCCGATAACCGCAAGTGCAATTGCCTTGCCGCGGTTCACATAATATACCTTGTCGCCGGGCTTGTAGCTTGCCTCGGGATTGTACTCGGTAAAGCCGTTAGCCTTTGCAAGCTCCAGCGAATACTCCACCGCCTCGCGCTCAACGGGCGACTTGTTCAAAAACTTTTTATAGCCCTCGCAAAAGCCGTCAGCCTTTGCAATAACCTCGGCGGTCAGCTTTTTCTGCTTGTTTTCCTCCATCAAAACGCTCTCGCGCAGGAGTTGCGTTTTTGTCTTTTCCTCTGCCATTTATATCTTCCTTTCCGTTCTTATTTTATGAAAAATACAGCTCAATATACTTTTGCTTGGCGTTTTCAACCTTGACCACATACTCGCTTGTCTCGGGGTATGGAATAACGTCAAGCGTCATTCCGTCGGGACTGCAGTTTGGATCCTCCAGCCAGTTTGAAACCTCAAAACCGGCGTTGTACGCCGCAACGGCGCATTTTTCGTTGCCGTAATAGTCCAAAAAGTATCTGAGCAGATAACTTCCGTAGTCGATATTCACCGACGGCGTGTATAAGTCCTCGGTGGTGTATTTACCTGCTTCACCGCGTTTTTCCTGCAGCCAATCGAAGGTCTCGGGCATAATCTGCATTAGTCCTAACGCTCCGACTGATGAACCCGCCTTGGGATCAAAGCGGCTCTCGGTATGTATAACTCCGTAAATGAGCGCGGGTTGAAGGTTATAGTCCTTAGCCGCCTTGTTTACAAGGTCGGTGTATTCAAGCGGATAAGCGGATTTTTCAAGGTTGTTCTCGGTCGTTTTATAAAAGTGTGTCGCCGTAAGCACCGCTGTCACGGCAAGCGCTATCGCGACAATGGAGATTATAACAACCTTAACCTTGCCGCCTTTTTTTGTATTGCGTTTTCTTGTACGGCGTGCTCTCTGCGCCATTACATCACCTCGATTTTATCACGGCGATAAGCTCAAGCGTTTTTTGCTCCAAGCCGCCGTCAGTGTTGTTCTCTATAATATAATCGGAATTTGCTCTGAAAAATTCCTCGCTGAACTGCGCGTTAATCCTCTGCCGTGCTTCATCCTCGGTAATTCCGTCGCGGTTCATAATGCGCGCAAGCCTTGTGCTTTCTTCGGCAACAACGCTCACGACAGTATCGCAAATAACGTCAATTTCGCTTTCAAAAAGCTGCGGCGCGTCAAAAACCGCATAGCCGCTTGCGCCCTTAAGCTCCTTAAGAAATTCGCTGAGCACAAAGGGATGGACAATTCCGCCGAGAGCCCTTGTATTCTCCTTTGAAGAAAACGCTCTTTTCGCGAGCAGCTTTCTGTTCAGCGTTCCGTCAGGATTTATAATGTCGCTGCCGAAGCGCGCGGCTACCGCGTCAAGGCAGTATTCGTTTTGCTCGTACACCCTTTTTACAAGGCTGTCGGCGTTTATCACGGTAAAGCCGTTTTGCTCAAAAACCTGAGCCGCGGTGCTTTTACCTGCGCCGCTCTGACCGGTCAAGCCGATTATTTTAACTCTTTTCAAGGTCAATCACCTCAAAGCCCGCCGCGCGGATAAGGCGGTTGTATACGGCAAGTCCCACGCCGTCGGTGGACGGCAGACGGGTGTAAACCGTCACGATGTTGCCGTAGCCGTCAATTCTCCGCAGGCTGTCAAACAGCCTTTGCGCGTGAGCTTCATAGTCGTTACGCTTGCCGAGCGAAATGTACTTTACGCACAGCTTTTCAACGTCCTCGTCGCAGCAGAGGGCGGCAACGCCGCTTCCGCCGCAGCGGTTTACGTAATCTATGAATTCATCATCAGTGCATTTGAGCAGGATAACGTTCGCCTTCGGCGCGTAATGCTTGTATTTCATTCCCGGGCTGGCGGCTTTTTGACCGTCTTTAAGCTTGTTCAGCACGGCGCTGTCAAGCTCGACCTCGCCAAGCACCTCTCTGAGCTGTTCAAGCGTAACCCTGCCCGGGCGCAAAAGCCTCGGAGTATCCTCTGCAAGCGTGATTACCGTGCTCTCAACGCCAACGCCGCACGCTCCGCCGTCAAACACCGCGTCAATTTTGCCGTCCATATCGTTCATCACGTGCTGTGCCGTGGTCGGGCTGGGTGAGCCCGAAAGGTTAGCCGACGGTGCGGCAAGCGGAGTGTCCGCGGCTTTGATTATCGCCCTTGCCGAGGGGTGGCTCGGCAGGCGGATTGCCACGGTGTCAAGCCCTGCGGAAACTTCATCGGGAATAACATATCCCTTTTTCATAATAATCGTCAGCGGACCGGGCCAAAAAACCTTTGCGAGTTTTTTCGCGGCTTCGGGAATTTCGCGGACAAGAGCGAAGCGCTCAATGTCCTCAAACTCCGCGACGTGGACAATCAGCGGATTATCCATCGGTCTGCCCTTTGCCGCAAAAATCTTCGCCACCGCCGCGCCGTTGAGCGCGTCCGCGGCAAGTCCGTAGACCGTCTCGGTAGGGATGGCGGCAAGTCCGCCTTTTTTCAGAATTTCGGCGGTTTTAATTATATTTTCGGGTGTATTGGTAAACAGTTGCGTTTTCATTTTAATTCTGTTCCATACTCTCTTTCAGCTTTTCGGCTCTGTCGGCGGTAATCAGCGCGTCGATTACCTCGTCGAGATTGCCGTTGAGGATGTCCTCGAGCTTGTAAAGCGTGAGCCCGATTCTGTGGTCGGTCAGCCTGCCCTGAGGATAGTTGTAGGTGCGGATCCGCTCGCTTCTGTCGCCTGTGCCGACCTGCGATTTGCGGTTTTCGGCAATTTCGCTCGCCTGTTTGTCCTGCTTTTCCTTCAGCAGACGGCTTTTGAGCACCTTTAGCGCCTTGTCCTTGTTCTTGTACTGGCTTCGCTCGTCCTGACATTCAACAACCGTGCCGGTCGGCAGGTGGGTAATGCGGATGGCGGAGCTTGTTTTGTTGATGTGCTGACCGCCCGCGCCGCTCGAACGGAAGGTGTCAATCTTCAAATCCTTCGGGTCGATTTCAAGCTCAACATCCTCGGCCTCGGGGAGCACCGCAACGGTGGTTGTCGAGGTGTGAACTCTGCCTTGGCTCTCGGTCTCCGGCACTCGCTGAACGCGGTGAACGCCGCTCTCAAACTTAAAGCGCGAATACGCGCCCTCGCCCTCTATCATAAATGAAATTTCCTTGTAGCCGCCCAGCTCGGTCTCGTTGGCGTTGATGACCTCAACCTTGTAGCCGCGCTTTTCGGCGTACATCGAGTACATTCTGAACAATACCGCCGAGAACAGCGCGCTTTCCTCGCCGCCTGCGCCTCCGCGGATTTCGATAATTACGTTTCGCTCGTCGTTGGGATCCTTGGGCAGGAGCAGGATTTTTAGCTGTTCGGACAGCCTTTCAATATTCTCCTTAGCCTCGTCAAGCTCAGCCTGCGCCAATTCTTTAAGCTCGGAATCCGACGAATCCTCTAAAATTTCAAGGCTCTCTTTTTCGGACTGCACCGCGCTTTTATACTCGCGGTAGGTCTGCACAAGCTCCTCAATCGACTTGATTTCCTTCATTATCTTCTGGTATTCCTCGGGGTCGGACGCCACCGACGGCTCATAAAGCCGCGAGTTAAGCTCGGAATACCGCTTGTCAAAAATCTCTATTCTTTCAAACATAACTTACTCCGTAATTACATTCTTTATGTTTTTCTCCGCTTTTTTTCGCGGAACCATAACCTCGCGTCCGCAGTTGTCACAGCGGATTTTAAAATCCATCCCCACGCGCAAAACGGTAAAGGTCCTGCCGCCGCACGGATGTTGCTTTTTCATTTCAAGTTTATCTCCGACGTTTATATTCAAGAAAAACACCTCATCCTTTATTATACACCATATTAATCTACTTTTCAAGCGAAGATAAACGGCGCTTTTTGTGATTCAAAATAGACAATTTGCCGCTTTTGTGCTATGATAAAAATAAATTAAAAAAAATTTTAAAAAACTGCAAACCTTTTTTAAACTCCCGAGTCCTTTTTAATGAACAGGGCAAAAAAGAGGGAAGTGAGGATAAAATGAACAAACAGCCGAAATTCAAAATAGATAACGCAAAGCTCACCAGGCTTGTCGCCAAGGCGCAGGGCGGAAACCAAAAGGCACTTGACGAAGTTGTCAATATGGTGAGCGGATATATTTACTATTACTGCCTTACCCTGTTGGGAGATGAGGAGAAATCGAAGGACGCAGTGCAGGATATTTTACTGACAATTCTGAAAAAGCTCGATTCGCTTGCCGATCCAAAGGCGTTTTTGGGCTGGATAAAAACAATCACATCAAATTATTGCAAAACAAAGCTGACTCGCTCAAAGGACAATTTAAGTCTTGACGAGGGCACGTGGGATTTTGCCGACGAAAACGAGCAAATCTGCCCGTCAAAGTCTGCGGAAACCTCCGAGGTTTGCGGATATGTCCGCGAAGCTGTCAAGGCTTTGCCACAGCTTTTGCGCGAGAGCGTGATGATGTTTTACTTCAATCAAATGAGCGTAAAGGAAATCGCCGAAACCCTGGAGGTAAACGAAAACACCGTCAAAAGCCGCCTTCACTCGGCGCGCAAGACGATGAAAAAGCACCTCGAGCAGTACGGCGGAGCGGCTCTCGCTTCGTGCGCGGTACCGCCGATGTCGCTGGTATCTTTCAGCCTTATCGAGGGCGCGGAAACGCAGAAAAATATTCTCATTCCCTACGCTTCACAGTCAGGCGCGGTAAAGCTCGCCTCGATTAACCCGGTCAAGGCGGCAGGCTCTTTTCCGCTTAAGGCGGCGGCAATCGGAGCGGCTTGTGCTGTTGTAATCGGCGCGGCAGGAGCGGCTGCGGCGACAGGCTCTTTCGGCGGCAAAAGCCCCGAACAAGCTCCGAAGCCGACGGAAAAGGTTTTCAGCATTCAGCAGACTACCGCTCAGCCAAAAACCGAAGCTCCGACAAACGCTTACAACACAGCGCCGTTCGCGGAAAACCGCGGAGGCTCCGATAACAAAAGCGAAAGCAAAGGCACAGAGCCTGCGCAAAATCAGGAATACACAAGGGCGCAGTCAACACCTCAAAGCTCTGCCGTGCAAAACACGGAACCGGCGGCAAGCGCCGTGACTGAGGCTACAGAATCCGATGAGAAAATCACGGCAACATTCAACATAAAGGTAGATAAACAGACTTTTTATGATACCGAAAAATTCTTCTGCGAAATCTATGACGAAACAGGAGGATATGTTGTCATAAAACGCGGTATTTTGAAACAATCGGGCAGCTCGGATACATGGAGATTTAGCTTTGACGAACAAATTCAGAAGGTTGTTATGTATTCCGGACGCAAGTACAGCATTACCTTTATTGACAACTGCGGCATTGCGACAGAACCGCTCACGATAGAATCGTTCGATACCGCAAAGGCGTACACCGCTGTTTATACGGGTAAGGAAGCCTATGACGAGGTTACGAGAACAACAAATTCGGTTTACAAGTGGACATAATGAAATTTTTACGAAAGGATGATATTTATGAAATCGACAATTAAAAAATATATCTGCGCGGCGCTTGCAGCCGCCGTAGCAATCACAATTATATGCGCAGGCTTTACAACAGCTTTTGCCGAGACTGCGCATAAGTATATAAGCATTGAAATCGACAGCGAAACATTCAGGGATTTTGATAAGATGTTCTGTTATATTTACGACTTGACCGATGAGAAGGAAGTCGCCATATGGGGTTCAAAAAATGGCGCGATGACAAAGGATGTTGACTCGGATATTTGGCGCTTTGACCTTGACGAACACGAAATTGAGCTTAATCCCGAGCACAAGTACACCGTTGTATTTTCATCCGACTGGATGGCGCAAACCGAGGTGCTGACAATTTCTTCCTACGACAGCGCAAAGGACTACACCGCGGTTTTCTCAAACATTCTGACATGGAAGAGCTTTAGCTTTTTTCCCGAATTTAAGTATATCTGGGCAGGCGAGCCCCTGAACCGCGCCGCCTACAGCGACATTAACAGCGACGGCAAGGTTGACGTTATCGACGCGGCAGTTATCCAAAAATTCAGCTCAGGCAGGACTGAGCTCAACGATGAGCAGCTTGCGATGTCCGACGTAAACGCTGACGGCACGGTTGATATCCTCGACGCGGCTGAAATTCAAAAATACGCGGCGGAGTAAAAGCAAAAGATGAAGTTTAATATATAAAACAAAAGAGAGTACATAGAAATGTACTCTCTTTTGTTGGTGGGAGAAGGTGGATTCGAACCACCGAAGCGAAGCGCAACAGATTTACAGTCTGCCCCCTTTGGCCACTCGGGAATTCTCCCATATGTAAAGCCTACCGCTTGTAAAGTAGGCTTCTTGGAGCTGGTGGACGGACTTGAACCCCCGACCTGCTGATTACAAATCAGCTGCTCTACCAACTGAGCTACACCAGCAAATAAATTTTAGTGCCTAATTAATATATCACAAACTGCGTGAGTTGTCAACACTTTTTTTCAAAAAACCTCATTCGCGTTTTTATCCTTTTCGCGTTTTGCCTATGAATTAATCGCGCTTTAGCGGCTAAACTAATAAAAAAGTTTGGAGGTTATGCCGTGAGTATCAAACAAAATGTGTTGTCTGTAGATTTATCGGACAAGATTTCACCGTCGAGCGCAAAAAGGGGCTTTAGCTTTTACGAAAAGCTTGCTTTTTTGTATCTTCTCAATTTAATCGACTGGCTGTGCACCGAGGCTTTGCTGCTGAGCGGAAGATTTTATGAGGCAAATCCGCTTATGAGCGGCTTAATAACTGGCTTTTGGTCGGCTTTCATAATCAAGGCTGTCCTGCCGCTCGGTATGATTATTATTTGCAGCGTGATTTACAGGCTGTCAGGTGGAGTAGAAAGCCTTGCCGCCGACATCATTATTTACATCGGAATTGCCCTCTACGCGCTCGTAAACCTTTGGCATATTTTTAATTTTGTATTGCTCTTTTTCGTTTTTTAAGGTACAATAACAGGGTAAACTTTTGAAAGGAGCGAGCGTATGCCGTCGTTATCTGTCAGGAATTTAGAGGTTACCTTTGTTGACAGAACGCTGTTTAGGGGCGTCAGCTTTGACGTTGAATCGCGCGATAAAATGGGCTTTATCGGTGCGAACGGCGTGGGAAAAACCACACTGTTCAGGGTCCTTAGCGGAGAGCTTTCGCCCACATCGGGAACCGTCGCGTTTGAGAAAAACACGCGCGTGGGATATATGGAACAACATTCCTGCAAAAATCCCGAGGTCAGTGTTTTTGACGAGCTCGTGTCGGTGTTCGGTTACTTAATGGACATCGAGCGCGAAACCGCCGAGGTCACCGCCGCGATAGAGAACAAAAGCGGCGATTTAAGCACTCTCGTTGAGCGCCAAACCGCGCTGATTGAGGAGTACGAAAACCGCGGCGGACTTACCTACAAAAGCCGCACGCGATCGGCGCTGCTCGGCCTTGGATTTTCGGAAAAGGACTTTGATATGCAGGTCGGCAGTCTCAGCGGAGGACAGCGCTCAAAGCTCTGCCTTGCAAAGCTGTTGCTTTCCGAGAGCAATTTTCTGCTCCTTGACGAGCCGACAAACCACCTCGACATCAAGTCCGTAGGCTGGCTCGAGGATTTTTTGCGCGATTTCAAGGGCGCTATGATTATCATCAGCCACGACCGTTACTTCCTCGACAACGTAACCAACAAAACCGTTGAGCTCGAGCACCAAAAGGCGATGTGCTACAAGGGCGCATACTCCGAATTTGTTAAGAAAAAGCAGGCGTACAACGAGTCGCTGAAAAATAAATATGAAAACGACATCAAGGAGATTAAGCGAATCGAGGGGATTGTCGAGCAGCAAAAGCGCTGGGGCAGAGAGCGAAACTTCATCACCGCCGCAAGCCGTCAAAAGGAAGCCGACCGTATCAAGGCTCAGCTTGTCGCTCCCGACAGCGAGCTTGAGACAATGCGAATCCGCTTTGAGCCGAAGTTCGAGAGCGGAAACGATGTTTTAATATGCCGCAATATCGAAAAAGCCTTTGGTGAAAAACAGCTTTTTACCGATGTAAACATACATATCCGCAAGGGTGAGCGCGTGTTCATCCTCGGAGAAAACGGCTGCGGAAAAACCACTCTTTTTAAAATCCTGACCGGAAAAATTCCGCAGGACAGGGGAGAGTTTGAGTACGGCGCAAACGTAATGCCCGGTTACTTCGACCAAATGCAGCAGAACCTCGACCTCAGCAAAACCGCGATTGACGAGGTGTGGGACAGGTTCCCAAACCTCACGCAGACCGAGGTGCGCTCGGCGTTGGCGGCGTTTTTGTTCAAGGGCGACGACGTATTCAAGCCGCTTTCAAAGATGAGCGGCGGCGAACGCGCGAGGGTGTCGCTCTTAAAGCTGATGTTGCAGGGCAGCAACTTCCTGCTCCTTGACGAGCCGACCAACCACCTCGACGCCGCCTCGCGTGAGGAGCTCGAAAATACCCTGCTCGAATACGGCGGAACCCTGCTGATTATCAGCCACGACCGTTACTTTATCAACAAGCTTGCCGACCGTGTACTTGCACTCGACAAAAACGGCGTTAAGGAGTACCTCGGCAACTACGATTATTATTTTGAGCATGTTAAGACGGAAAATCAGGCGGAGACTTCCACCGAGCAAAAGCCTAAGCAAAAACCTCAAAACGAGTACTTTTTGAACAAGCAAAGGGCGAGCGAGGAACGCAAGCGTCAGACAAAGCTCAAAAAGACCGAGGCGGAGATTGAACGCCTTGACGGCGAGATTGAGAGGGTATCCGCCCTGCTTGCAACCGAGGAGGTCGCGAGCGATTACGAAAGGCTGATTGAGCTGACAAATGAGCTTGAACAACTGAATTCCGAGCAGGAAAAGCAGTACGAAATCTGGGAGGAGCTCTCGGATTAATCGTCTCAAAACCGCAGGTTATATATGAACGGAGCAAGCTTATGAAACTTAAATTTCTCGATTATGATTTTACCGTGTGCAAGCTCACCGACGGAGCCGAGTTAAAGCCCGGTGGTGAAATTTATTTTATCGGCAAAACCGACGAGGAGTTCTCGCTTGTATGCGAGACAGAGAACGTTCCCGAAAACACGCTCGAGCGTGAGGATGGCTGGCGTGCCTTTAGGATCGAGGGCGTGCTTGACTTTTCCCTGACAGGAATTTTGTCGAAGGTGTCGGCGGTTTTGGCGGAAAACAAAATCGGAATTTTCGCTGTATCGACCTACAATACCGACTACATTTTGGTAAAGAGTGAAAATGTAGAAAAGGCGAAAAAGGCGCTCTCTGACAGCGGATATGAAATCATTTAAAACAAGAACAGCCCTTTCGGAATTAACCGAAAAGGCTGTTTTATTATGGATTAAAATTAGTGGTGGATGCAGTAAGAAAAGTCGGTATTTAAACAAGAAATCATAAATAAATCTGCTGTTATGACTACATATGACACGTGTTGGAACGCCCGTTCAAATCCCTTTGGTTGCTTACGCAACCCGCCCAAAGTACGTTCCTGCTTGCGAAGCGTTTCAGCTCGTTTGTTGCGGCGTGTGGGGAGTAGAGAGGTTGGTGTAGCTCGTCGGGCTAAAAACAGTGCACTGCACTGTTTTTTAACGCCCGTTCAAATCCCTTTGGTTGCTTACGCAACCCGCCCAAAGTACGTTCCTGCTTGCGAAGCGTTTCAGCTCGTTTGTCGCGGCGTGTGGGGAGTAGAGGTTGGTGTAGCTCGTCGGGCTAAAAACAGTGCACTGCACTGTTTTTTTAACGCCCGTTCAAATCCCTTTGGGCAAAACAAATCAGAGTACCGAATGGTACTCTGATTTGTTTCTGGCCCGCCCAAAGGGATTTGAACCCCCGATCTCCGGAATCGGAATCCGTTGCGTTATCCAGCTGCGCCATGGGCGGATATTTTTCTCAAATTCTATTTTACTATAAATCCGGAAAAATATCAATATCAAATACTCCGAATTAACAAACTCATTTCGGTTACGCGGACATTTTGAGATTACCTCATATTAAATTGCTAATTTGTGTTGTCTTTTTTGTCAATATGTATTATAATAAATAATGTATAATTTTGGGGTTTTGTACGGTGATATAAATGAAAAATGACAATCAGTTTTTTACAGGGAAAGATTTATCTTCCTCAATAGAATGGATAGGCGAGCAGATCCCGGGCGGATTTTTTATCTACCGCGCTGATGAAAGCACCGAGATTTTGTACGCCAACGGCGCTGTATTCAAGATTTTCGGCTGCGCAGACCTCGATGAGTTCAAGGAGCTTACGGGCTTTACTTTCAGGGGAATGGTGCACCCGGACGATTATGAAGAGGTCGACCGCTCCATTACCAATCAGATTTCATACGAGAGCAGCGAAAACCGCGATTACGTTACCTACCGAATTATCCGCCGCGACGGAAGCATAAGAAGGGTGGAGGATTACGGCCACTTTGCAGGCTTTCCGGGTTACGGCGAGGTGTTTTACGTTTTTATCGGAGATATTACGGAAAATTACCTCGCTCAGCAGGAGGATTACCGCCGCTCAAACGTATACACCGCAACAATGGAGCGTTACGCCTCCGCCGCGGATAACAGTCTTTCCGCCTGCATAATCAACCTCTCCTCGGGAGTGATTGAGGAGGTAAAGGGAATCGACCTTTACAGCTCAGACCGTGTAGGCGCTGACAAGGACGGCTTTTACAATTCGCGGTTGAACAGCTTTCTTGTCGAGGGCGAACGCGAGCAGTACGAAAACAGCTTTAGGCTCGAGGAGCTTATGAGCCGCTTTTACAAGGGCGAGCCGCCTGCCGATATGGTTGCATACTGCCGCCGCGAGTCAGGCAAGCAGTGCTTTGTGCGTTACTCAATGGCGGTTGCCCACAATCCCGAAAACGGCGATTTAATGCTATTTGCCGTCGAAGACGAGTATAACAACGAAAAGGCGTCTGAGGTGCTCAACGAAAAGGTGCTTGTTCAGCAGTACGATATGGTTGCCTATATCGTCGACAACAACTACAGCGTTGTTATAGGCGACGCCGAAAAAATCGGAAAGGGCAGTATTTTCCCCAAGAGCCGCAACGGCGTTTACACCGACTATATCCGCGACTATGTGCTTGAATCCGCCTACACCGAGGCTCACGATATCGACGAACTCAAATCCGCGCTGTCGGTTGACGAGATTGAAAAGAACCTTGAAAATAACGAATCCTACACCGTAAACGTAGTCTGCCGTATCGACGGCGATATCTACTACAAGCGGTTTACATACTACGCCGTTGACAAGGACACAAAGTTTTATCTTCTGCTCAAATCCGACGTCACGGACGTTCTGCGCCATGAGCACGAGCAAAACGAAATCCTTGCCGACGCGCTGAAATCCGCCGAGCAGGCGAACGCCGCAAAGACCTCGTTCCTCTCGAATATGAGCCACGAAATCAGAACCCCGATGAACGCCATCATCGGACTTAACAGCATTGCGCTCAGGGACAAGGATTTGTCGCAGCAGACCAGAGATTACCTTATAAAAATCGGTGAAAGCGCCGGACACCTGCTCAACCTTATCAATGATATTCTCGATATGAGCCGCATAGAGTCGGGAAGAATGACTCTGCGCAAGGAGGAGTTCCTCTTCGGCTCGGTAATCGAACAGATTAAAATTATGACGCAGTCGCAGTGCCGCGACAAGGGGCTTGAGTTTGAGTTTATAAACAGCTGCGATCCCGAGGAATGGTACTTTGGCGACGACACAAAGCTAAAACAGATTATAATAAACATCCTATCGAATGCGATAAAGTTTACCGATCCGCCCGGAAAGGTGACGTTTATGGTTGAAAAGGTCGCGTACTTTGACAGCCAATCCACCATCAGGTTTACAATCAAGGACACGGGAATCGGTATGGACGAGAGCTTTCTGCCGAACATTTTTGACGCATTCACTCAGGAGGATTCGAGCCGCAGTAACCGCTACGGCAGCACAGGCCTCGGAATGGCGATTACCAAAAATATCGTCGAGATGATGAACGGCAGTATCACCGTCGATTCCAAAAAGGGCGTGGGCTCAACCTTCAAGGTAACCGTTACGCTAAAGGATTGCGACAGACCGGGCAACAAAAAGGAGTTTGATCCCAACCTTGTAAAGGCGCTTGTTATCGACGATGACGAAATCGCGCTTAAGAACACAAGCCTTGTTTTGGAGAATATCGGAATTTCCTGCGACACAGTTGCATCGGGAGCGGAAGCGCTAAAGGCTATGGAGATTAATCACGCAAAGCACGAGCCGTACAACCTTGTGTTTGTCGACTGGAAAATGCCCGACCGCAACGGGCTCGACATCACCCGCGAGATTAATAAGGAATATCGCGATGAGGCAAAAATTATTATGCTCACAGCCTACAGCGGCGACGATATAATGGAGGACGCCATTGCCGCAGGCGCCGACGGTTTTATAACAAAATCCGCGTTCTCAACAATCGCCAAGAGCGAAATTAAAAAGGTAATGCTCCGAGAAAAAAAGCGGATAAAACAAAAAACAGACCTTTGCGGAAAGCATATTCTGCTTGCGGAGGATATGCAGATTAACGCGGAGATTATCACGCAGGTACTCGCCCTTAAGGGAATGGACGTTGTCCACACCGAAAACGGACGCGAAGCCTTTGAGACGTTTAAAAATTCACAGCCCGGCACGTTTGACGCTGTTCTTATGGACGTTCGTATGCCTGAGATGGACGGGCTCGAATCGACCGTGGCAATCCGCGGACTTGACCGCGTTGACGCGCGTAAAATACCGATTATCGCGCTTACGGCAAACGCCTTTGATGAGGATGTTAAGCGTTCGCTCCAGGTGGGAATGAACGCTCATTTGTCAAAGCCTGTTGAGCCGAGCCGGCTTTATTCAACACTTGAAGAACTGATTGATTAACAGCAACTTACTGTCGGGAGAAACCAATGATTAAAATTTTCGGAAAAATCAGGGAAAAGCCCGGAATGACAAAATACCTTTCAATGCCTGCGGTATGGGCACTGTCGTTCGGCTGTGCAGTGGGCTGGGGAGCCTTTGTAATGCCGGGAACGACCTTTTTGCCTGCCGCCGGACCGTGGGGAACGGTTATCGGACTGGCAATCGGCACTTTAATAATGTCAGCCATCGGCGTTAACTACTACTGCCTGATGAGAAGATATCCGGGTTCGGGAGGCTCGTACATCTACGCCAACAAGGTTCTCGGCCACGACCACGGCTTTATCTGCGCGTGGATGCTTTTGCTCGCATACATCGCTGTCGCCTGGGCAAACGCCACGGCGCTGTCGCTTATTGTGAGGTGTCTGTTCGGAGATATTTTCTGCTTCGGTTTTTCGTACGAGATAGCAGGCTACACCGTCTATATGGGTGAGGTTTTGCTTTCGTTCGGGCTGATATCCGCGGCGACGCTTATCTGCATTTTCAGCAAGCGCGTGGCAAAATGGTTCCAGCTCATATTTGCGCTCGGGCTGTTTTTGCTCGTATGCGCCTGCTTCACTGCTGTTGTGCTCCATCGCGGAGGGCTCTCGGGAATCGAGCCTGCGTTTGCACAGAACAGCTCGCCTGTTATGCAGGTGCTCGGAATTGCAATTTTAGGGCCGTGGGCGTTTATCGGCTTTGAATCAATCTCACATTCGTCGGGAGAATTCAGGTTTTCGGGCAAAAAAATTCTGCCTGTAATTATAGTTTCAACAATTACAATTTCACTCACATATATTATGCTGACGCTCTGCGCTTCAATGGCGGTGCCCGACGGCTTTAACGGCTGGGTAGATTACATCAAGGCTCTCGCAAGCCTTGACGGAATTAAGCAAATCCCGACCTTCTTCGCCGCGCGCGAAGCTATGGGCGATACGGGCGTTGCAATGCTCGGCATAGCCGCGTTCTGCGGAATCGCCACGGGCGTAATCGGCAATTTCGTAGCGCTCAGCCGTCTGATTTGCTCGATGGCGGACGATGAAATTCTGCCGAGGGCGTTTAAAAAGCGCAACAAAAAAGGTGTGCCGTGGTTTGCAATTTTGATGGTTGCGGCTGTTTCGCTTATTATTCCGTTTTTGGGCAGAACCGCAATCGGCTGGATTGTCGACGTAACCACAGTCGGAGCGGTTATAGTTTACGCGTATATTTCAATCTGCGCTTTCGTGCTCGGAAAAAGGCATAAAAAAGCCGTAGAAATGATTTTCGGACTGATCGGCGCGGTTATCTCGGTATTATTTGTCGGCTACTTTCTGCTTCCCGAAATCAACACAAGGGGAAGTCTGTCGGCGGCTTCGATCTTTATTTTAATTATCTGGAGCATACTCGGAATTCTGCTTTTCCGCTCGGTAATCAAGCGCGACAAAACCAGAAGCTACGGCAAAAGCCAGATTGTTCCGCTGATATTATTTATTCTTATAATGATTGTTTCGATGACGTGGATTCACCAGTCGGCAGCGGAAAAATCCGCGGCAGCTTCCGCCGATATTTCGGCACACTACGCCGTGCAGGTGGAGAAAAATATTCCGGTCTCGGAGCTTGACGGCGGATATATGCGCGAGCGAATTGAAAAGCTCACCGGCAGCGAGAGAATAGATATTTACGTTCAGAACGGACTTATTCTCTGCTCACTGTGCATTATTTTCAGCATGATCACGATTATCAATAAACGCGAGCAAATAACCGAGGCAGAAAGGCTTGCCGCCGAGGAAAAGAGCAAGGCAAAGACGATGTTCCTATCGAATATGAGCCACGACGTCCGCACTCCGCTCAACGCTGTTCAGGGCTACACCTCGCTTGCCTTGGAGGAGAAAAATCTCCCCGACAACGTCCGCGGATACCTCGAGAAAATCGACGCCAGCAGCAAGCACCTGCTCTCGCTTATCAACGATATCCTCGATATGTCTCGAATTGAGAGCGGAAAGGTCGAGCTCAGGGCTGAGCCTGCGGATTTGCGCAAGGTCTTTGAGGAAACCGTCGAGCTTGTGGAGGTTCAGATGAAGGCAAAGAACCTGACCTGCAACGCCGATTGCTCAAAAATCCGCGACAGGTTTGTTGTCTGCGACACCAACCGTATCAGCAGAATTATGCTCAACCTGCTCTCAAACGCTCTTAAGTTCACACCATCGGGCGGAACGGTCGACGTTATTCTCTCGCAAAAATACACCGAACACGGCAGGGGTGTGTATCAGCTCTACGTTGCCGATACGGGTATCGGTATGAGCCCCGAATTTGCCGAGCATATATTTGAAGCGTTCGAGCGCGAGCGTACCCAGACCGTCAGCAAGGTTCAGGGTACAGGCCTCGGAATGACAATCGCAAAAACGCTCGTCGAGCTTATGGACGGCTCAATCACGGTTGAAACCGAGCAGGGCAAGGGTACAAAAATTACCGTTGTCGTCAAGCTTCCGCTTACTACCGGGGAGATCGTCAGGGAGTATAACGGCGGCGTCGAGGACGAAAAGCCCGACCTGACAGGAAAGAAGGTTCTTCTTGTTGAGGACAATATGATTAACCGCGAAATCGCGCTTGAAATTCTAAAGCGCGGCGGACTTGAAGTCGACTGCGCCGAGGACGGACAGGTCGCGGTAGATATAATTTCTTCCGCCGAGCCGGATAAATACGACATAATTCTTATGGATATTCAAATGCCCGTAATGAACGGCTACGAGGCGGCACAGCACATCCGCACAATGGACGGCAGGCGTTCGCAAATCCCGATTATCGCGCTTACGGCGAACACCTTTGAATCCGACAAGGCTGACGCTAAAAACGCCGGAATGAACGCGCACGTTGCAAAGCCGTTCGACCCTGAGGATTTGTACGCCGTGATTGCTAAATGTTTAACCAAAGCTGATTAAATTAAGTACGGAGGTATAGTATGATTACCATAGACGGATTAAAAAAATTGGGAGTTAACACGGACGAAGGACTGTCGCGCTGTATGGGCAGCGAGCAGTTCTATATCAAGCTTGTAAATATGATTCCCGACGAGCAGGGCTTTGACAAGCTCAAAGCCGCGACTGAGGCAGGCGATTTGCAGGCAGGCTTTGAGGCTGCCCACGCTCTTAAGGGGGTGCTCGGCAATTTGTCGCTCACAAAAATGTTTGACAAATGCTCCGAGCTTACCGAGCTTTTAAGAGCAAAAACTGAGACGGACTACGCTCCGTTAGTTGACGAGCTGCTCTCAATGCGCGACGAGCTAAAGGCGCTCAGGGACAATTAAGGCAATACCACATAATTCAGGTGTGCGCCTTGAATTGTGCGGTGTTGCCTTAAACAGCAAAAAGAAATGCACCCGTGTCAGGGTGCATTTTTGTTATAGATATTTACATTTTTGAGAGCAGTCCGCTTACCAGAACCGCAAAGTTTTTAGAGAAATTGTTAGAGGAGTTCTGCACTTCCTCGTGAGAGATTTTATCCTGCATACCTGCCGCCATATTCGTAATGCAGCTTATCGAGCACACGCGCATTCCCATATGTCTTGCGGCGATTGTCTCGACCACCGTGCTCATTCCTACCGTGTCCGCGCCGAGGCTGCGGTACATCTTAATTTCTGTAGGGGATTCGTACTGAGGGCCTGTAACCTGAATCATTACGCCCTTGTGAATCGGGATTTTGTTTTGATTTGCGATGTTCTCGACGATGGTATTTAAATCCTTGTCAAATGCGTTTGTCATATCAACAAAACGGTCGCCAAGCTTGTCGATATTCTCACCGACCAGCGGAGAAGGAACAAAGCTCGAAATATAATCCTCGTTCAGCACAAAGTCGCCCACGCTGTAATCGGCGTTAATCGCGCCGACTGCGTTTGTCAGAACAACCGTCTTTGCGCCGAGCAGGTGAATTACGCGAAGGGGAAGAACAACCTCGTGAATATCATAGCCCTCGTAGTAGTGAACCCTGCCGTTCATTATTACGACCTTTTTGCCCTCAATCTCACAGAAAATCAGCGTGCCGTCGTGACCTGCAACGGTCGATACGGGAAAGCCCTTAATCTCGCTGTATGGAATTTCGGTAATGACTTTGAGTTTGTCGGCGTAATCGCCCAAGCCGCTGCCCAATACCAGCGCGATGTCGGGCACAAAATCTGTCTTTTCGCGAATTTGCTTAACGCAGTTTTCCAAGCGCGAGTAGTAGTCGTCCGCGTCAAACTCAACCTGAACATTCTTCCATTTGCCGTCATCGGTCGTGGATTGCTCGCTGCTCGAGGATTGCTCGATGTTTGAGGATTGTTCACTGTTCGAGGGTTGCTCGCCATTTGCCGCGCAACCGCCGAAAATAAACACGAGCGAGATAATCATTAAAATTGATAAAACTTTTTTCATAGCCGCCTCCGTCGATTTATTGTCAAGAAAAATTAAAGGCACCCCGTACAATTTGCAAAATAAATTGTGAGGTGTTGCCTTGATTTTATTATAAGTGTTTTTGCGGAAATGTCAACAACAAGATGTGCCATTTTTAAGTTTATCCGATGAACAGTTATTTTGTATTATTAAAGTAGTCCTCTTTCAAAATCGCGTAACGTGATAAGTCGCAAATTCCCTGCATATTTTTGCCTGCCTGACGCGATGTCCCCTCATATTGAAGTCCGCATTTTTTCATCACATCGCCCGAGTGTGGGTTTCTCGGGTCGTGTTCAGCGGAAATGCGGTTTACGCCGGCTTCCTCAAATAAAAACCTAATGACGCGCTTAAACGCTTCGGTCATAATGCCCTTGTGCCACCAATTATAGCCGAGGCAGTATCCGATTTCAACTTCCTTAATGTCCTCTTTAATGCCGACAGCTCCAATGGAGCCGATTGGCTCGTTAATATCCTTAAGGACAATCTTCCAATCGTAAAAATCCGGCTTTTGCTGGCTTTCAAGCAGATAATTATGATATGTATTTTTTAACTGCTCCGCGCTTTCATACGGCGTCCAGGTCAAATATCTCGTAACGCGCTCGTCATTAGCCCAGTTTTTGAACATCGGTTCATAATCGGCTTCAAGCGTTTTTCTAAGTATTAGTCTTTGTGTTTCAAGTGTGATTGTGCCGAGGTGGTTCATATTATCAGTCCTTCACATCTTAGTTTGTGTTATATTCTACCACTAAACCGTAATGCAAGCAATAGGATTTTGTGGAGATAACGTGTGATTCAGCATTCGAGAAGTTTCAGTTCGTTTTATGCGGCGTGTTGAGTTGGATAAGTTCGTAGAGCGCTCTCGCGAATTTGCATGTGCGGCTCGCACCGCTCGCCTTCGATTCCCGTCAACTCAATTCGTGGAGATGACGTGTGTACCTGCTTTCGATAAGTTCCAGCTCGTTTTATGCGGCGTGTTGAGTCGGATAAGTTCATAGAGCGCTCTCGCTAAAAACAGTGCACTGCACTGTTTTTGCCGCCCTGTGGTCGGCACGCTCGCCTTCGATTCCCTATCTCCGCCAAAAAAAATTGACGCCCGAAGGCGTCATTTTTTTGGTGGAGATGACGGGAATCGAACCCGTGTCCGAAAAGAATTCGCCGGGACTTTCTCCGAGCGCAGTCGCTATATTAAATCTCCCTTGCCGAGTCGCCTAACGACAGGCTAAACGGTTTGGCAGCTCCTGATGTGTGACAGGGAGCGGAGCAATTCTCTGTTCACATTTACCTCTAATCGACGCCCCTTACGCGGCCGAGGTACTCCGCGCAGGAACGAGCTGCATTAAGCAGCTAAAGCAACTGTATTTTTGTCAGTTATTTTAAGTTTGCGGATTTTATGGCGGTTCCGCACCGCCGCTCGCTTATCCGGGGTCGTTCTCCCCGTCGAAGCCTTTACATCCCCATATGTGCGAAGCTTTGCTTCGCAGTTAAATTCGCTTACGCGAGTGAAATTTGCCTTCGGCAAGCTAAATTCGCTTCGCGAGCTAAATTTGCTCCGCAAGCTTTTCTGTAAATTCAGCTTTTCGGTTTACCGAAAAATTTAGCTATTGAGCGCAGCAAAATAATTTAGCTGTTTCCGCAGGAAACAATTTAGCTGCGGCTTTAGCCGCAATTTAGCTCTACCTGCTTTGTTCCTTAATCGCGCGCTCCATATCGCGCTTTGCCGCGCGTTTTGCCATGTCCTCGCGCTTGTCATATAGCTTTTTGCCCTTGCACAAGCCCACCTGAACTTTTACGCGGCTGCCCTTAAAATACAGGCTGAGCGGTATCAGCGAGTAGCCGGTCTGCTTAACTATTCCAAACAGGCGGTTAATCTCTTTTTTGTGCATAAGCAGCTTTCTTACGCGCATCGGGTCGCGGTTAAATATATTGCCCTGCTCAAAGGGCGAAATGTGCATTCCGTTAACAAAAAGCTCGCCCTTGTCAACGGAGCACCAGCTGTCCTTTAGGTTAACCCTGCCCTGACGGATAGACTTTACCTCGGTTCCGCAAAGCTCAATTCCGGCTTCATAGCTTTCCTCGACAAAATAGTCGTGTCTGGCTTTTTTGTTTTGGGCAATGGTTTTTGTATCACTCATCAGATTTCGTTCCTGCCTTCCAGCGCCCTTGCGAGCGTGTACTCGTCGGCATACTCAAGGTCGCCTCCGACGGGAATTCCGTAGGCAAGGCGCGTAACCTTAACGCCCATCGGCTTTAGGAGCTTCGAGATATACAGCGCCGTGGCGTCGCCCTCAACCGTTGGGTTAGTCGCCATAATAACCTCGGCAACTTCATTCTCGCCGAGCCTTGCGATAAGCTGTTTAATCGTCAAATCATCGGGGCCTACGCCGTTAAGCGGAGAAATTGAGCCGTGCAGAACGTGATAAACGCCCTTGTACTCGTGAGTGTTCTCAACCGCCGTGGCATCTCTGGGGGTTTCGACAACGCAGATTTGGCTGTGATCCCTCGCTTCATTAGCGCAGACCGGGCAGAGCTCTCTGTCGGTCAGGTTACAGCACCTTGAGCAGTAATGTATTTTTGTGTGAGCCTCAACAACGGCGTTTGCAAGCTCCTCTGCCTGTGTTTTTGACAGATTGAGCACATAATATGCAAGCCGCTGCGCGGTTTTGTGTCCGATACCGGGCATTCTCTCAAACTGCTCCACAAGTCTTTCGAGCGGAGCAACGTTATACTGAGCCATAATTAAAACATTCCCGGAATGTTAAGTCCGCCCGAGAGGGCTTCCATCTTTTCTTCCTTTTCCTTTGCGGCGGTTCTGAGCGCCTCGTTTGCGGCTGCCATCAGCAAATCGCCGAGCATTTCAACGTCGTCGGGATCAACAACCTCGGGCTGAATTTCAACGGAAACAAGTTCCATTTTGCCTGTTACTTTAACCTTAACAGCACCGCCGCCTGCGGCTGCCTCGTATTCCTTAGCTTCGAGTTCCTCGTTAGCCGCTGCCATATCGTCCTGAAGCTTTTGAGCCTGACGCGCGAGCTGCTGAATGTTGTTTGAGCCTCCGCCGCCGTAACCCTTGGGTAATCTTGCTTTCATATTTATCTTCCTTTCAGATTTATTCTTCTGTGTATTTAATGCCGCTCTTATCAAGCTTTTCCTTAAAGCTGCTCAGCGGATCTTCCTGTTTAACTTCCTGTTCGGTTTTTGTTTTGTAAGGGCCGAGCCTGTACGCCTTGCCCGTAATCTGCTGTAAAATATCGCGGATATTCCTGCGCATATCGCCCTGCCGCAACAGCTCAAACGCCATTACATTTTCGCAGTCGATGAGCAAAAATCCGCCGTTTTCGTACGCGGTTGAGCCTGAAAAAGCCGCCGCCAATGAACGCGAGGTGGACTTAATCGCTTCGACTACCTCAATCCACTGGGGGAAGGGCACAGCCTCGCGGCTGAGCTTGATTATATCCACGTTCTTTTGAGTGTTTTGAGACTTGCTTTGCGCAGGCTTTGGGGGTTCGGGCTTTTCTTCGGGATTATTTTCGGGTTTGACAGGTATTTCCTCTGCCTTTTCGGGAGCTTCCGTTTCCTCGGGAACTACTTCGGCAGGTTCTTCCGCTGTTTCGGGGGTAGCTTCCTCTTTTTTTGGCTCGCTCATAGGAGCTTCAACAGCCGTCGTCTGAACCGAAATTCCCTTTTTAACCGCGCGTTCAAGCGCAGTAATTCTCGCTGCAAAAGCCTCGTTTGTGACGTCGAGCTCAGGTGAGCAGAGCTTGACCAGCGCCATTTCGAGCTCGGTGCGGTCGCCCGTGCCCTTGCCCATTCGCTGATATGAGCGCGACAGAACGTCCATATAGTAAACAATGTCCGCAAGCGACAGATAGTCCGCCTGGGTTTGCGACATCTCAAATTCTCTGTCGGTGAACACGACAATATCGCGCGGATTTCTGACCGACTTTATGAGCATAAGCGCTCTGAAATGCGCCGTCAGCTCGTCGCAGAGCTTTGGCATATCCTTGGCGTCGCGGTACAGACGGTCGATAATCTCGAGCGCCTTGGCGGTGTTCTTGTTGATAACGCAGGCGGCGAGGTCGAACAGATAGTCCTTGTTCGCAAGTCCCGCGGCGGAACGCACAACGTTGTCGTCAATGCTCCTGCTGATTGCGAGGCACCTGTCCATAAGCGACAGCGCGTCGCGCATTGCGCCGTCGGAAACCGAGGCGATAAGCATTGCAGCGCTGTCTGTAAGTTCTGCGTCCTCTTTATCGGCAACGTAGAGCAGTCTGTCGGCAATATCGCGCGGCGCGATACGGTGAAAGTCAAACCGCTGGCAGCGCGATTGGATTGTGAGCAAAATCTTGTGAACCTCGGTGGTCGCCAAAATAAACACAACGTGCTTGGGCGGCTCCTCGAGGATTTTCAGCAGGGCGTTGAACGCCTCCGCCGTAAGCATATGAACCTCGTCGATTATATATACGCGGTACTTGCACCTGTGCGGCGCGGTCTGAACCTCGTCGATGATCTCGCGTATGCTGTCGATTTTGCGGTTTGAGGCGGCGTCGATTTCGAAAACATCAATCGAACGTCCGCTGTCGATATCGCGGCAAATCTCGCACTCTCCGCACGGCGAGCCGTCCTGAGGGTTAAGGCAGTTTACCGCCTTGGCGAGGATTTTTGCGCAGGAGGTTTTGCCTGTTCCGCGAGAGCCCGTAAAAAGATATGCGTGGCTGATTCTGCCGTTTTTCAGTTCGTTTTTGAGTGTTGTAGTAATGTGTTCCTGACCTGCGACGTCGTCAAAGGTACGGGGACGGTATTTTCTGTACAATGCCTGATACAAAGCTCTCACCTCCGCCTGAAAATCTTAGAAAAAAAGCAAGCGGTCACGCCGACATTCGGCTAACCGTACAAATAAGTGAACGACAGACTGACTGTATCGCATCGGAAGAACTGCTTAATGCTGCTCGGTTCCCCGCCTGACATGGTTCGCAGACCCCAATCGCACAGGGCCTGCCGCTCGCTTATTTGCACGCAATGACAGCTTGCATCTTTGTTATTATAACACAAATATATTTATAAATCAATAGTTATTTATCACATAGTTTTTAATTGATAATTGATAATGGAAAATGGAAAATTTCGGTCGGGCGGACAGGTTTGCTTGTTCGAAGCGTTTAGTTCCCGAATGAATTAATATGGTGCCGATTTAAATTGATATTTTTAGGGGCAACCTTCCGGATGCCCCTTTAAATTTGACTGAAAATATAATCAGTTGTTTTTCTTCAATTCTCCCGACAGTCTTTTGTCGAGCTTTGTCTTTTTGAAGATGAACACCATGAAAAGACCTGTGATTATGCCGAGTGTGATTCCGCCTAAGATGTCGGACGGATAGTGAACGTAGTTGTACATTCTCGAGAAAACAATAAAAATCGCAAGGACTAAGCCCGAGTAGGCAATCCATCTTTTTTCCTTAAGCATTCCGAACAGCGCTGTAACGGCGGCAAATGCCGAGGTGCTGTGGCCTGACGGAAAGCTGTAGCTTGTCGGACCGGGAATGTTCATATTAACAGACGGGTTGAGCAAAAACGGTCTCGGACGCGCGACGATGTGCTTGATGATAATATCTCCGCACAAAAATCCCAGCGCCATAGCCGCCAAAACGCAAACGCCTGCGGCTCTTGTTTTGCGGAAAAACAGCAGTATAATCGCGAGCAAAATCCAAAACACGCCGTATTCGCCCATATAGCTCAAAACCATCATTACAGGATCTAAAAACGAGTTGCGGATATGTTCCTGAATAAAGTTAAGTATTGAAAAATCAATGTTTACAATAAAATCCATAATCAGTTCTCCTTTATCTCAAATTCTTTTACCCTTGCGTATATAATTTCATCGACAATCGCTTCCACCGCGATGCCTTCGGAGATATATTCCTCTGAAATCAGCGTGCCCTTTTCGCGGATATCGCTGATAACTCCCGCGCTTTTGAAGGGCACAAGCAGGCTTACGCGCTTCATCCTGACAGGCAGGTTGCAGTCAATAGCCTCGAGCAGCTTGTCAATACCGTCGCCGTTTTTGGCGGAAATTTTTATGTACGAGTTAAAGTCCTGCGCGAGCGTGATATCGTCGAGTAAATCGCACTTGTTCAGCACGGTGATAATCGGCGTGTCGCCGCAGCCGAGGGATTCGAGCAAATCGTTTGTAACGCTGAGGTGAACCCTCGCCTCGTCGCTTGAAGCGTCGCAAAGGTTGATGATAATGTCCGACTGTGCCGCTTCCTCCAGCGTTGAGCGGAACGCTTCAACCAGGTGGTGGGGAAGTCTGCGGACAAGTCCTACCGTGTCAATCAGCATAATGCTCACGCCGCTCGGCAGCTTTAGCGCGCGTGACGTTGGGTCGAGCGTTGCGAAAAGCTTGTCCTGAGCCAGAACTCCGGCGTCGGTCAGCGCGTTCATAAGCGTTGACTTTCCGGCGTTGGTGTAGCCAACAATCGCGCAGGTGATAACGCCGTCCTTTTCGCGCCTGTTTCTGAGCATTTGTCTGTGCTTTTCAACCTCGTCAAGCTCATTCTTAAGCGTTTCGATCCGCCTGCGGATGTGCCGCCTGTCGGTTTCAAGCTTTGTTTCACCCGGACCTCTCGTGCCGATACCGCCGCCGAGACGCGACATCTCAATTCCCTTACCCGTAAGGCGCGGAAGCATATACTTTAGCTGCGCGAGCTCAACCTGCAGCTTGCCTTCCTTTGAACGCGCCCTTAGCGCGAAAATGTCGAGAATCAGCGTTGTGCGGTCGATTACGCGCACGCCTGTGTAATTTTCGATGTTTTTAATCTGCGTGGGGGAGAGCTCGCTGTCCGCAATAATCAAATCGAGCTCCTCGCTGTCGCAGACCTGCTTGATTTCCTCGAGCTTGCCCGAGCCTACAAAGGTCGCGGATTCGGGCTTTTGCAGCTTTTGAATTACCGAAAACGCAGGCTCTGCCCCTGCGCTTTTTACAAGCTCAAAGAGCTCGTCCATAGACGCCTCGGCGTCAAAATTGCCCGTATCTACGCTTACAAGCAGCGCTCTCGGGATTTTTTCTTCATTACTAATCAGTTCCATATACACCTCCGAAAAAGGATTGCGGAAACTTTTACTGTAAAAAACTGTTTACTATTTTCCTAATTAGTAGTATAATATATGTTTGAAGGAATGTAAAGAATTGTTTTGGAGTTGTTTATGGAAAAACAATATGACGTTATAATTGTCGGCACAGGAGCGGCAGGACTGTATGCCGCGCTGAATTTTCCGGATGACGTGAGCGTTCTGCTTATCTCAAAGCGCGAGCTCGAGCTTTCGAACAGCTCGCTGGCGCAGGGCGGAGTAGCCTGCGTGCTTGATTTGGCGCACGATAACTACAAGCTTCACATCACCGATACGCTGATTGCCGGCAAGTACAAAAACAATCTAAAAGCAGTCGAAAAGCTCGTCAAGGAAGGCCCCGGCGACGTGCTCAAAATCAAGGAGCTCGGCGTTGACTTTGACCTAAACCCCGACGGCACAATGTGCAAAACGCTCGAGGCAGGACACAGCCGCCACCGTATTGTCCATCACAAGGACTCCACAGGCAAGGCGATTGTGGACGCTTTGATTTTGGCGGTAAAGCAGAAACAGAATGTCGATATTCTCGACAACGCCCTGCTCTACTCAATGCACAAAACCCTCGGCGGATTTTACCTGAGCGTGCTTAAGGACGGCAAGAGCCGTTACTTCGGCTGCAGCTTCTGCATACTTGCCACAGGCGGTATCGGCAGAGTTTATAAATACACCACCAACTCGGCTATCGCGACAGGCGACGGAATCGCCTTTGCGTATATGCTCGGAGCTAAGGTTCGGCATTTGTCGCGCGTACAGTTTCACCCTACGGCGTTTGCGGCGGAGAAGGACAGGGAGCGGTTTTTAATCAGCGAGGCTGTCCGCGGCGAGGGTGCGGTTCTGCTCAACTGCGACGGTGAGCGGTTCGCTCATAATTACGATAAACGCGGAGAATTAGCACCGAGAGACGTTGTATCAAACGCAATCGCGAGAGAGGCTATCAGAACCGGCAGCGAGAAATTTTATCTCGACATTACCCACAAGCCGGCAGACTTTTTGCGCGACCGTTTTCCGCTTATTTCCTCGCGCTGTCTTGAGGAAGGAATTGACATCACCAAGGACAGAATTCCGGTTTTCCCCTGTCAGCACTACCTGATGGGCGGTATCGACGTCGATTTGAACTCGCAGACCTCAATCGCCGGACTTTACGCGGCAGGAGAGTGCTCGCATACCGGAGTTCACGGTATGAACCGCCTTGCGAGTAACTCGCTTTTGGAGGCGCTGGTGTTTTCAAGAAGCGCTGCCGAGCACATCACGCGCAAGCTCAAAAAGTACGGCAGAAAGCCGCTCGGTCTCGAGCCTGCACACCGCCCGATTACCGGCAATCCCATACCGAAGGGCTGCCGTTCACGAATTCGCGAGATTATGCAGGATGCGTACTTTGTGCTGCCAAAGCCCGAAAAATACGCCGAGAGCTACAGGGAGATCACCGAAATTATCAAGCTGCTTTTCAGCGAGAGCTACGAAATCAGCTCCGATTTGATAGAGGCAAAGAGCATTGCCGTTTGCGCCGCGATTATTCTTGACGAAGTTAGGGAGGGCAGACAATGATTAACAGCATTTATGTTGACAATATTATTAAAACCGCGTTGCTCGAGGACATCAATTACCTCGACTGCGCCACCGATTACCTGATTGACGACGAGCAGGAAAACACCGCTCGGTTCTTGGCAAAGAGCGACGGAGTGCTCTGCGGAATAAATATCGCTCTCAGGGTGTTTGAAATTTTACAGCCCCAAGGCTTTACCGTTGAGGTTTATAAAAACGACGGCGACGTTTTGCAAAAGGGCGACATCATAGCCGAAATTCACGGCAAGACAAAGGCGATTCTAAAGGGCGAGCGCACTGCGCTAAACCTTATTCAGCATATGAGCGGCGTTGCCACAGCGACGGCAAAGGCGGTGGAGCTCGTCAAGGGCACAAATGCCTCAATTGCCGACACGCGCAAGACCTTGCCCGGACTTCGTCCGCTTCAAAAGTACGCGGTTACGGTCGGCGGCGGCAAAAACCACCGCTATAATCTGTCGGACGCAGCTATGCTCAAGGATAACCACGTTGACGCAGGCGGAGGAATTGCCGCGGCGGTCGCGAAGCTTAAAGCAAGGCTCGGCCATATGACTAAAATCGAGCTCGAGGTCAGGAACCTCGACGAGCTCGGCCAGGCGCTTGAAGCAGGCGTTGACGTAATTATGCTCGACAATATGAGCACCGAGATGATGCGCGACGCCGTCGCCATTACAAACGGCAGGGCGCTGCTTGAAGCGAGCGGCGGAATCACCGACGACAGAATTCGCGAAATTGCCGAGACAGGCGTTGATATAATCTCAATGGGCGCGCTTACGCACTCGGTAACGGCGTTTGATATTTCGCTTAAAATATGTGATTAATTTATGGAGGTATAAATAATGGTTAAAATCGGAATTTTGGGTTACGGCAACCTCGGCAGAGGCGTTGAGGCCGCAATCAAAAAGAACAGCGATATGGAGCTTGTAGCAGTTTACACAAGGCGCGATCCCAAGTCGCTGACAATCAATACAGACACTGCTGCGGTTAAAAGCACAGCCGACCTTGACACAGGCAAGGAGGATATCGACGTTCTCGTAATCTGCGGCGGCAGCGCAACGGATTTGCCGGAGATGACTCCCAAGTACGCGGCTATGTACAATGTAATTGATTCGTTTGACACCCACGCAAAAATTCCCGAGCACTTTGAAAACGTAGACAAGGCTTCAAAGCAGGCAGGTAAAATCGGAATTATCAGCTGCGGCTGGGATCCCGGAATGTTCTCGCTCAACAGAGTATACGCCGAGTCGGTAATGCCCGACGGTCAGGCATATACATTCTGGGGCAAGGGTGTAAGCCAGGGACACTCAGACGCGGTTAGAAGAATTGACGGCGTTAAGGACTGCCGCCAGTATACGGTTCCCGTTCCCGAGGCTCTCGACAAGGTAAGAAACGGCGAAAAACCCGAGCTTACCACCCGTGAAAAGCACACAAGAGAATGTTTTGTAGTAGCCGAGGAAGGCGCAGACCTCGCAAGGATTGAGAACGAAATCAAGACAATGCCCAACTACTTCTCAGATTACGATACCACCGTAAACTTTATCTCCGAGGAGGAGATGAAGCGCGATCACAGCGGCTTGCCCCACGGCGGTTCGGTTATCTATTCGGGTACATCGAGCGACGGCAATAACCACGTTATCGAGTACAGCTTAAAGCTCGACTCTAACCCCGAGTTCACAGGCTCGGTGCTTATCGCGTACGCACGCGCGGCGTTCAGACTTTTTAACGAGGGTATCAGCGGCGCAAAGACGGTTCTCGACATCGCTCCTGCGTATCTCAGTGCAAAATCGGGCGAGGAGCTCAGAGCGCACTCTCTTTAATAACTTAGGCTACATTTAATTTGTATAAATATTAAGAAAGGAGAAAGCGTTATGAAATATATGTGCGAGCCCTGCGGCTACATCTATGATCCCGCAGAGGGCGATCCCGACGGCGGTATCGCTCCCGGCACAGCGTTCGAGGATATTCCGGACGATTGGTGCTGCCCTGTTTGCGGCGTAGGCAAAGAGGACTTTGTTCCCTACGAGGACTAATCAACAGCAAAAAATTAAGCCTGTTCCCGAAGCGGAACAGGCTTTTTTCTGCGTTATCAGTTTTTTCTGTTACCCAAAATCTGAATGATAAGGTCGAGTATTCTAATGTAAATCCAAAGTACCGTAAACGCCAGTCCGAAAGCCGCCATCCACTCGTATTCGGCAGGCATCTTGCTCTCAACAACGTGCTCAATCATGGCGAAGTCCGAGATTAAGAACAGCGTCGCGATGATGATTGAAACAACCGTAAAGCCGATTGAAATCCAGAAGTTGCCCATAATCAAAGCAACAAACGGTCTTGTAAGCGGAATGAGGTAGCCGATAAAGCTGAAAATCGAAATGCCGATCATTCCTGCAACGAGCGTGAGCATTACCATATGGAACTTTTTGCTAACCCTGATAATTCTCGCCGCGTAAAGAATTGCCATTGTCATAACAATTACAATCGTAATCGCCAGCGCCAAAAGTCCGAGGTACTCAAAGCCCTTAAGCACCGTGAAAACGAGGAAAGAGATTATAAAGCCCTCGCATAACGCGAATATCGCGCCTACAACGGGTATCGCTTTTCTCGCGAAAGCCGCGGTAATCTGCGTGATGATTGCCAAAATTCCTGCGCCTGCAAAGAACCCAAGCTGCATAACCGAGGTGCTTACCGAAAAACCCTTGAAGTTAAGCTGAATCGTCTGCGCCTGATTTGCAAAAACCGTGTTGTTCATCAAAAGGTAAACCAGCAGTCCTGCAACTGCAAAAAGCAAAAAGTAAGCTGTTTTTGCAACAATCCGTCCATAGCCTGCAGCCTTTTCGTTTGTGCCTGCAACGTCGTTAACCTTGCTTAAGCGGTTCATTACGGGGTTTGCCCGGAAGAACGGCTTTTTTTGTTTTGTTTGAGTTGTTGAGTAGTTGTTTCTTAAATCGCTCATATTGTCCTCCTATATACCAGGCAAATTGACTTTTATTTTGCTTCTCTGAAGCTTGTAATGTAATTATAACACACCGACACTGACAAAACAATTACAAATTTGAGGTTATTATTCCTGCTTTTCGTTATCGGCTTTGTTTTTTTCTGCCTTTTTGATTTCGGCATTTTTCTGTTTTTCGGAAATTACAACATCCTTGCCCGACGCAATCAGCTTTTTTATCGAGCTCGCAATATCGGTTTTGTCATTCGGATCGATTTTTTTCAGCGCCTTAAAAATCGAGTTGAACGAATTCCATTTGTTATCCGCAAGCTCGTTAAAGGATGTCACGCCGGAAGCCTCCAGCGAATCAAAAATATAGTCGACTAAAATCTTTTTGTTGCTGTCGGTCATCGTATTTAACCAACTGCTGATAGTCTTGTTTATAAAAGGATCTGTCCGCGCGTCGGCGCTTTCAAATTCCGCTCCGAGCACGTGCCATTTATAAGGATTGTGCTGCATAAAGCCCTTGGAGTCGCTTTTGATAACCTTGCGTTCCGCCTTGCTGAGAAAAAATAACCCTACAGGCGATGAGTCGGGAGAGATTTTTATGGTCTTTGGAAGAATAGAAAGGTAGTTTTCGGACTCTGCGACTTCGTTCGTAAATCCCGGGCCGTCGTTGGTATATATTTTAATAACCCTTTTCTCACTTATTTCTTTATCGCAGAACGCGCAGGCGTACACGGCGAAGTTGCCGCCCTTGGAATGACCGCCGACAATCAACTTGCAGTCCGTCAGTTTTGCGATACGGTTTACATAGGCAACCGCCTCGGTCTGACCGGGTGTTTCGGAAAGAAAGCTGATGTTAAAATCCTCGCGCCAGCCGACAATCGTGTTATCGGTTCCGCGAAAAGCTACATATGCAAGCTTGTCTGAGATAATGAACGTCACTGCGGCAAACTGAAGGTGCTGCTCGGTGTCGATTTTGTCAACATACCATTTTACCGTTATGTCCTTAAAACGCGGTGATTGCGCGGCTTTTTCCAAAACCGGCAAAGGGTCGTTCATCATAAGGCTCTGGTCAATGCCGGCAGCCTTATACTCCTCATAAACCTGCGATACTGTCAGCGCTTTGCTGCCGTCCTCAGGCACTATATCACGCATATCAGTATAAGCAAGCTCCGAAAAAACCAGGTTGTCAACCTCGTTAAAGCCGTCTTGCTCAAACGTGAGGTCTCCGCGCCAGTCTATATAATCAAGCATATTCATAACGCGTCTCCTTAATGAGAGTTTATATGGATATTATAGCAGACAAATTTTGGGTTGTCTACAGAAGCCTGTCGCAGAATTTTGATTTAAATTTAGCGGTAATATTTTTTTGGGGCCTTCAAATCCCTTGTTCTTCGCGTAAAAAGAAAAATGCTATACAGGCAAAAGCCTGTATAGCATTTTTGGCGGTCGGTATTGTTTCTGCTCGTTTTATGCGGCGTGAGTTATGTGAAAAGCCGGTATAGCTCTCTCGCTAAAAACAGTGCACAGCACTGTTTTTGCCGCCTGACGGTGGCACGCTCGCCTTCGACTCCCTTCTGAGACAAAAAGCAGGTACCTTTCGGCACCTGCTTTTTTGGCGTCCCAGAAGTATGTTTTGCAAATAGGATAGTTCTTGCTCGTTTGTTGCGGCGTGTGTGAAGTGATAAGTTGGTATAGCTCTCTCGCGGAAAACAGTCCACTGGACTGTTTTCTTTTCGCTCGCCTTCGACTCCCTTCTGAGACAAAAAAGCAGGCACCTTACGGCACCTGCTTTTTTTGGCGTCCCAGAAGTGCGTTTTAATTGGAAAGTTCCTGCTCG